>Ga0187833_10005009_pt1 | contig 12705 bp, 15 predicted proteins | sample ETNtaG_37_FD_167968 | JGI IMG/M metagenome (GOLD analysis project Ga0187833, IMG submission 167968) | Marine microbial and viral communities from oxygen minimum zone, Eastern Pacific Ocean - ETNP2014_SV_400_PacBio MetaG (Illumina Assembly) | ecosystem: Environmental > Aquatic > Marine > Hypoxic... | reverse complement strand
CGCCGAAGGCGACACCCCTAAAAGCGGACGCTCCGCCTCCGGCAACGTGCGGATGCTGATGGTCGCACCGTCGGTGCGAGTGCCGGACACGCTGGGGCAGACGCTGCACCAGCTGGCGCTGGCCGAAGGGCTGGCGGCGCAGGGGGTCGCGGTGACGCTACTCTGCCGCTGCGGGACCGCGCGCAGCGAGAACGGCGTGCAGCTCGAGCCAGTGCCCGACCGGGGGCTGCCGGGAGAGCGAATGCTATTCACGCGGCTCGCCGCCGAGCGGGTGCGCGAACTGCTCGGTGCGGGCGGCTTCGACCTAGTGCACGACCGCGGCTACCTCTTCGCCGGGGCCGGCGTGCACGAAGCGGCGCAGGCGGGGGTGCCTTCGGTACTGCAGATTGACGATAACTGGCTGCGGTCGGAGACTACGGCGAGCCGGCTGGCACGAACCTGGCCCTACCTCGAAGCGGCGCGGCGGTCGTGCCGCGAGCAGGTGTCGCTGGCGACCGGGGGCTTTGCAGTGAGCCGCACGCTGCGGCAGCAGGCAGCGCACTGGCACCCCGACGCGACCGGCTTCGCAGCGATCCAGAACGGCTACGAGTCAGGGCGCTTCACGCAGGAAGCCGAGCCGCTCGGCATTCGCGAGCAGCTCGGCCTCGACGGCCCGCTGGCGGTCTTCGTCGGAGCGCTGGGGCCGTGGCACGGAACCGACGAGCTGCTGGCGCTGGCGCGCGCGCTGCCGCAGCTGGCGGTCGTCATCGCCGGCGGCGGCTACGGACTGGCGCTGCCGGAGCTGCCTAACCTGCACCATATCGGCCGGCTGGAACGCGCCGACGTGCCGCGGCTGCTGGCGGAAGCGGACCTCGGGCTGGCGCCCTACCCCGCGCGCGACTACGGCTTCTCGCCGCTGAAGATTTTCGAATACATGGGCTGCCACCTCCCCGTCGTGGCGACCGCGCTGCCGTCGGTGCGCGAAGCGACCGCAGGGAACGCACTGCTGACGCCACCGGGCGAGATGGCCGCAGGTGTAAAGCGGCTGCTCGACTCGCCGGGATTGATGGAGCGGCTTGGCGCGGCGGGGCACGCTTTCGCACTCCGCGAGCGCACGTGGGAGCGCACCGTCACGCGGACGCTCGAACTCTATGCGAGATTCGTATGAGCTTCGCGCCGGCGCACCTGAGCCTGCTGTTCCACATCCACCCCGACGACGACCCCCTACTGCACGGCTCGACCGGCCTCGGCATCTGCCTGCCGCAGGGCGCCTATGCCGCGCTCGAGCGGCAGCCGGCGAAGCGCACCAGTATCGCATTCTACGAAGGCAAACGCAAGGTGAAGGACCCGGTCACGCGCCGCGCGGTCGAGCTGGCGCTGGACGGGCCCGAGAAGCTCACTTTCTGGCTGCGGCGCGAGATGCCGCTCGGCGCCGGGATGGGAATGTCGGGCGCGACCGCGCTCGCCGCCTGCCTCGAACTGGGCGTCGGCCTCGAGCGAGCGATGCGCGCCGCGCACCAGTCGGAAATCGAGCACTCGACGGGGCTCGGCGACGTGATGGCGCAGGCGGCGGCGTTGCGCGACGGCTCCGGCGCGCGGCTGGTGCAGCGCCGCAGCCCGGGCGTGGGCGGCGACGTCGTGACGTCGCCGCTCGACAGCGCACTGGCGCTCTGCCTCTGCGGCGAAGGGCGCAACACCAGTGACGTGCTCAAGGATGACGGCTGGCACGAAATCATCAACGGCGCCGCGACCGCCCACCCGCTGCCACCACTGACGCTGCGCGCCTTTCTCAAGGCGGGGCGGCTCTTCAGCGAGTTATCGGGGCTGATGCCGCCAGAAGCGGCCGCGGCGCTGGCGGAGCTGCCGATGGGCGCGGTCGGAACGGTTGCGCACCTCGGGACTGCGGTGATCGTGACCGACGAAGATATTGAGCCCATCGCGGCCGAGCTGGAGCAGTTCGGCGAAGTGCGGCGCTTCTAGGCTGCACTCGGCAAAGTGCCCGGCAGTTTGCCGGGCAGGAAGCGCGCCAGCGCCAGCTTCTCCAGAAGGCCTTCCTTACTGGGGCCGGCGATGAGAATATTGTCGAGCACATCCTTGAGTGTCGCGACCGGGACCACCTCGATTTTGTCGCGGTAGTGCGACTCGAGCAGCACGTCCTGCATATTGGCCTCGGGGATGAGCACCTTGCGGATGCCCACCTCGGCGGCGGCCTCAATCTTGGCAGTGACGCCGCCCACTGGCAGCACCTGCCCGCGCACCGAGAGCGACCCCGTGAGCGCGATTGACTGGTCCACCTCCGCCTCTTCCAGCGCGGAAATCACAGCGGCGGCGATGCTCACCGACGCGCTGTCGCCCTCGACGCCCTCGTAGGCGCCGACGAACTGGACGTGGATATCGTATTTCGAAATGTCCTCGCCAGTATATTTCTTGACTAGTGCCGAGACGTTCTGCACCGCCTCCATAGCGATTTCCCCCAGCTTGCCGGTCGCGACGGTACGCCCCTCGGAGCGCGACGCGGCCGGCGTCACCTCCGCCACGATGGGCATCAGGATGCCAGACATCTCCGAGAGCCCCGAGTCGGCGCCCATCACTGCCAGCCCGTTGACCATTCCCACATGCGCCCCTTCAGTGATGTAGGTCTTGTAGTCCCGGCGCCGCTCGACATAGCGGTCGACGACCTGCTGCTCCAGCGGTCGCGCAATCTGCTTGGCGCGCATGACGTGCTCCGCCGTTACCGGCTCGGCGTCCAGCTCGCGCGCGATATCGCCCGCGACGCGCACCAGCCCACCCAGCTCGCGCAGCCGCAGTGAGAGATGCTTCTGCCGGCCGGCGCGTCGCTGCGCCTCGACCAGCACTTCGCCAATCGCCTCGCGGGAAAAGTGGGGAATCTTCTTGTCCTTGGCGACTTCCTGCGCGATGAAGCGGACGTATTTCTCGCGGTTCTCCTGCGTGTCAGGAATCGTCGAGTGCATGAACACCTCATAGCCGTAGCCGCGGATGCGGCTGCGCAGCGCCGGGTGCATGCCCTTGATTGCGTCGAGATTACCGGCGGCGACCAGCACGAAGTCGCACGGCACCGGCTCCGTTTTCGTCATCGCACCGGCGGAGCGCTCCGACTGACCGGTGATGGGAAACTCCTTCTCCTGAATGGCGGTCAGCAGCGACTGCTGTGACTCCATCCGCAGCAAATTGATTTCATCGCAAAAGAGCACGCCGCGGTGCGCGCGGTGAATCCCACCCGCCTCGACGCGGTCGTGCGCCGGCGTCTCGAGACCGCCCGACTGGAACGGGTCGTGCCGCACGTCACCCAGCAGCGCTCCGGCGTGCGAGGCGGTCGCGTCGACAAAGGGGGCACCGTCGTCGCGGTCGTGGAGCACCAGGCCCTTGGGAACGAGCGCACTCTCCTGCCGCTGGTTAGTGTAGCGCAGCGCCATGAAGATGAAGGCGGCGGCGATGAGTGAGTAGAATATTACCATCGGCTCACGGAAGCCGGTCGTCGCGAACCACAATATTCCGAAGGCGACTATCGTGAAGACAATCAGCATCTGCGACTTCGACTTGCGTTCACGCTCGAGCAGCGCCTGCGCCTTCTGGACGTCGACGATTTCCTTGCCCTTGCCCGACGGGACTACCCGCACGCGCGGCTCGTTGTTGTCCTCGGGGTTGTGGTAGACCAGTACGTCCTGCAATTCTTCGGGCGGCAGCAGCTCGGCCATCGCGTTGCCGAGCATCGACTTGCCGGTGCCGGGGTCGCCGATGAGCATCACGTGGCGCCGCTGTTCGGCCGCCTTGCGGATGATATCGACCGCCGGCTCCTGCCCGATGACCTGGTCGACCATCTGCTTCGGCACCGCGATGTCGCTCGTGTCCTCCAGGTCGAGTGTCTCGACCCACTTGCGCGGGTCTTCCAGCGGCTTCGCCTTCTTCGCCATCTACCCCGGTGCACTGTCGAGTGATATATAGGTTTCGAGTCGCGGCGGCACGTTTTTATCCGGGGCAGTGAGCGGGCGGCCATGATGGCGCGCCTGCGGCTGCTGCTGCTCTTCACGCTGCTGACACTGCTGATGATGGGAGTCGGCCTCGTTGCGGGAGCATATTACGGCACCTCACCGACAGGAGCGATGGCGCTGTTTTTCATAATTGCAGTGCTAATCAATATCGGCAGTTACTTCTGGTCCGACAAACTGGTGCTGCGCGCCTACCGCGCGCGCATCATCGACGAGCACGAGGCGCCACAGCTCTTCGGCGTCGTGAAGAAGGTGGCGCAAATGAACGGCCTGCCGATGCCGCGCGTCGCCATTGTGCCGTCGCAGACACCGAACGCCTTCGCAACCGGTCGCTCGCCGCAGCACGCCGTTGTGGCTGCTACCGAAGGGCTGCTGCGGGTGCTCGACCGCGACGAGCTGGAAGGCGTGATGGCGCACGAGATGGGCCACGTCAAGAACCGCGACACGCTGCTTATGGCTGTCGCGGCGACGATTGCGGGCGCGATTGCCTTCGCGGCGCGGATGCTCTGGTGGAACTCGCTCTTCGGCCGCGGCCGCAACGTCCACCCGGCGCTGCTGATTCTGGTCATCATTACCGCTCCATTGGCGGCGTTTCTGTTGCAGGCGGCGGTCTCGCGGCAGCGCGAGTTCAAGGCGGACGCGACCGCTGCCGCGCTGACCAACAAGCCGTGGGCGCTGGTCAACGCCCTGCGCAAGCTGGAGCATGGCAACGCCCGCCGGCCGATGGAGGTCGGCTCGCCAACCCATGCGGCGCTCTGCATCGCCAACCCGCTGCGCGGCGGCGACCTGCTCTCGAGCATGTTCTCGACGCACCCCCCCATGGAAGCGCGCATCGCTGCGCTCGAGGCGCTGTAAGGATGGAACGGCTCACAGGCGCTGATTTTGATGGTACAAAGCTATCCCGCGACGGCACGCTGGCGGTCACTTTCTCTGCCAAATGGTGCCCCTACTGCCGCGATTTCATGGCCGAGTTCAAGACTGCGGAGCTTTCAGTGGAGAAGGCAATGGGCGACGTAACCGACGAGGAGAGCGCGCTCTGGGACGATTTCAAGCTCAATGTTGTACCGACGATGGTACTGTTCCGCGACGGCGAGGCTGTATGGCGTCGTGACGGCACACGTCACGTGGGCCTTAACGGAGCAGATATCGATGCTCTGCGGGCGGCGCTTTAACACCCCCCTGCCTGCCGGCGCGTGCTGTTGACTCGGGGGCGGCTGCTGGTCGTGGCCGCGGCGGTCTGCTGGAGCCTCTCCGGCTTCTTCCTCAAGGCACCAGCCATCCAGGCCATCGACCCAGAGGCGCGCGGACTGCTGGTGGCGTGCTGGCGGTCATTCTTCGCCGCGGGCGGGATAGCGCTCTTCGTCGACTGGAAACAGGTACGCTGGCGGCCGGGGCTGTTGCCGCTGGTCGGATTCTTCGCTGCGATGAACCTCCTGTACGTGCAGGCGATGACCTCGTCGACCGATGCGGGCAACGTCATCTTCCTGCAATATCTGGCACCCTTCTGGGTGCTGCTTGGCTCTGCGTTCTGGCTGCATGAGCGGCTTGAACGCGAAAACGTCGCGGGCATAGCGTGCGGACTGGCGGGAGTCGCCGTGATTGGCTCTGCCGTCATCGGCAACTCCCAAGCGACCGGGGCGCTGCTGGCAGTTGGGGCGGGTGTGACCTATGCTGGCGTAATCATCTGCCTGCGCTACCTGCGAGAGGAAGATCCTGGCTGGCTTGTGTTCCTCTGCTTCGTCTGCAGCGGACTAGTGCTGCTGCCGTTCGTACTGACACAGGAGAGGCAGCTGGCGGGCGAAGAATGGGTCTGGGTCGGGGCGCTCGGAACGGTACAGATGGCGCTCGCCTACGGGCTGTTCGCCAACGGCGTGCGCCACATCAAGGCGCAGGAAGGATCGCTGATTTCGCTCATCGAGCCGGTGCTGAATCCAATCTGGGTACTGCTGGCTGCCCGGACTATTGATGCTTCGTGGGGTGCTGACATCGACCAGCGTACCATCGTCGGCGGTGGACTCATCCTGCTGGGGCTGGTGGTTCGCTACGCACGCGCCGAGGGGACACCGTGCTCCAACATCGATGACACGGGCGTACGGAGACGCGAGCGACTCGGATGGGGACTGGTGGCATTCTCTGCCGTCGGGGCGGTATTGATGGTCCAGTCCGGTGCGCCAGAAGCATGGAGCTGGGGGCTGTTCCTGCCACTGGCGGGCGGGTGGCTCTGCATTTTCGAGGCGTGGGACCGCACCTGCGTCTTCCACGCCGCCTTTTCAACGAGCGAGGTTGCCGGTGCCGTCTGTCCCATTGACGAACCGCAGACGGCGGCGCAGGCGAAGTTGCAGGCGTGGTTGCTGACGCTACGTGCAGTCGCGGTCGCCGCTGCCATCATTGCGGTCTTCGACCTGATGGTTGGAACTTGAGAGACCCCACGCGCAGGGAACTGTTCTTTGTTCTTTGTATTGTGTTACTTGGGACATACGTATCCTGGATTACGAGACTTGAAGACCCCTATTATCGCCGCATTCTTCTAGTTCCCCAGTCATTTTGTATTTTACTAGTACTCTACGCGATTTATGATCCTACCAGCGTTCTCAGATTCATGACAAATATGTTGGCAAAAGCGGTCATGGCAGAAAAGGACAGTGATGGTGACGGGGAGCTGTCGAAAGAGAAATACGATACGATGGTCGAACAGGCCAAATCGGACGGGGGATGGCCCGGCGACTTTTACACTTGACGTACGCAGCCGTGGCGTCGCGATGACCTACGACAACATCCTCGAGACCATCGAGAAGAAGGTGGCAGGCCAGATGGCCGAGAAGGCGCTGAACGAGATACTTGCGGACAAGGAGCTGCAGGAGCTGGGCAACGCCCTTCAACCGGACGAGGCACTGAAGGAAGAACTGGGCCTCACGTAACCAGTTTAGCCTAACCTCTTACTGCCAACAACATCTCCAGTATTATCGAACTTGACATCAAGGTACCAGTCGTCGTCAGCGGGACCATTCGACGATATTCTTGGTGCTCGCGCTGGCCTGGAAATTGTAGACCGGCGTCGCGAATATGATTCCCTCAGCTGCCGCAACCGACGCACGCAGCGACTTCGTCGTCGGCTCGTCATAGCACTCGCCACCATCACAGAGCGGCAGCCCCGCTTCACGCAGGTCCAGGTATTCCACTTCATGACCGGCGCCCTCGAGCTCGGTCCGTAGCGCTTCTGCCATTACTCGTGAACGGGAACCGTCGCGTAAGCTGCAGCTGAACAGGAGGTAACTCAATCGTAGAGTGGTGGGAACAGGTACCCCGGTAGCCGGTCATCGTCGTATTGCACGACGTAGAGCCCGCTCACCATCTCAGAGATGTAGATGTAGCCGCGCGGGTCAAACTGCAGCCCCCAGTTGAACGGAATAATGCATGACGCCCAGCAGTCAGCAAGGTCGTACTCCAGCTCAGTGGCCGGGTCGTCAATCCAGTCAGGCCCGTGCGAGAGATAGTAAGCACGCGAGTGGGTTGTACCGAGGCTGGTGATTGCCTGCCATCCAAGCTCCGGTTCGGGGTTGCCGTTCTCCCACTCAATCGAGCTCCAGATACCGCCATGGTCGGTAACCCATGCGCCGCCGTGGTAGTGCGTCCAGTAGACGCTACCGCCAAGCCCGGTGTCGCCGTTGTGCGGGCTGAAGATGTAGCCGCCGGGGATGTAGTGCTGCGGATGCGTAGTGACATTGCCGTTCTCATCTACTTTTATGCTAGTGCCGGGCAGCCTCCACTTTGAGACCAGGAACGGCTTGGCGGGGTCGGTCGTGTCAATCGTCCAGACCCAGCCAGTGTGGTTGGCGTTGCTGCCATACTCTGGGGCAATGAGGGTGTAGTGGCGCCAGTTGATTCCGTAGTTCGGGTCCTGATAGCCGGTACCACACTTGGAAGGCCATGGTTCCGGGCTGCCAGCGTAGATACCTTCGCAGACCAGGTGGTCGTAGGGAATAACATAGTGGATGTTGCCGTTTCCGTTAGGTGGGTTGACCCACTCCTCAGCGCTCATCCCGGCATGGCCGCCACCCTCGGGGCCGTACCATCCATCGCTTGCTGACGAGCAGCCCATCCATCGTCCCACCTCATTGTTCTGTGGCCAGCTTACACCGTACGGATCCGGGATCGAGGGAGGGGAACTCACGTCCACAATTCGAAGACCGGCATCCCAGTATGCTGCATAGAGCAGGATCTGGTCGGTGATTGGATGGCGGTGGATGACGTTGTCATGATTGAAAACCGTCCCGCCACACGTCGTTCCAGGTTCCGGGGAATATCCCCCATGACGCTCGATTAGTCGGGCAGACTCGTTCTCGCCCGTACCGGGAATGATGCTCCCAAAGTCAGAAGCCCAGAAAATCTGCGTGCCCTTGTAATTACCGCCCCCACCAATTTCCGGGTAGGGATCTGCTCCAAACAGGAAGACATGGCATTCATCCTGCTGTGATGGTGGCGCGTTGGACCAGTCGCAGTAGACATGGACGTCCTGGTTATGGAAGCCTGCGGGCGGGTTGTTCCATTCGGCCCGCTTGACGGGATAGTTCTTGTTGCTGACATCAATCAGGTCGAGTCGGTTCATACCGGAATTAGCCTCGCTTCCGCTGGGGATAGGGTCTAGTTCGCTGTTGGTCAGCTCGTGATTGATGAGCACCCAGTTGTTGTCCTGCGTCACCTTGATATCGATTATGCGTGCGACATCTGCGTAATATGTTGAGAGTTGTTGGACATTGTTCGGTTCACGGATATCCAGGATGTGGAACTGGTTGTATGCCGCTACATATGCGTAACAGCCTTCAACGCAGTCCGGGAAATCTCCCTCGATTATTACCTCTGAATTGTCACCCGGTGTTGGTTTAGTGTTCTTGGACTCACTGTCACAGGGACGGCCCACCCAGGCATTTTCCGGGTCAGGGGGAGGAGTCAACTCCCCGTCACAGTTGAGGTTGTGGTAGTCAATCAGGGTCATGTTGTCGGTCGCCAGGAAATGCTCGGACAGGTTGGTGTGGTTGTGGTTTCCCGGACCGGTAATCTCCGTGACCGGGTCAGTCCAGTTTAATGACCAGTGGTTGCTGTCCTTGCCATCGTCGGCATCGAGACAGCCAGAGACAAGCGATAACGTCAGCAGACCCACCATTGCAATCGCTGCTATACGCTGCTGCTCCCGAGTCAGTTCCATGCCGCGGGCCACGATACCGGTGATTAAAGACTTAGTCCTGCCGCAACGCCCACGGCATGCTCGCATTGGAGATTCCGACGCCCTCACCCTCGGAGAGCGCAATCAGCCCGATTTCCACGTCGGCGGGATAGAGCGCGACGCCCCACGCGAGCGCCTCGGCGAGCGAAAGGCCGTTGGCCATCTTCTGCGCGACGCGGAAGCAGAGCAGCCGGCGCGAAATCGCCTCGCCGATGCCGGTCGCCGCAATCCCGATTCCCGCGTCGGTCCAGAGCCCGCCACCCCAGTGCGGCGTATCGCCGACGCGCCCCACCGGGCGGCCGCTGACGCCGCCGGTCGAAGAGGCGACCGCGAAGACGCCTTCGGCGTCGAGCGCGACAGCGCCGACTGTGTCGGTCGCCGATTTCCTCTGCGAGCCGGTGACCGGCGCCGGCGTGATACCATGGGTCTGCGCGTACGCTCGCGCGCCACTGCCGGCGAGCGTATCGAACTCCTCGTCCATTACCAGCCGCGCGACGCGGACTGGGTTGGCGATATCGTCGACAGCGGCGATCGTCCCCAGCCGGCCGTCACTGCACGCCACCGCCGCGTCAACCTGCACCGAGCCGTCGGCGCGCAGGCAGGAGCCGGTGCCGGCGTTGAAGCGCGGGTCGTCCTCGAGCGCAACGACCGCGGCGACCGCGGCGCTGACCGCGTCAGCGCCGCCTGCGAGCAGCTCCCAGCCAATATCGGCAGCAGCGTCAACACCATCCTGCTCTTCCACCGAATGGCCGGCGCCGCCGTGGACTACGATGCGCATGCGCGGCGCAGGAGGGGGCGCTATTTGCCGGCACGGTTCGGCTTTAAGCACCGCGCCGTTCGCCGCCCATGAGCGACGGAGAGGGAGAGGGGCAGCCGGTAATCCGCGTGCTGATGATGCCCAAGGACACCAACGCCTTCGGCACCATTTTCGGCGGGGTAATCATGAGCCAGATTGACCAGACCGCCGCTATCGAGGCGCACAAGCACCACGTAGGAATGGTCGTGACGGTCGCGATGGACTCGGTCGAGTTCAAGCAGCCGGTCCTCGTCGGCGACCTCGTCTCATACTACTGCACCACCCACCGCGTCGGGAAGAGCTCGGTCACCCTCGACGTGAACGTCATGGCGCAGCGGCAGTTCGCCGAGAGTGGCAAGTTCATCCCCGTAACCGAGGCGCGCGTCACGATGGTCGCCATCGGCGACGACTGCAAGCCAATCCCGCTCAGCCGCCCGCAGGTATGACGCGGCCGCTGATTGGCATCACCGGCTCGCACGACCGCGCCACCTGGGATATCTGGGTGGACGACGTAGTCCTCGTCCCGGCCGCCTACACCGAAGCGGTCGAGCGGGTCGGCGGCCAGCCGGTCGTGATACCGCCCGGCGACTGTGACATCTCGCTGGTCGAGAAGCTGGACGGGCTGGTGGTCGCCGGAGGGGCGGACCTGAATCCCGACACCTACGGCGAGGCTCCCGTACCGGAAACCGCCGACTGGCGCGACCGGCAGGACGCGTCAGAGCGGGGGCTGGTCGCCGCGGTGCTCGAGCGGGACCTGCCACTGTTGGGAATCTGCCGCGGGCTGCAACTGCTGGCGGTGATGCACGGGGGGCGGCTGCACCAGCACCTGCCAGGAACCGCCGGGCACGAAGAGCACGGCGGCACGGGCGGGACCTGGACCAACCACGAAGTGTCGCTGGAACCGGGCTCGCGCATCGCCAGCATCCTGGGCGAGAGCGTTACCGGAAATTCCGGCCACCACCAGGGCGTCGCCGACGCCGGCACCCTGCGAGTCACCGGACGGACGCTGGACGGCCTTATCGAGGCGGCGGAGCACCCTGACCGGAGATTCTGCATAGCGGTCCAGTGGCACCCGGAGATGGTGCGCCATGACGCGCTCTTCGCGGCGCTGGTCACGGCAGCGCGCTAACCGCGCCGCGGCAACCGGCCTGAGATGACAAGCCTTAAACCGGACGCATTTCTGCCGCCGAAGTTGCGGGGGTCGCATAGTATGGCCAATTGCGATAGGTTCAGGGCCTATTCCGTTAGCGGTACGGGGGTTCGAATCCCTCCCCCCGCACCATAGGCTTCCTCATCCGGCTATTATTGCAACTACCATTATGGAACCGAAAACAATATTCAGTACGGAATAGATTAGGCAATTTTTGCCAATATGTTTGTAGTGTTCTTCTTCTTTCGAGAGATATATGGCACCAACGATAAATCCTGCCAAAGGTATTAAAAAACTTAAGATGTAAAGTAAAGTTGTGCTGGTTTTATCAACCATAATCTCCATTTCATTTAGCAACTCTGCTTTTTTTTCCAACTCTTTTTCTCTATTGTTAATCGCTTCCCAATCAATTGCCACACTCCCCTGACGCCTTTGTTTAATTTAATACTGTGGTTGTTTTGTTCTTTGGTGGGGTTAATATCAACGTAGCTATTAGGGTAATCAGTGGTCGTGTATAGTAATATGAGAAACGTAAAGCCCGTTCTGACGATAGGTGTTAGCTTTTTTAGCTAGATAATAGATGTAACCGATTTTTTTGATTAATACTTATATAATCTGTTTATTCTAACTCGGTCCGTGCGCATCTGGATCTTCCTGTTCATATTCTCCATACTGTCCCTGGCTCTGACCACAGCGAATGCTGATGAGGACGATGATGAGAATGAAAAAGACGACGATGAGAATGAATGGGGAGAAGATTCCGGGTCGATCGCTGCCTGGCTGATGGTCGCTTCATTTTCCTACGTGGTGCTAAGGCAGAAGATCTCCCGGACCAAGTTGAAGGAACTGGGGCTGACGACCAGACAATACGGGCAATCCCTGCAAGCGACCTTGAAACTCCATATGTGGGTCAGTGTGATCGCGACCATTCTGGCAGTGTACCATGCCTGGTTGATGATAGCAGATGAAGGATGGTTCGAGGGTGATTCCCTCACTGGTTACATTCCTCTGGTGGCGATGATCTACCTGACCCTCACTGGTATCCTGCTCTGGAGAAGGTTACCGGATGACTGGGTAGACCGTGCTCTTCGCAAGAGGGCACGGCAGGTTCACGTGCAGAGGTGGATCACTGTTCTTTTCGTTCTGGGTCTGTTGATTCACGTCGCCTCCTGAGATTAAAATACTGTGGTTGTTTTGTTCGTCACCGGAAATTCCGGCCACCATCAGGGCGTTGCCGACGCCGGCACCCTGCGAGTCACAGGACGGACGCTGGACGGCCTTATCGAGGCGGCGGAGAACCCTGACCGGAAATTCTGCATAGCGGTCCAGTGGCACCCGGAGATGGTGCGCCATGACGCGCTCTTCGCGGCGCTGGTCGCGGCAGCGCGCTAACCGCACCGCGGCAACCGGCCTGAGATGACACCCCTTAAACCGGACGCTTCTGCCGCCGAAGTTGCGGGGGTCGCATAGTATGGCCAATTGCGATAGGTTCAGGGCCTATTCCGTTAGCGGTACGGGGGTTCGAATCCCTCCCCCCGCACCATAGGCTGCC
>Ga0187833_10005006_pt1 | contig 12709 bp, 9 predicted proteins | sample ETNtaG_37_FD_167968 | JGI IMG/M metagenome (GOLD analysis project Ga0187833, IMG submission 167968) | Marine microbial and viral communities from oxygen minimum zone, Eastern Pacific Ocean - ETNP2014_SV_400_PacBio MetaG (Illumina Assembly) | ecosystem: Environmental > Aquatic > Marine > Hypoxic... | reverse complement strand
TGGTTGGCGATCAATATCTATCTCTTTATACATGGCGCTGGTTGCCGTAGTTGTATATTTGGGGGTACTAACCTATATGCATCGACGACGGCCTGTGGTGGCTGAGTGACTTAATGGAAATCCATGGGATGATTACGAATCATTTGTAACAACATCAACAGGGTAACTACTGCAGTTTTGATAATTCGTTGTTACAACTCAGCTGATATTCAGCCGGGTGTTGGCTTACCCTTACACTGCGACAAAAAGGAAAGCTCCTGGCCCTATCAAGGTGGAGGGTGCAAACGGCTGACACCGGAAGTTGCTCTTCAAGTACGGCGCAGCCGTCGAGTTGAAGGTTAGTTGAATTTCGAGCTTGTAGTTTCACTTGAAATTCGACCAGGTGAGGTATAACGTTTAAGGACCACTTTATATTTGTAAGGGTGAGGACGTAGTAGAAAGACAAAAAGTGATGATGATCCCTGAACAGGAAGAGGGGTTTAAGTCTTATGAAAATGGCAGTGTACGGCCTGGCCTTTTTGGCACTTGCCTTGAATACTGGTGCAGAAAATCTCGATAGCCAGCCTTTCGCGGATATCAGCGATTGCCGGGATTACTATGACAATGTCAAGGAAGAAAAGATCGCTAAGCTGACAAAAAAGAAACAGAGGATGGGACCGGGGATGCCGATTTCAGTATACGGCCGAAAGAAGCAAAAAATCGATTCCGAATACGAGTCCAACCTGGCAAGCTGCAAAGCCATCGCAAAGTCCTGAGCGGGTATAGTCTGAATAGATGGGGCCGAAGTGTCCCGTAGGGACATTCATTACGCAGAAATAGTATTCGATCTGAACTGTCCCCATTTCCTCAGTATACCCACGAGCTATGGGTAAAAAACCTCATCTAGAAACGCAATCATGACATCCAATGCCGGTGGTGCATCTGCATCGAAGCTGGATCCAAGTACGGCATTGGACCCTGAATCCAGAAATGCATGGGATTGTCCCGCATATTCCCAATACCGCGTTGAATGACCGGCAGATTGTAGTGCGCTGTGGTAAGCCTTAACTGACGCCGGTGTGACCAGAGGATCTTCGCTTCCCACGATGAGAAGTTGAGGCGGAAAATCGCGCACAGTTGAATGCGTGATATTGTCGATTGGAGAAACTGCCCTGTACATCTCCGAGTGTTCCAGAATGTTGAAACGGTCGCCAAAAACACCCCTGCCCATTACTCCTTTTGCCAACCACAGTGGGTTGGTCACACTTTCAAATCCCTCGACAGCTCCCTCGTAAAAGTCGTAGGGATAACTGAGAATTGCTGCCTGCACTTCCAAGCCGTTTCGCTCAGCAACATCCTCTGCCGATTCTCCTACTGGAAGGTACGATGGCGTAAATCGAAGCGAGTTTGGCGAAAAAGCCTCAGTACTCAGCTCTGTACCCCTGTTAACTATCATGGCGGATAAATGACCACCGGCACTATCACCAGTCACGGCAATCCGTCCACTGTCACCTTTGTAGTCACTAATATTATCTGTTACCCACAATACTGCACCGAAAGCATCACTAACAATGTTGTCAAGTGTCGTGGTGTTGTCGTTATCAGAAAGGAGTCGATAGTTGACGTTGCAAATGATGTATTCCGAATTTGTTGCCAGGTAGGCTGCGGATTGATCCATGATTGATTTGTTATTCATCAGAAAACCACCACCATGGAACATGACAACGACCGGGTAGGAATCTCTACCCGATCTGGGCGTGTAGATATCCATCGTCAGATCAAAACCATCCGGTGATGCCCAAAATACGTCTCTCACCAGTGTGTACCTTTCAATGTTGTTGTTTTGCAAAAGTTCAGGTGCTTCCGTACACGAAAGCAGAGGCAGCAAAGCGAATAGGCAGCCAATCAGTTTCATGGAAGTGATAACGACGTTTTATCATTTACGGGTGTAATTTCGATTTATTTTCTCTCCGTGCCATCTATCCTTGCCTGTAATCCTGGGAGTCATTTCATCCAGAATCATCCAGGCAAATTGGTTGGTCTGAATATTTTTACACTATTCAGCGACTTTAGTTGTAGCCAGAATTGGATTTTCCACATCGAGCATTGGTGCGGTGTTTTCACAGGGCAAAAGCGCCGGTACTAGCGTGCAATCAACCCTTGTTGAGGAACAACCTACAGCAAAATCAGAGTATAGATGGTAAACACCATGCCCGCCACTGGCCCACAATCGGCCAGCATTATCGACGCTGATACATTCACTGATCCGGGTATCACAGCTGCACAAAATCCTTTCTTGCTGCCAGTACATTCACCAGGTACTGCCGTGTTTCATTTCTTGGGTGGTGGTCACGTAGTTTGAGGTACACGTCGTTTGACGAGAGACTATTTATGATGTCTGTAGCCTGCTTGCGATCCCTGGAGAAGAGTTTAAGAACGCTTCCTGCGCCACCATTGTATGCGGCAATGGTGCAATATTCACGACTGACTGGATTATTGATTTTGGCGAGATAGCGACTATCGAGAATATGAAGGTAGGCAATACCCAATTCAATATTGTTATCACTATTAAAGAGATATTCCTTGCTCGGGGTATGTTCATATCCATTAACCAGCTTGAAGGAATCACGGCCAGCCGTGGTTGGTACAATCTGCATCAATCCATAGGCAGGGGCACTGCTAACGGCAAATGGATTGAATGAGCTCTCTGTTTTCATAATGGCGTAGATGAGGCTGTTGCTTACTGAAAATTGTTCTGCGTACTTACTAACAGGTTGCTCGTATCTTGTGGCACGTAAATTCTGGTGGTCGCTCACCATATTGAAAGTTACATAATGGATAGTTTCCTGGCCGCTGTCTTTATCAACATTTCGATTTTTACTTTGCCGTTCAGTCAAGTATCTGGCATAGGCTTCAGCGCGAGATGGCGTGTTTATCAGCCTGTTTGCGCCATCACGAACAAGCCCGCTGAGATAGGGTTTGCCTGTTAATCGCACCTTTTTTGCGGAATAAAGATCAACGGAACGTGGGTCATCAGGGGTTAGTAGTGTAGTAATAATAGCCTGGCGTAAGCTTTCAGAAGGATTCAGCTGATCCAATGTTTCAACCACGATTAGTCCTTCGTCGAACTGGACGATTGCCCGGCTTTTGTAATTGTCAGTATATTTAACATATCGGTGATTGCCGGGAGTAACGACCTCCTTTGTGCCCCATTGTGTGGCCACATCTCCCCGCAGTAGGGTAAGCAGTTTTTTATAGTTGGCTCTGGCCAGTTCAATGTCTCTGCGCAATGCAGCCGGATTGACCTGATAGGATTTTAGTTTCTGGTTTGCGATTCGCTCCAGCGTCGCAGAAGGATTTTTTCCAGTAGCAATCGCCACGAAATCTGAGCTTGTGCAGCCCGCAAGCAATAATACTGAAATAGCCAGATGAATTTTCATCTCAGCCAGATTTCCTCCTTCGAAAACCTTTCGAGGCTGATACTTGCCTCCATCTATTCACCCTGCATCTTGCTTTCGTTGAACCCTAATATCAAAAGAATCAACGTGAGCACTGTGGGGCTGATAGTCACAATGATCTCAGATGCGATGTCCACAGGCCTGCTGGCCTTTCCTGCAAGTACCATCTGGAGGTGAAAGAGGCCATGCAAGGTAATCAATAATGCTCCGCCAAGGCGTATAAGAAGGATTAATACCATTTTCTGAGAAATCCGCAAGTACAATTTGATGACGGCGAGTCACGGTTAGCAGGATTAGCCAGAGTTAACAGGATGACTGTTCCAATTCTAATGGAATTTTGGTCAAGATTCGGCTGACATTTTGAGTGCTCTCATTCGATAGAACAGCAACGGCGAGGAGTGTGTCGTCCGCCGCCTAAAGGCGCGGGGTTTGCGAATCCCTAACGGGGACTCTGAACTGTCCAACGGGTGTCCCAGACTTTCCTCACTAAACTCTCCATTGCAGATATCTGCTTTTTCGGGAGGATCATGAGCCTGTAGTTATGTACGCCCTTATGGGACAGTTCTCTTAAAATATAACATTTGCTAGAGACTGTCATTATGAAAGACCAAGAGAGAAATTCGGCGCAGACTGAGGGTTTTGAAGCATGCTGAAAATTCAGGAAGTATTGCCAGAACTTGTAGATATTTCGGGTTGCCCAGATCGACATTCTATCGTTGGAAAAATCGATATAAACAAGAAGGTGAGGCCGGTCTAGTAAACAAGTCAACCGCATCCAAACATCAGCCAAATCAAACACCGCCAGAAATTGTTGAGAAAGTTCTATATCTCAGGCGGAAGTACCATCTGGGTCCGATTCGTATTGTTTGGTACCTACAACGCTACCACCAAATTAAGATTTCAGACGCAGGTGTCTATCGAATATTAAGGCGCCATGGTGTCAGTCGCCTGCCTGGCCGAGTTGGTCGACGTAAGGTGCACACCAAGCGATACGAGAAGCGTGTGCCGGGGCATCACATACAAATTGATGTGAAATTCCTGAGGTTTGTCGATACCTCTGGTCGGTCAGTTAGACGATTTCAATATACGGCTATTGATGATGCTACTCGCATACGGGCACTAAAAATATATGAACGGCATACTCAAAAGAATGCTATTGATTTTGTTGACCATGTCATCGGGAAATTTCCTTTTCGCCTCCACACTATCCAAACGGATCGTGGCCATGAGTTTCAAGCCAAGTTTCATTGGCATGTTGAAGACAAGGGCATACGGCATAGATATATAAAACCGAGGACACCCCAACTCAATGGCAAAGTTGAAAGATCTCACCGAACAGACCAGGATGAGTTTTACCAACTACTTAGCTATGTCGATGATGTTGATTTGAACAAAAAATTGGTTGAATGGGAGAATTTCTATAACTTTTATCGACCTCATGGTGCGTTTAATGGAAATACACCTTACGAAGCACTCAGAGTCAAACTACAATAGGGGTGAAGTGTCCTGTAGGAGCGTTCATAACACAGGATACAGAGATTGACAGCATGGGCAGAGAAATCCGAGACACGACGGAGCCTGTACCCGTTGATTCGGACCTGTCCGGCAATGAGCTGATTAAAGCGCCGCCCCACAAGTACACCATCAACGGACATTACACCTGGGACCTGGGTGGCTCGGAGCTGGGCTTTGTGGCGTCCTATATTTATACGGATGAACAATGGTCATCGGTATTCAACCGGGCAAATACTGAGGTGCCGTCGTTTGAGCGAGTTGATTTCAGGCTTAACTACTATTCCAAGGCCAGAGATCTGAGAGTCAGCGCCTATGTACGCAATGCGTTTGATGAAGATATTATTGAAGCCTTTGAACGAACAAGCTGGTACTTCAATCAACAGCAGCGCGCGTCGATTCAGGCACCACGAACATTTGGGATTGAAGTTAACTACGGTTTTTAGGTAGCAGATACCGGGGGGCAGAAGTGATCTGTGGATCCACTTTTGCCGCCGGCACTACCTTCACAAGAATACCTTCACAAAAAATACCTTCACCGAAAGCGCCTTCACAAAAAATCCTTCACCGAAAATGCCTTCACCAAAACAGTCGGGTTATCGAGCCAGTGGCTTAGCATTCATCTGACGCGTTCTTGATGTAGGTCAAGATATGTAGCAACCCATCTGGTGACAATTGAAGTGCTACTCACCAGCAACAGTATGCTCCAGTAACAGGTATCCATATGTCCGACGCAAGCTCAATGAAGCTTTTTCAGCCAATCACCATCAACAAGATGGTGGTCAAGAACCGGATCTCACAAGCGGCGATTCTCAGTACGCCCGGTATCACCGACAAGCAGGCGATAACAGATGAGACGATTGAATGGTTTGAAAGTCGTGCACGGGGTGGCGCTGGGCTTGTCATAACGGGTGCGCTCATGCCAGCACAAATTAGTGCACCTACTATTCGCGATGGATTACCCCGGTTGGCAGAAGCAATTCACAAACATGATGCAAAGATCATCGTTCAGGCTGCGATGTTTGGTTCAATGTTCATCAATATGGGACCTTCTGCACCGCCTTTTCCCAATGAACAGGATGTAAAACAGACGCCGGCGGAAATTATGGCACCGCCTGGTCAGCAGGAAACCGGTGAGGCACCCGCGTTTCATGAACTTTCCATTGCGGAAATACAAGGCATTCAGGATCAATTTGCTGAGACCGCTAAAATACTGATGGACTCAGGAATCGATGGCATCCAGCTTCACTGTACACACGGCGCCGCCAGCCTCATGTGTTGCTTTATTTCGCCCTACTACAATAAAAGAACCGATGAATATGGTGGGAGTTGGGAGAATCGCCTGCGAAACCCGGTGGAAACGATCGAGAAGATGCGCGCCGCTGTTGGTGAAGACTATCCCATAATGGCGCGAATTGCCGGTGATGAACTTCTCGGCGAGGCGGGTATTACCGCAGAGACAGCAAGGGAATTTATTGCTCCTGCCATGGAAGCCGCCGGATGTGATGCGCTGGATGTATCCCAGGGTTCTATTATGCACTCGCCTCAGGGCATTCTGGTGCCTATGTATTATGAGCAGGGCTGCTTTCTCGATATGGTCTCTCGGATTAAAGAGGGAACCAGTCTGCCGGTGTTTGGTGCGGGGCGATTTACTGACCTTGATTTCTGCGAGGAGGCACTGCAAAAGGGACAGCTTGATATCATTAACTTTGGTCGCCAGCTGATCGCTGATCCCGAAACACCAAATAAGTATCTGGCCGGCAAACAGGATGAGATAAGACCCTGCATCGCCTGCACAGAAGGTTGTGGGATGCCTTGTTCCGTCAACTATGATATCGGCCCCGGGCGAACGCCCCTGCTGGATGCCGGGTCAGATAAGAAAATTGTCATCATCGGGTCTGGAGTTGCTGGTCTTGAAGCAGCCAGGGTTGGTGCCAGTCGTGGTTATCCGGTAACGATTGTGGAAAAACGAAACCGGCTTGGCGGGCTTGTTGGTACATTCAAGAACGAACCAGTGTGCCGGGAACTGTCGAAATTTACTGACTATCTGATAAGAGAAGTTAATCGCCTCGGTGTTGAAGTGAAACTGAACTTCGAAGCCACCTGTGACAGCATTGTCGCACTGGATCCCGATGTTGTAATCGTCGCCGCGGGTGCGGTGCAGGATATCCCAAAGAAACTGCACAATAATTCAAAGGCCATCGATATACTGGAGGCGATTGAGCGCCGGGATGAAATCGGCCAGAAAATTGTCATATGGGGATTGAGCTACGGTTCTGAAACAGCAATTTCACTGGCCGATGAGGGCAAAGAAGTGACCCTCATTGGCAATGGTAATCATCAATCCTTATTAGGTTTTGCCGCTAATGCTCGCCGCTGGTGGCTGACGAAGAAGCTTTCATCCGATATCGACCCGGTTAGAGCATCAGAAGAAAGTCAGGTCATGGATAATATCAACGTAATGTTCCAGACAAGACTTGGTGAAGTTGGTGAGAATACACTTGAAGTTATTCCAAAGAATGGTGAAAACCAGACAATTGAGTACGATACGCTTGTAGTGGCCCGTGCCCGAAAAAGAGACATGTCGCTTCTGGAACAGCTGGAAGACAGGGTGGAGGAAGTTTACGCTATTGGTGACTATGCGCAGGTCAATATCATCGAAAAGGCCGTGCTGCGCGCGAATGAGGTAGTACGATCGATCGATAGTGATACTGAAGTCGTTGAACAGATGACAAAGGAACCTGAAGATTTTATCTAGCCTTGATCTAACATTAATTCGACGAATATCAGTAGTTAGGGTTGGGTAGTCTGGTACCTGATCTGACGTGGCTAGCGCCGGGGAAGGTAGGGGTCGCCGAGACGGGGTCGCCCAGACGGGATCGCCGAGACGGGGTCGCCGAGACGCGGGACCAGATTACACGGTTCGCGCCAGATTCAGACTAAATACGTTTCGAAATCGCCGCTTTATAGAAAACCTGCTGCTGATATCAGCAAGGATTCGTTTGTACCATCTTCAATCATTGATGCCCTCGCATCGCGCAGGATCTTCTCAATACAATATTCCTTTGTCAGCCCGTTCCCACCATGGATTTGCATGGCTTCACTCGCAACATTGAAAGCCGTTTCCGTGGCGAATGCCTTGGCTGACACCGCGTGTGGCGATGAGCCAGTCGTATGGTTTACGGTATACATAAAGTTCCTGCGCGAAAATGATTTGGCTGCTTCGACTAATTGAAACATGCGCATGAGTTTGAGCTTGATGCTTTGATGTTCGAAAATCGGCACACCACCCTGAATCCTCTCTTTCGCGTATCTGATGCCCTCATCGAGAGCGGACCAGGCAACCCCTGCAAAAGTAGTCGCCATACCAGTGTTGGGACCTGCGATGAAACCCACATCGACACCCATCGTTGCTTGTCTCAGGTCTTTGACCGTCGCAAGATCCACCATCATATATTTTTCCGGAATCACAACATCCTCGAAAAAGATCTCACCCTGATTCAAAGCCCTTTGTCCGTGCTTATTGAGAGCTTTACCTTTCGAGATTCCCGGCAAATCCAAAGGCAGAATACAGACACTCGTACCATGCATCCCCATTGATGGATCGAGGCTAACATGCAAGCTGGCATGACTCGCAATGGTTCCGTTGGATACCCAGGCTGACTTCTGACCATTGAGGATGTACTCGTTGCCTTTCTTTACGGCTCTAAGCTGCGGCGCAAACTTCTCCTGCCCCATATTTTCCTCACCACTGTGAACCCAGTCAGAGCCATGATCGGGTTCCGTAATCGCCCAGCAACCCACGATTTCACCGCTCGTATCATTGATGTAGTCCTCTGCCCAGCCCCTTATTTCAGGATCCTCAGACAGCCCAGCGTAGGCAAACGGAGAACCGGCAGCACTCAGACTAATGGACAGGCCACCGTCACCATAGCCGAGTTGTTCATTGATCAGATAGGATGAGTAGGGATCAACGGAGCCTGCCAGACCGCCGATTGCCTGGGGCAGCCCCCTTTTATGTAACCCGAGTTCCCGATAGGTTCTAAATACATCCCACAATTCAGAACCCTTATCGGCAACATCAGCTGGATCTGCTAACTTGTCGAGGGCAATGCCCTTGGGTCTGACGACCTCAAGGGCAAACCGTTTTGCCATATCCTGAGCAGCTTTTTGTTCCTCTGTAAGGTCATAGTCAAGATCAACGTAGGCCATCTAGCTACTCCTGTTGTTTATGGAAGAACAGAAGATCATAGTTGACTTGCCTTACCACCTATTTGAGACAGATCAGTAATTAGTGGGTTTAACTGAAATCTAGCGACGTTTCTCGCTCAACCCTTTTGGCCAAACATGGCGCTCTCTCTGGCGGTAGTCGCATCACTGGTGTAGGCCATAAGTAAATGCCATTCCGCTCTGACCTCATAATCTGCGATCCGATAATATATTGCCGGAAAATCGTCTAGCTCTGTTGAGGTTATGGTGGATATTATGCTGACTGAAGCATTCCTGTTCGGGTGGTGTACTTGTGTCGGTATCTGGTGTTACATGCCCCATGAACTTCACTTGAGTGACCTGTGGCGACACGAAAACTACCAAAATCAACCAAGTTTTTCTGGGGAATCGGACAGGCAGCAGAAGGAGTAAAGAACTCCGCGTTCAATTCCTTCCTGCTGTTCTACTACAATCAGATCCTGGGTGTCTCAGCAACATTAACTGCTCTCGCACTGGCGATTGCTGTTCTGTTTGATGCCATGAGTGACCCCCTGGTCGGGTCAATCTCCGACCGATTTCAGTCTCGCTGGGGACGTCGACATCCATTTATGGCAGCGTCTGCGGCCCCCATGGCGATTACGCTGTTTCTGCTGTTCTATCCGCCTGCTGGTATGAGCGAAATGTTCTACTTTGGCTGGGTCACTCTTTTTGCGATATCGGTAAGGACCTTTCTGACTCTTTACCAAATTCCACACCTAGCTCTCGGTGCGGAAATGGCGACCGACTATGAAGACCGCAATGGGCTATTCAGCGTTGGCCTTTTTTTCGGCGCAGTTGCAGGATGGGGATTCTGGTTCAGCATGCTCACATTTATATTTCAACCACAGCCTGATTTACCCAATGGTATGTACAACGCCGATGGCTATCCCAGGATGGCGGCATCTGCCGGAATCATTGCAGTTATCGCCATCATGTTGTGTATCTGGGGTACGCGAAAGGAAATTCCGAATTTGTCCCTGGCGGTTCCAGCAAGGGAATCGCTAGGTTTCGTGCGACTATTCAACGAATTGAAGATAGCTTTTTCCAGCCGTTCTTATCGATCGATATTCTTTGGATTGATGTTAGGTACACTCGTTCTATCAGTCGAAGCCGTGTTTACTCCTTTTATGGGTATACACTTTTGGGGGCTCGAAACGGATCAACTGCGCTGGTTGGGTGTTGGTGTGTTGTTGGGCCTCGGCCCAGGCAGTTTGGCAGCAGCCTACCTGGTTCGCATACTGGACAAAAAGTGGTGCCTGATAATTCCAGCTGTAGTTGCAACTATAAATGCCAACGTGTTGATCGTATTGAGACTTTTTGAGTTGCTGCCTGAAAATGGCCATTGGTCCATTTTACCGTTGTTGATTGCCGCGAGTTGTGTTGGCGGATCTGTTGTCCCCATTATCTACATCACGATTAATTCCATGTTTGCTGATATTTCGGATGAACTGGAACTTGCAACGGGCGAACGTCAGGAGGGTATCGTTTATTCTGCTCGAGCATTTGCTGGTAAGGCCGCAGCAGCCCTGGGAACAGTGATGGGTGGATTTGCTTTGGATTTTATCGCCTTTCCAAAAAATGCGATGCCGGGCACTGTCGATGCGAATGTCATCTTTAATCTGGGACTGTTTCAGGGACCTGTCACCTCAATATTTACGTTAGGTGGGCTAGCTCTGTACTTGAGATATACATTGAACCGGGTGAGGCACGAGGAGATAGTGACGCAGCTGATTGCACAGAGAAAGTTAAGGTTACATGGTCAGAGCGAAGTGCCAAAGTAAATCGGTACCACCTATATCCATTTACTGCAGGGTCAAAAATGTCAGGAACTGAATGAAAGTCCACTTCTAAATAGCGGCCTGTAAGACAGTCAATGAAGGGTTTAATGTTCGTCGTACGCAACGTCAATCACGAATACGGAGAGAAAGATGGCAATCGATCCTAAATATTACATAGTCGAGAAAGATGGTCCCGTAGTAATCTGGAAATTCAATAACCCGCCGCAGAACCTGATGAACCTGCAGACCGCTGCGGAGCTAACGGAACTGGTGGAAGAGTTTGAAGCTGATGCTGACTTACGTGTCGCTATTCTAACCAGTCACCTGCCAGATGTTTTTATTCAACATTTTGATGTAGAAACGATTTTGTCAAACTGGTCATCTGAATCGTCCGGAGATATTGCTGCAACACAGCAGCTAGATAAGGAATTGGGGGAATTCAAAACCAGGGGTCTGGCAAGGCTTCGCAGAAAACCAATAATTGCTGCCATTAGTGGACAGACTGCCGGTGGTGGTTGTGAAACGACCTTGATGTGCGAGTTCCGTTTCATGTCCAGAAACGCTTCACTGGGTTGTCCTGAAGTGAACGTTGGAATATTACCGGGCGGTGGTGGTACTCAGCGCATGACACGTCTCCTGGGCTTGAGCAAGGCGATGGAGATGCTGCTACTTGGTCAGATTGTCGATGCTGATGAAGCTGAACGAATAGGGCTGGTCCACAAGGCATTTGATTATGAAGATCTGCTCCCGGAAGCAATCACTTTCGCCAAAGAACTGGCAATGCGGCCGCCAATGGCCATAGGCCATATCATGGAATGTATCTATGAAGGTAGCCAGAAACCACTTGCAGAAGGCTTGGCACTGGAAGGGAAACTCTTTTTAGAACTTGCCCAGAGCAAAGATGCCAAATTGGCCATGTCTGCTTATGTTGAAAGTGGGCAGAACATCGATGCTGTGACTTAGATCTCTACAGAGCGGTACTGTTAATAAATGTTCACGCAGTCGTGAAATAGTAGTGGTAGATATCTCCGAAAATGGTATTAATACTTCTTATACTCCGCTGGATTTCGTATTGGTAAAAACCAGGACTTGTTTCACCGGGTCCCTTGAGTGAAAGAATGGGTATGCATTTCGACTGAATACATAGTCACGGCCTATCTCCACAGCGGAGTAATTTCATAAGGGAGATACATTCAAAATGAAACGACTTACTGCAATAACCGCAGCAATTGCTTCACTGCTCACGCTTCAAGCTTATGCCGATCTTGAATTCCTCAGGCTGGATTCTGAACGTCAGGCACAGGTACAAAAGGAACTTCACAGCACACCCTGCACCTGTGGCTGCGGCATGAGTGTCGGCCAGTGTCTTGTTGAAGATCAGAGTTGTCCGGTATCGCCTGAATTAGCACGGAGCATCATAGCGCGCATTTCTGGCGATGGTACAACTGATCAGCCACAGAACTTCTCTCCCGCCGGTGGCCTAATCGGTACAAATAACAGTGCATGGTACAACCAGCTCTCTGGAAAATTGCTGGTCTATATGAAAACAACCAGTGTGAGTCGCATAAAAGAGTGCACCTGGTTATACAGTGACGGTACTTTCTCAACAAACACCGATAGCGGAAACTTTTCCGGCGGCGGATCCGTTATCGTCAGTGGAGCAGGTCAAAGTGGCAGCCATGGTCGATGGAGCACTAATGACAATGTCGTGATGTTTCACTACAACGGTGGGAA
>Ga0187833_10004998_pt1 | contig 12729 bp, 10 predicted proteins | sample ETNtaG_37_FD_167968 | JGI IMG/M metagenome (GOLD analysis project Ga0187833, IMG submission 167968) | Marine microbial and viral communities from oxygen minimum zone, Eastern Pacific Ocean - ETNP2014_SV_400_PacBio MetaG (Illumina Assembly) | ecosystem: Environmental > Aquatic > Marine > Hypoxic... | reverse complement strand
TGCTTCCATTCTTTATGACTCTGATAATTATCTTTTATAAAAAGGATAGATTCAGTAAGTTCTTCATTTTCTTAGCAATCTTCTCTCTATTTCTGGCTTTTGGGAAATATAGCCCTTTATATGTTGGGATTATAAAGGCAATAGGATTTTATGGATTGAGGGTTCCCTCAAAATTTCTGTATTTTACAGCTTTTTCTCTTGCGGTATTAGCTGGTTATGGTTTTGACAAATACTTTTCAACTGAATATGGTGAAAGGAAGAATACAAGATTCAAGAAAACAATTCTATATATTTCGTTAGGTGCAGCGGTAATACTGATGCTTGCAAATGTAGTGTTACACTATGGTAAAGTTTTTTTTATAAATTTTGGTAAAAATTATGTCGAAGAGAATGTTTACGAGCATTCTTTCCATAGGCATGCATTGGACGATTATTATGAAAAAGTAGACTCAATATTTGAAATGCTTGTGTCAAATACATATATATTTGATAAATATAATATCTCATCAATTGTGATAATAGTACTTTCAATAATAATAGTTATGTATATGAAAAACAGGGTTTCACCTTGGGGGTTGAAGGTTACATGTTTAATTATAGTAGTACTTGACTTGTTTATTTTCAGTTTCTTTGGTACCGGCTTCAGAGGGAATATGGCACCTACAACCGAATCATTAAAAGCTCCAGAGTCTATAGAGTTTATAAAAAAGGATACGGATATTTATAGAGTCTATAGTTATATACCTACAGGGTCTTCGGATGACATTTCTCGATACTTGCCTAATTACAATATGCTGTTTAATGTTTCAGATGTGGGTGCATACAGCCCCCTGGTTATCAATAGCTATTATAAACTTATAGGTAATTTAGGATGTGTTGATGATTCGATTGGACGTATGGAACCGTCATTAGATTCTCTAAGTAGAAACCTTAATCTGTTGAGCCTTTTGAATGTGAAGTATATTTTGTCAGGTGAGGATATACCTGATAGCAGGCTGGAATTAGCATTTAACGATGGAAGCATGAAGGTATACAGGAATAAGGCATTCTTGCCACGTTCTTTTTTTCTTACAGATTACAGGGTTATCAGTGAGAAGGAAGAGGCTCTTGCGTTTATGAAGAGTGAAGAATTTTGCCCGGAAGATATCGTAGTACTCAATGAAGAACCGGTTGGGCTGGAGAAGAAATCTGATAATATACATGGTAAGGCAATCGTTGATATCAAAGAATATCAACCGGGTAAGGTTATTTTGAATGTAGCTGTGCCTTCAAACGGAATCTTGGTTCTTAGTGATTTGTTTTATCCCGGCTGGGAAGCCTTTGTTGATGGAGAGGAAGTAAAGATATTAAGGGCAGATTATATTTTAAGAGCCATTTATATGCCAGAGGGTAAACATCTGGTAAAATTTGAATACAACCCAAAACCATTCAATTCAGGAGTGAAATTAAGTTTGTGTACACTCATCAGTATACCTTTTTTAATCTTTGTTGCTGCGTACCAAGGTACAAGAAAATAGAGAGACGTAAATTCAAGTAATTGTATCTGGTTTAATATAAATAAAAATTAGAGGAAATAAACAATGAGCATTGAAGGTAAGGTGATTTTGTTGACAGGTGGTACAGGATCTTTTGGGCAAAATTTTTCGAAATATATACTCAAAAACCAAAGGCCGGTATCATTGAGAATTTTTAGCAGAGATGAATTGAAACAGCATGAGATGAGGCAGAAGTTTGAAGACGATACTTTACGCTTCTTTATTGGTGATGTGAGAGACAAAGAGAGATTATATCGTGCAATGCATGGTGTTGACATAGTAATACATGCTGCTGCCTTGAAACAGGTGCCATCATGTGAGTACAATCCTTTTGAGGCGGTTAAGACAAATATAATTGGCGCAGAGAATGTTATCAACACTGCTATAGATTGCAATGTTGGGAAAGTACTTGCTATTAGCACGGACAAGGCAGTCAGCCCTATCAATCTGTATGGTGCAACAAAATTATGTGCCGAAAAGATGTTTGTCCAGAGTAATTTTTATACCGGTGGAGAGGGTACAAAAATAAGTTGTGTGAGGTATGGCAATGTCATTGGCAGCAGGGGGAGTGTTGTTCCATTTTTCAAAGAACAGAGAACGCAGAAAGTGTTGACTGTTACTGATAAAAGAATGACAAGGTTTTGGATTACATATGAACAGGCAATCAAGTTTGTGATTGAGTGTGTAGATAGTATGATAGGTGGAGAGGTGTTTGTGCCAAAGATACCAAGCATGAAAATAATGGACCTGGCAAAGGCAATTGGACCGGAATGTGAGATAAAAGAGATAGGGATAAGGCAGGGAGAAAAAATACATGAGGTTCTTGTAACTCATGAAGAAGCAAGAAACGCCTATGAGTATGATAACTATTTTTTAATAGAACCAGGGTACAAAGGGCCACAAGCCGGAAGAACCAATCAAGGATCAGAGCTTAATGATGATTTTGTTTACAGTAGTGATAATAATGAAAGCTGGTTAAGCGATGATGAATTAAACGATTTGATAAAGGATGTATGATCGTTGGGGTATAATATCTCGTATGTACAGATTATACATTTTATCTTACACATAACTGTTATGAATCTTTTTCTGTCAGGTGTAAACAACTGTCTGGTGTTATTCGAAACCGGATTTTATTTCTTTTCAACTTTGCAATATAAGATGCACTGATTTATCTTTCATGTGTTCTTCCAATATTATTGCAATTGTTCAGGGTAGAATGGGTTCAAGCAGGCTTCCCGGAAAAGTCATGATGGATTTAGTTGGCAAACCATTACTCTGGCATATAGTGAATCGTCTGAAATACAGTAAATTAGTAGACAGGATAGTGGTTGCAATTGGTGACGGCAGGGAAAATGACATTATCGAAGATATGTGTAAAGAGTACGATTATACATGTTACAGGGGAAGTGAAGATGATTTAACAGACAGATTTTACCAGGTATCAAAGTTATTCAATGCAGGTGTAATTGTAAGGATTACGGCAGATTGTCCTTTGGTTGAGCCGGGTATAGTGGATACGGTGATAAACTTCCTCTTGGAAAATATAGATAGTTACGATTATGTTAGTAATTGTCGTCCCCAGCCAACATTTCCGCATGGGCTGGATGTAGAAGTATTCAGATATTCTTTACTGGAAAGGCTTTGGAAAGAAATAAAAGATCCTTTTCGGCGTGAATGGTTTACTACAGTTATTTTTGAAAACCCGGAGAAGTACAAAATCTTTTGTATCAAAAATGATATAGATTTGTCTCATCTAAGATTAACGGTTGATTATAAAGAAGATTTAGCGCTCGTAAGGTATATTTTTAAAAATCTTTATACCGAGAATGCATGTTTTTCTCTAAAAGACATTCTTGATCTGTATTCTCAAGATCAGGATATGTTTGACATTAACCAGAAATACAAAAAAGATGAACAGTATATTGAAGAGTTAGAAAAAAGGAGGTTACTGTAATGTACCATCCATTCTTAGAAGGAAAAAGGATTTATTTAAGGGGTTTGGAAAAAAGTGATTTGTCTGGGAGGTTTTTTCAGTGGGCCAACGATAAGGAGGTTACGCATTATCTTTTTATGGGGGCAACTCCCAACATTTTGCAAAATTTGGAAGATTGGTTTGAGGAGATTAGAAAGAGTGAGTGCGATATAGTTTTTATGATTATTGATAAGGAAAACGATCATGAGATAGGGTTTTGTGGTTTCCATGTAATACGATGGCTTCATAGGCATGCCGAATATAGAGTGTTTATTGGTGAAGAAGGTTTCAGGGGAAAGCAGTATGGTCAGGAAACGGCAAAACTCATGCTACGTTACGGATTTGAAATCCTGAATTTTAACAAGATATGGTTAGGGGTTAATACCTCTCACACCATTGCCGTTAATTCTTATATTAAAAGCGGATTTGTCAAGGAAGGTATTCTGCGGCAGGAAATATACAGGAATAGTAGATACTATGATGCCGTAAGGCTAAGTATTCTAAGAGATGAGTACTATAACAAACATAAACAGGAATGGGATCAGGAGATTCCAAATGTTTTTAAAAAAGAATGAAATATAGAGCCGGAGTTATTGGTTGTGGAAGAATAGGGTTCGAGTTTGATAAGGACCCTAAGAGAAGATATATTGCTACACATACCGGGGCATATCATCGTGTTAAAGATATAGATCTGGTTGCTGTCTGTGACATAGATAAAATGAGGCTTCATGGTTGTGTGGAAAGATGGAACGTGCCTTCAGCTTATAGCAACGTTAAAGATATGTTGAAAGAACAGGATCTGGATATCTTGAGTATATGCACTCAGCCATCTACACATTATCCTATTTTAAGAGAAGCGGTCAAGTATCCATTAAAAGCTGTTTTCTGTGAGAAACCTATAGCGGATAATAAAAAAAATGCAGAAAAGATGGTTAAATTGTGCAGGAAGAAGAAAATTATTTTGCAGATTGGCCACCAGAGAAGATTTGATCCCTTGCATATAAGTCTAAGAGAATTTATAAAGAGTAAAAAAGCAGGAAATGTGCAACAGGTGAATGCTTATTATACTGCCGGAGTTAATAATACCGGTTCTCACATGTTTGACCTTTTAGGTTTTTTCTTTGCGGATGCAGTCTGGATAGAAGGGTTCTTCAGTAAGAATGTTTCCCATAAGGAGGGAGATCCCAATGTAGACGGTCTTATTATGTTTAAAAGTGGTGTATACGCTACTTTCCAGACATGTGATGTAAAGGATTATCTCATCTTTGAATTAAATTGTTTTTTGCAGAAGGGAAGACTTGTACTCAAAGATAGCGGGTTTAATGTAGATTATTATAATATTTGCGAAAGTAAATTCTATTCTGGATACAAGGAACTATATAAGGATCGCCATGGTTTCAAGACTAAATATAAAAGGAACTTTATGACTAATGCAGTGGAGCATCTAGTTAGGTGTATAAACAACAAGAAAGAATCTACTTCTTCTGGAGATGATGGTTTGAAAGCTTTAGCACTGATTGAGGCCTGCATTGTTTCCGCAAGAAACAATGGCAAAAGGATATATCTTTTGGATAAAAAGGAGAAGAGATGAGTAAGCTTGCAATACTGGGAGGAGAGAAATCAAGAAGTAAACCATTCGTTAATTATGCGATAATGGGAGAAAAAGAAAAGGAGAACGTTAATGATGCCCTGGATAGTGGTATGTTGTCGGGTTTTATTGCCCAGGCGGGAGATAGTTTCTTAGGTGGGAAATATGTTAATGAATTCGAGTCTCTGATAAAGGAATATTTTGATGCCGAATATGCAGTGTCCGTTAATTCAGCAACAGCAGCCCTTCATATTGCAGTTGCTGCCTGTGGTGTAGGTCCAGGTGATGAAGTGATTGTAACCCCTTATTCCATGTGTGCCTCAGCTACCTGTATAATAATGCAGAATGCTATACCAGTATTTGTAGATATTGAGGAGGATTCATTCTGTATAGACCCGGAGAAAATAGAAAAGGCTATTACGCCGAGAACAAAGGCAATAATCGTTGTTCATCTTTTTGGTCGTCCCGCAAATATGGATGAAATTATCAAGATTGCAAGTGAAAATAACCTCTATGTAATTGAAGATAGTGCACAATCGCCTGGCGCTACTTATAAGAGCAGGCTGGCAGGAACGATTGGGGATATAGGGGTTTTCAGCCTTAATCAGCATAAGACTATTACAAGTGGAGAGGGTGGATTTGCTATAACAAAAGATGAAAATATGGCGTTAAAAATGCAGCTTGTAAGGAATCATGGTGAAGTTATTGTTGGAGATATGAATGTTGAAGATATTGGAAACATTGTGGGGTTTAATTATAGGATGACAGAGATTGAGGCTGCAGTGGCTGTTGAACAATTTAAGAAACTGGACTTTCTCAATAACCACAGAATAGAATTGGCAGAATATCTTACTGAAAATTTGCTTGAATTCAGAGGATTAATGTTGCCTCAGAAATGTAAGGAAGATAAGCATGTATATTTTGTATATCCTATAAGGGTCGAGGAGGATACAGTTGGCATTTCCCGTGATATCTTTGTAAAAGCGTTACAGGCGGAGGGTATTCCTTTTGGAGGAGGGTATGTAAAACCGATCTACCTTGAACCTCTTTATCAAAAGAAGATAGCTTATGGTAAAGACGGCTGTCCATTTACATGCGGGTTTTACAAGGGTGAAGAAAATTATAATAAAGGAATCTGTCCAGTTGCTGAGGCGATGCATGAAAGTGATTTAATGTTAACCCCGGTTTGTAGGTATCCTCATTCCAGGGACGACATAGGTGATGTAGTAAATGCATTTGAAAAAGTGTTTGAGAATATGGATGAACTGAAGGGAATTACGCTGTGAATAGTTTAAGAAAGACTTGGATGTCAAATTCATGTCTGGATCGGGTTATTGATTCAAGACTAAAAGATTATCAATTTACTGAATTGCAAAATGACTAAAATTCTCGTTACTGGGGGTAGTGGGCTACTTGGAAGTAATATTTCAAAGATAGCGACTTCAAGGTATGAAGTTTTTGCAACTTATAATAAGAACAAGGTCAGTATGGATAATGTCAGTTACTTCCAGGCAGACCTTTCCATAAAGGGTGATCTTGAAGAAATAGAACAGATAAAACCCGAATTTATAATTCATTGTGCCGCCTTGACGAATATGGATTTTTGTGAGGAAAACCCTGCAGATGCATATAATGGCAATGTTCTGGCAAGTATCCATGTTGCAGAAGTGGCAAGAAAGATCGGGTCGTATCTGATTTATATATCAACAGATAGTGTCTTCAATGGAGAAGACGGCAACTATAGTGAGAGTGATATACCGGACCCGATTAGTGTATACGGAAAAACAAAGCTGGAGGCCGAGCAAAAGGTATTGTCAATCTGTCCACATTCTTGTGTTGTACGTACAAACATTTATGGGTGGAATAAATTGAACAAATTCAGTCTTGCGGAGTGGATGTTAAATAAATTAACAAATAATGAAGAATTGCCAGGAATAAAGGATGTATATTTCTCACCAACCCTGGTAAATGACCTTGCAGGGATATTGTTTAAATTGTATGAAGGAAGAAATGAAGGTATATTTCATATAGTAGGGGGGGAATCGTGCAGTAAACTGGATTTTGCTTACAATATTGCAGAGGTGTTTAGACTTGATAAAAGCGTGATAAAACCGATTAATTTTCAGGCACTAGGGCTGAAGGCACCAAGGGGAATGAATATGTCATTAAATGTAACCAAAGTCAGAGAAATCTTAAAAGTGGATTTACCGCATGTTAGAGAAGGACTGGAAGAGATGCGAATGTTGCGCAATGAAGGATATGTTGAGAGTTTAAAACATGGCAAACCAGAAGATTACGGCTATCATCCCTGCTCTAAATGAAGAAGAAACTATTTCGAACGTAATCAGGGGTGTAAAGAAGTACATAGATGAAGTTGTTTTAGTGGATGATGCTTCAACAGACAAAACTGCTGATATTGCCCGACGTGAAGGTGCTGTAGTTCTGTCTCACGATGAGAATAAAGGCTATGACAAAAGTATTGATGATGGTTTTGCCTTGGCATCAGAGAGAGGTGCTGTGGTCATTTTAACTTTTGATGCTGATGGACAGCATAACCCTGAAGACATACCATTGCTGATTAATCCAATACTTAATGGGGAGGCAGATGTAGTTGTCGGCAAGAGACCTTATCATGCCAGAATCACAGAATATCTCTTTGCCTTAATTGCGAAGATAAGAGCAAATATCGATGATCCTCTTTGCGGGTTCAAGGCATATCACATAAATGTGTATAAGGATGTAGGATATTTTGACAGGATATCATCTATTGGAAGCCAATTGATGTTCGATGCTAAGAATAAAGGTTATACAATAATCCAGAAAGACATTACACTCAATAAAAGAGTAGATAATTCCAGATTCGGCAGAAGGATCGGGTCAAACTGGAAAATACTTAAAGCAATCTTGAAGATATTATACTTTGAAGTCTGTCTTGGACGGAATAAATCTTTATGAGTATAGGATCAGGGATAAATTATGAATTGGAATATGTAAACTGCAATCTCTGTGGCGGAAATAACACAAGGCTCTATGCAAAAGCCAGCTACATAGATTGTTTAAACAGGCGTCCAGGGCTCAAGAGTGATAACGATCCGTTAATAAAGGATAAAGAGCTGGCAAACTATCAATTCAATATGGTCAAATGTAATAACTGTGAGATGGTTTATGTGAATCCCAGATTGGTATCTAAGAATTTGACTGAACTATATAAAGAAGAATACTTCTCTCACTATGTTGATACCACATCAGAAGCTCATATAAAAAGGCAGAAAACCTTTAAGACCGAGATTGCAGAGCTTGAATACATTACTAAGAAGTTGGGATTGGGACAGAAAATACTGGATGTCGGTTGCGGTGGCGGATTCTTTCTGGACAGTCTGGATAATTCCTGGGAGAAGCATGGTACTGAAAAAAATCAGGTTGCGGTTGATCACGGAAGAGAAACCTTTGGAATAAATATATTAAAAGGGAGTCTCAGAGAGGCAGATTATCCTTGTGAAATGTTTGATATAGTTAAAATGAGGGGTAGTATTGAGCACTTACCTGACCCGATGAGTGAGCTTCGGGAAGTATACAGAATTATGCGTACCGGTGGAGTGATCACAGTAAACACACCAAATATAGGCAGTATTTGTGGGAGGATATATAAAGAAAAGTTCAGAATGGTTTGTCCCGTTCATCATATTTATTACTTTTCCAGAAAGACTTTGTCTCAAATGCTCAGGAAGGTCGGATACAGGATATATAAAGTATCTTATCACTATTTTGATACTCCATATGCCAATTGGATGGATATTTTAAGGATATTATATGATGTAGTCAGCCTTGGAATTGTCAGGAAACATAACGTAGTCTCTCCATCTTTCTATGGCAATATAGTTGATATTTATGCAGTCAAGGAGAAGTCTTAGAAGGAGATGATTTTGTGAAAAGGGTAAAGATCGGGAAAAGATGGATAGGCAATGGAGAGCAAGTATACATTATTGCAGAAATAGGTTCGAATTTCGATAGAGATAAGGACCGCGCAAAGAAGCTTATAGATCTTGCAAAAGATTGTGGAGCTGATGCTGTCAAGTTTCAGAGTTTTCTGGCGGACAAGATCGTTTCGAAAGAGGGATTTGAGGGGCTTAAGACAGGGTTTCAGTCCAGATGGAGTAAGCCGGTATATGAAGTGTACAAGAGTGCAGAATTTCCCAGAGAATGGCATGAGGAATTACTCCGCTATGCAAATAATAAAGGACTCGATTTTTTCTCCTCACCGTATGATATTGAATCAATAGACATGCTTGATGAATTAGGTGTGACGGCCTTTAAAATCGGGTCTGGAGATATTACATGGCACGAAATTTTGCAATATATAGCAAAAAAGGAAAAACCTGTTATTCTGGCAACTGGCGCAAGCACAATATCTGAGATTGACGAAGCCATAAGAGCGATAAAATCAGTGGGGAATGAGAACCTTGTGCTTCTCCAATGTGTTACGAACTATCCATCACATTTTGAGAATGCAAATATCAGGGCAATGAAAACAATGGGCGAAATGTTTGATGTTCTAACAGGGTATTCTGATCATACACCGGGAATGGTTGTTGCCTTAGGAGCTGTTGCTTTGGGAGCATGTATAATTGAGAAACATTTTACCGATGATAAAACCAGAGAAGGGCCTGACCATCCATTTGCTATGGATGGAAAAGATTTCAAAGAAATGGTAGATGGGATTCGTGCATTGGAGAAGGCTCTTGGTTTGTCGAAGAAGGATTTGTATGTTGAAGAAAGCGAGGCAGTTGTTCTTCAACGTAGATGCTTAAGAGCTGCAGAAGATATACAAGAGGGGGCAGAGATACGTGAGAATATGATAAATGTTCTGAGGCCGTCACCAGAGAACAGTATGGAACCCAAGTATAAGAAAATTATTATAGGGAGGAAGGCAAGCAGAGATATTACGAAAGGAGATATATTTACTTGGGATAATGTATCCTGAGAAATTTAATATTTTTTGCGCTCTAATGGAAAATATTTTTTTGTTGAGATTATACGACAAGGCTTGTCTTTGATTTAACAATAAGCACTAATATGAAACGTTTCTTCTTTTTAGAATACTGTGATTCAGCTTTCACTTTCAATTGTGAAGAAGGAGATATTGTGTCTCTTGATCCTTCAGTATCTTATCTTCTGCAAAAGAAAAAAATAAGATATTATATTCTAGAAGATTATTATGATGAGGGGACGTTAAGATCTGCTGAAGCGGACTACTTCTTTGAGCAGCTTAAATGGTTCGATTCATTTGATAATTTCATTGAAGAAGATATCTCTTATTGTAGAAGATATAGTATTCCTATTGCGAAGAGCAACTACTTACGCCTTAAATATTTTGTGGATACTATCATGGTTTATTCTTATATTCTTTATAACTTTTTCCAGATCAACAAGGATATAAAGGAAATTATCTATACATACAAATCTTGTAGAGAGGATAATAAATTTTCCATATTTGAATTGAAATCTAGATATTGTCAAGTGTTTAGCGATTTGCTGAGATTGTTTTGTGGGAAAAATAATGTTAGATTTACTAGCATCCCTGTGAAAGCAAAAGATATATTCTCTAAAGAATATTTCTTCCGTAGTTGTCGGGAAAATAAATTTTTTAAATCCCAAATGAAAAAAATTATTAATTTTTATAAATATAAGAAATTGCATAATATAATATTATCAGATACTTCATTGAAGGATTTAAACATTCTTTTTATGCATGCTGGTTCCCTAGACATTGATTGCCCAATTAAAGAAGCTATAAAACGTAAAGCACATGTTTATGTAAAGGAAAAGAGCGAAATAGTACGAGAGGACTATTGGTTGAGATGGCCAATGGATTTGCCCGAGTTAGATGAATGTTTTGTCAAAAGGTTGAAAAAGGAAAGTGATTTTTGTGCTGATAATTTGGAAAAAAATGCGGAAATAATATCCTGGATAAATGACAAATGTTTAATGGATGTTTCATCTATAGTTTTACCTTTTTTGCAGTATTTTATTTCTCAGGATTGTTCTTATATTCTTCAGGAATCAGAGAGAATGTTTAGGTTTTATAAGCAAAATAAAATTGATTATGTATTTGCAAGAGGAAATACGGATAGAGATTCTTTGGCCTATTTAGTAGCTGCTAAATATTTAAAAGGTGCAAAAAGTGTATGTATACAACATTCTAATTTTGCCATAGACAATGAAGTATTTGGAGTTTTTGAAATAGAAACATATAATTATACTTTTGCACGAGAGTACATATCAGAGAATTATTTTAAATATTCACTTGAGAATATATACAAAAGTGATTGTAAAGTGTTTCGTTCTTCTCACTATTTAAGGAATGTAGAAAAGAAATATTATAAAAACAAAGAAAAAATGAAAGTTGTCTATGTAGAAAAGAAGTTTCCTGATAAACTTAAATGCTTTAATAATATGCTTTATCCACTTGCCTGGTACTATGAATTCCAGAGAAGGCTTATTGATTTCTTTGCAAAAGAGTCAAGAGTTGAATTCGTGTATAAACATGCATCTAGCCAAGGTTGGGCAGGGTCATCTGTATTAAAACATATTAAAAATATAAGTTGTAAAAACATATCCATTTATGATAAGCATTTACTGAAATCCTTAAAATTTGCTGATAGAGTAATTGTTGACTATCCTTCGAGTGCACTTTTTGAGGCGGCTGTAGCTGGTAAGCCTGTGTTATGTGTGTGTGCAAATTACTTCAGAATAATCAAGCAGGCAAAGGAGGTTTTTGGTAAAAGCATACAGCAGTTTTCTTCAATCGATGAAGCTATTTTATTAATAAGAGAATTTCTTTATGGCAACCCCCAAGAATATATAGTGAATATTCCATTGTCAAAAAATGATTTTCTGGATGTTTTTAAAGAAGTGAATTCAACGAGCAAGTGCAACACACGAATTAAAGACCTCTAGTGGAGTTTTGTACTTAAGACATTTACGAGGTCTGGTATTTAAATGATATTCGATACAAGCAATTTCTTGAGAACTTAGTTTAGCAAAATCAGTCTTCTTAGGCAAGAAACGCCTGACAAGACCTATTGAATTTTCCACTGAACCCTTTTCCCAACTGTGATAGGGGTTACAGAAATAGGACTTAGTCTCAAGCTGCTTATTCGTTTTATAGTGATCAACATTTTCTGACCCGTTATCATACGTAATAGTCCTCCTGAGATGTTTAGGAGAATCGATTAAACGAGAGCTAATCGCTTGAGAGAAGAGACGTGAAGTCTTTCTAAGAAGTTTCACTAGATATATTATACGGCTCTTTCTTTCAACCATTACAGCTATGGCTGATTTGCTTTGACGTGATACCATACAGTCGGCTTCCCAGTGACTAGGCTGAACGCGTTTTTCAATGTATTTCGGACGCTCATTAATAGGAATACGGTATGGGATATGACTTTTACGGTGTTTTCTAGAATGACCTTTTGCAAAGCGTTTTTTGTGATTTCTAACAAGGTGAATGGTTAAATCGCGCTGTTTACGAGTTTGTTTATCATAGATATATTGATATATGGCTTCATGAGAAATGAATAGCCCTGGGTGATCTAACGGTAATGTACCAGCAATTAATTCTGGAGACCATT
>Ga0187833_10004996_pt1 | contig 12736 bp, 12 predicted proteins | sample ETNtaG_37_FD_167968 | JGI IMG/M metagenome (GOLD analysis project Ga0187833, IMG submission 167968) | Marine microbial and viral communities from oxygen minimum zone, Eastern Pacific Ocean - ETNP2014_SV_400_PacBio MetaG (Illumina Assembly) | ecosystem: Environmental > Aquatic > Marine > Hypoxic... | reverse complement strand
TAGCCAGCCTCGAGGACAAAATCACCATTGGGAATGACAAGAAAACTATCACTAGCTTCAGCCCGCAAAACTGACGTGGCTCCGCCAAAGCCGCCGCCGTCCGCCGGACCAAATATATTGTCTATACGAGCCATATAAATAATTTTACTAATTGTTGGCTAGTCGTAACTTGATCTAAATCAATTCCGGCGGTTAACTATCCTACATCAAAATATTTAAGGCATTTTAGCGTTTTGATCTATCTCTAATTCGTCCCTTTACTGCTTTACGGCAACGATTTCTGCCTCATCTTCGTTCCCTTCGGTCACTACGATGAGCCAGAAATCCTCCCTTATGAAAACCCCTCAATATGTCCCAGGGGCGCTGACGTCGGACAGTACTTTATCTGCAACATGTATAAGGCCATTGTTTTCTCCTTTAAGGCACTGATTGGTAGTGTCAGCCACTGCCGTGTTCTAGTTCTTTAACTTCGATTTAGGGGAAAGGCGACAATCGGCTACCGTCCCCTTTTATTAAGGCTATGACAAGAATTTTAAGGGAGTCAATGGGAACGCCAAGAGCAGCAGGGTCGATATGAGAGCAGCGAAACGAAATTTGATCATAGGTCTTATCTTCTGAATACGAGCACTGACAAAATATGATCTATGGTTATTTAATTTGAATTATAAAGTCGATAACATAATTTCTTCTGATACACGCAAGATTAGCCACATCAGACACAAACACAAAGTCGAAGGATTAGGTCTCAGAACTTCCTGTTAGCCACAATCCCAGACCCTTGGCCTGCGGTCCATGACCCGGGGGCCCTGGAGCGCGGATCGCGTGGGTTGGGGAATTTGCCGGGTGGCGGGGTTCGCTGGCCGGGCCCCTTGGACTTCCATCGGGATGCACTATCCTATTGTTACCCGCTGTCCGTCATCAAAAGGCCAGACACATGACCGCACCCGACCGGGGACAGACCATCAGCAGAAAACACTTGCAATGCAGAGGCCGTCCACACATGACAATGCCCGTATGAGACGTTGCACCAGGGTCGTGGGGCGACTAAGCTTTCGGTCGACGCGGGTTGGTGTAAGGGTGGCTTACATCCTGACGTTGAGCCGTGGGGGAGTGGCAAGGGGCCGCGCCCCAAAAACATCAATCAGACCAGGGAGGCAAAATCTCATGAAACGGCGTGAATTTATTCAAGGCGCGACGGCGGCAGGGGTTGCCACTGCTGTGGTCGCCGCATCAAACTTTCCCAAACCTGCCATTGCTCAAGGCCTGAAGCAATGGAAACTGGCCATGTCTTGGCCCCTGAATTCGCCAGGGCTTGGCACGTCCGGGCAGCGTGTGGCTCGGAACATCACCCAGCTTTCGGGCGGTAAGATCAAGGTCAAGGTTTATGGCGGCGGCGAATTGGTCCCAGCCTTCGGCGTCTTCGACGCGGTCAGCGCGGGCGATGCGGATATGTACCAATCGGCCGAGTACTACTGGCAAGGCAAGCATAAGGCATTCAACTTTTTTACCACCGTGCCCTATGGTCTGACAGGAACCGAGCATGCCGCGTGGATGAAGTACGGCGGCGGACAGGAACTCTGGGACGAGCTATCCGCGGAATTTGGACTAAAAGGGTTCCTGGGCAACAGTACCGGTACCCAGATGGGCGGCTGGTATCGCAAAACGATCAACGTGCTGGATGACTTCAAGGGCCTAAAATTCCGTATGCCCGGCATCGGCGGCGAAGTCCTTCGGGCTCTCGGCGTCACCGTTGTTAATCTACCAGTGGCCGAGATCTATCCAGCGCTGGCATCAGGTGCGATCGATGCAGCTGAATGGGTCGGGCCATGGCATGATCTGGCATTCGGCTTCCACAAGATCACCAAGCATTATTATTATCCTGGCTTCCATGAACCCGGCACCTCCGGCAGCTATGGCATGAACAAGAAACTCTGGGACAGCCTGAGCAAGGACGAACAGCTCTTGGTGAGCACGGTGATCGATGCCGAGGCCCATAACCAGTTCGCCGAATTCAATGCCCGCAATCTGGGTTCATTGAATGTGTTATTGACCAAACACGGCGTGCAATTGCACCAGTATCCAAAAGATATGCTAATCAAGATCGGCGAGGTAGCCGGCGAAGTGGTCAATGATGTCGGCAACACCAACGCGTTTACCAAACGTGTCTATGACAGCTTTATCACCTATCGGAAGCAGGCCATCACGTGGGCCAAGATCGGCGAGCAGGGCTTCATGAATGCGCGGGCATTGCCGTTCAAATATTCTTGAGACCGGCTCGTTCGGCAATCATAAACGGATAAGGGTGCCCGTGCTGCGAAATGGGCGCGGGTACCCACCGCTGTGTCTCGTACCGAAAGATGTCACATGCCCGCAATTAGAGCCGTCGTACGCTCCATAGATATCTTTAACGAACAGCTCGGCCGTATCGTGGCGTGGTTTGCCTTGGCCCTGGTCTTGATGCAATTCACCGTCGTATTGCTCCGCTATGTATTCGGCCTTGGCTTTATTCCAATGCAAGAATCGATCGTCTTCATGCATGCCATGCTGTTTCTGGTGGCGGCCGGCTATACGCTGCTGCATGACGGCCATGTCCGCGTCGATATCTTTTATGGCGGCGCCACGGAGAATAACAAGGCGCGGGTCAATTTTGTCGGCGTTTTGATCTTTTTATGGCCGCTTTGCGCCATAATGACGTGGAAATCCCTCATCTTCGTAGGCGCCTCGATCCGCGTCTGGGAAGGCTCGCCGGAAGGCACGTTCATGCCGTTCTGGCTGCTGAAATTGATGCTGCTGGTGTTTCCGTTCGTTTTGTCGTTGCAAGGCTTTTCTTTGTTGGTCAAATCTTGGTTCATCATGACCGGGCAGGAGCCGATCGATCTGCCCGAACATGAGGCGGAGGGATCGGGGGTATGAACGCCAGCGAAATTTTCGTCATCCTGATGTTTTTCGGTGTCTGCGGATTTTTGATGGTCGGCTTTCCCGTGGCGTTTTCACTGGCCGGCACCGCGTTGATCTTCGCCGGTGGCAGCTATCTGTTCGGCGTCTTCGACCTGGCCTTCTTGGGCATTCTGCCGAACCGAATTTACGGCAATGCGATGACCAGCGAGATTCTGATTGCCGTGCCCCTGTTCGTCTTTATGGGGGTGATGCTGGAACGTTCGAAAGTGGCCGAGGAACTGCTCGACACCATGGCCATGCTGTTCGGCTCGTTGCGCGGCGGGCTGGGGATATCGGTCTGTGTGGTCGGCGCGCTGCTGGCCGCCTCCACGGGGATCGTGGGCGCCACGGTGGTCACCATGGGTCTGCTGGCGCTGCCCACCATGTTGCGGCGCGGTTATGATCCCTCCCTTGCCTGCGGGTCAATTAGCGCCGCGGGCACTTTGGGCCAGATCATACCGCCCTCCCTGGTGCTCGTGGTGTTGGGCGACCAGATTTCCAATGCCTATCAGGAAGCGCAGCGCCAGCTGGGGAATTTCGCGCCCGATCCGGTTTCCGTCGGCGACCTCTTTGCCGGCGCGCTTATTCCCGGCTTCATGTTGGTCGGACTTTATATCCTGTATCATATCTTCATCGCCATCGTGCGGCCGGAGACTTCGCCGCCCATCCCGCGCGAAGAACTTTTGGAGGGCCGCACCAACCGGGAGCTCGCCATCAAGGTCTCCCACGCCCTGATCGCGCCCATGGTCCTTATCATTTCGGTGCTCGGCTCCATCCTCGCCGGCATCGCGACACCCACCGAGGCGGCATCGGTCGGCGCCGTCGGCGCCACGCTGCTGGGCGGATTGAGGCTCGAACCCGACAATCCCAAGCCCATATACGCCGCGACAGCCGGCTTGATCGTTGTCCTTATTCTCACCGGATCCATGGACCTGCGGGTCGCACGTGAAAATATACCCCTTGGCGACATGATCGGCATCATCGTTGCCGTGATCTGCTGCTTTGCCCTGGTCTGGGGCATAGTGGTTAGCCTCATGCGGGTCTATGGCACCGGGGGATTGCACGAAGTCATGCGTTCGACCACGCGGGTCAGCGCCATGGTCTTCGGCATCGTCATTGCCGCGCAGCTTTTTTCCTCGGTGTTCCGGGGTCTGGGCGGCGACGATATGGTGCATGCATTTCTGACCTCGTTGCCTGGCGGCACCTTCGGCGCCATGGTCGTGGTCATGGCGATCATGTTCTTTCTGGGTTTTTTCCTCGATTTCATCGAAATCAGCTTTGTCGTGGTGCCGATCGTCGCGCCAATCCTGCTGTTGATGGATTTGAATCCTGTCTGGCTTGGCATCATGATCGCGATAAATTTACAGACCTCATTTTTAACGCCACCCTTCGGCTTCGCGCTGTTCTATTTACGCGGCGTTGCGCCCGAATCGGTTAGCACGATGCAGATTTACAAAGGCGTTATTCCCTTCGTCGCAATTCAGGTGGCGGCGCTGTTCATCGTGGCGGTGTTCCCGGAACTGACGACTTGGTTGCCGAAAATTGTGTTCGGTCCCTAAAACCCATTCGGACGAGGTTGCGATGATCACAACGACGGTAGCGGGCAGTCTGCCGAAATCAGCTTGATTGGCGGAGCCGGCGGTGCTTTGAGCGCCATGGCGCCTCTGCCGCGAACTGTCGCTGAGAGCAAGCTTAAGGCGCTGCGGGCGGGTGCGGCGTTGCTGCGAGAAGAACTGGGTAGTCCGTAGATATCCGCCTAGTGCGCGAACTCACCGAAGTTGTCGAGGATGTCCATATGCACCAGCGCGGGATGCTGCACCGCATGGACCATCCCGAACTCGGCTCCGTCATCCTGCCGCACAGCCCGCTGCGCTTTCATGGCGAGGAGCGTATCGAGCTCGTTGCCAGCCCGGGCCTGGGCCAGCACACGCGCGAGGTTCTGGCCGACTGGCTGGACAATGACGCGACGCGGGTCGATGAATTGATCAAGTCCGGCGCGATAGGCGGGCTGGTTGTCTGAGTTGGGTCGTCAGGGACTGATCTCAAGCCACAGCAAGCTGTTAAATTGGCCCAATTTCGCTGGTTGGCAACACAAATTTCGCAGTCACCTGAAGCTCGCTAATGGGATGGACCGACCGTGCTCTGAACCGCACTCTTTGAGATTGGGTGCAGCAAACAGAGGAGCATGAACCATGACCCGCAAAGTGACAGATCAGATCATTACGATCGGCATCGACATTGGTAAAAACACATTCCACCTGATCGGCCTCAATGAGGAGGGGAACATTGTGCTTCGGCGCCAGCTTTCGCGCAGCCAGATTGTCGTTCGCCTGGCCAACTTGCAGCCCTGCCTGATTGGCATGGAGGCTTGCGTCGGCGCCCACCATCTGAGCCGGCAACTGCAAGCGCTGGGACACGATGCCCAGCTAATGCCGGCGCAATACGTAAGCCATATCTCAGAGGTCAGAAGAACGACTTCTCCGACGCCGAGGCAATTTGTGAAGCGGTGCAGCGGCCCAGAATGCACTTTGTGCCGACAAAGTCGGTCGAGCAACTTGACCTGCAAGCCATGCATCGGGTGCGCTCACGCCTGGTCCGGCATCGAACCTCCGTCATCAACCAGATCCGTGCCTTGCTCTTGGAACGCGGCATTGCGGTGAGACAGGGTGCGCGTTTCTTGCGCGCGGCATTGCCCGACATTCTGGGCCGTTACGACGAGCTCCTCTCACCTCGCATGGTTCGCCTGATCGCCGATCTCAGTGGCGAGCTACGGCATCTCGATGGGCGCGTCGACGAAATCACAACTGAGATCGAGACCCTTGCCAAGGCGGATGATGCCTGCCAACGCATGATGACGGTGCCGGGGGTCGGTCCGATCATTTCCTCCGCCACGGCCTCGCCGCCGGCGATGTCCTCGGAATAATTGGCGCGCCGTTCAGGATCGAGGATCAGGTCGCCTTTCGCCAATCCCTCCCCCAGCCTTCGCCGCAATGTTCGCTCGGACATGTTGATCCTCTTCGCCTTGACGCTGTGATGAAGCAGACGATACCGTGAGAGGCAATATATAATGAAAGAAGGGAGGATCGTCATGGCATCCTTGGCCGTGCGCCCGAAACAGTTTCCCTGGTTCGATTATTCCAAATACTCGTTTTCCCTTGGTATCACGGCAGGCGACGGGGTGTATTTATCTGGGCATACCGCATCGACCCATGACAGCGAAACCGGGCGCATGATGATCCGGGGCGGCATGACGGAGCAGGCACGCACGGCCTATGCCAAGGTGGGCGCCATATTGGAGGGCGCGGATCTATCCTATGGCGATGTTATGCGGGTGGTCGAATACGTCCAGCCCGAGGGGATCGAGCGCTACGGTGAAGCCGCCGCCGTGCGTATGGAGGTCTTCGGCGACCATCTACCGACAGTCAATACCGTGCCGGTCAAGGCTCTGTTACGGCCCGATGCGTTGATCGAGATCGAGATTACCGCCGCCGCCCGCCAACCAGCCAGCCAGTCTTCAGGCGGCGTGGTTTTTCTGCCCACGGTAGAGGCGGTGGACGGCAATGGGGAGATTATCGGGCCCGGTGATATCGTCGCGCAGACAGAGGCGATTTTCGCGGCGGCGGAGATGACGCTTTCGGCCCTGGGTCTCGGCTTCGACCGGGTGGTCAAGACCTTGGACTACTTCACTCCGCCGGCCCTGGAGAATTATCGGCAAACCGGACCGGTTCGAAAGGCGTTCCTGGGCCCGGTCTATCCCTGCGCCGCGGGTATCGGCATGCCCCGCCTGCTGCACCCCGAGGCCTTGATCCAGTATGATTTCATCGCCAGCCGCGACGAACCGGTGGCGGTCAATCCGGGCTGGCGGCGCTATGACAAGCTGACCTACAGCCCCGGCGTACGGGCCGGCAAGCTGTTGTTCCTTTCCGGCCAGGGTTCGGTTAATCCGGAAACTCACAGCGTAGAACACGACGGCGACGTGGTGGCCCAGGCCGAATATACCTACCAGAACATCTTCAAGGTTATCGAGGCCGCGGGCGGCGGAACGGAAAACCTAGTGAAGACCATTGAGTACATCACCCCGGCGGCCCTGAAACGTTATCGGGAGGTGGGCGGCCTACGGTCCAAGTTGCTGGCCAAGCCTTATCCGGCGGCAACGGGCCTGATTTGCGAGCAACTTCTGCGCCCGGAGATGCAGATTGAAGTCGACCCCTTTGCCGTACTGGATTGAGCCGCGTCATGCCTCTGCTGACCGAAGACTTGAAAGCCTGGATTGGCCGGGAAGTGAGCTATACGGCCAAGGAGGAGCTAGGCCGCGCTTCCATCCGATATTTTGCCCTGGCCATCGATGATGAAAACCCGTTGTATCAGGATGATGGCCATGCACGAGAGGCCGGTTATCCGTCCGTAATCGCATCGCCCACCTTTGTGGTGGAGACCTGCCAATATGCCCATGGGCGGCCCAATGGGCATGGTTATATGGGGCATTCCTGGGAGCTGCCCATCACGGGCTGTCGTATGATCCGCGCCGGCAATGACTATAGATTCTTCCGCGCCGTGCTGCCCGCCGATCGGATCTCGGTGACCTGGACCCTGGAAGACATGATTGAACGCCCTTCCTCGCGCGGCGGCAGCCAGTTGTTCGTGACCAGCGTGGCTCGCTATTACGATTCGGCGGCCGAGCTAATTGCGGTCAATCGGGAAACCACGGTCTACCAACCTTTGGAGAGCGGACAATGATCCCGGCCAGCAAATGCGTAGCCGACCTGCGACCCGGCGATGAGCTGCCGGTGACCGAGAAGACCTTCACCTCGGTCGATCTTGTCATGTACGCCGGTGCCACGTGGGATTGGCACCGCCTGCACCACGATGAAGGTTTTGCCAGTGACATGGGATTGCCGGCCCCGGTGATCGACGGCCAAATCTACGGCGCCTTGTTCGCCAAGCACGCGATCGATTGGCTGGGACCGAAAACTTTCATCCAACGCCTGAATTTTCGCATGCGTACGATGGCCTTCGCCGGCGATACCTTGCGCACCGAGGGCCAGGTGAGCGAAGTTTTGGACGATGGCGTGGTCGTGCTGCGGCAGCAACTGAAAAAGGGCGAAAAAATCGTCGCCGAAGCGGTCACGGAAGTTCGCCTGATCGGTTAATCAACACCGGCTGACAAATACCCTTGGTATCAGTCCAAAGGGCCGTCGAGCGGGCCGGAGAGTTTCTCTTTCAACTTTTCCCGCTCCACCTTGCCCGTCGAATTCGATGGGATCTCGTCGATGAAGTAATAGTGGCGCGGCCGTTTGAAACCGGCCAGATCCGGGCTCTCACGGCAAAAACGGTCGAGGGTTTCGGCATTCAAGGCAGGATCCTTGGCGATCACGGCGGCGCAGACCACCTGACCCCATTTGGTACTGGGCAGGCCGACCACGGCCACATCGGTGACGGCCGGATGCTTGAACAGCAGATTCTCGATCTCGGAGGGATGCACGTTCTCGCCGCCCGTCTTGATGGTGTGGTCGATGCGGCCCTTGACGGTGATAAAACCGCTCTCATCACGGAACGCCGCGTCGCCTGAATAATACCAGCCGTTCCGCAGGGCTGACGCGGTGCGCTCGGGCAGGCGGAAGTATTCCTTCATGATGGAGGGACCCCGCGCGATCAGTTCGCCAACCTCGTCCGGCGCCGTGACATCATCGGCATCCGCGGCGCCACTCTTGACGATCCTGACCTCCATATTGATGGCGGCCTGCCCGACGCTGCCGAGTTTGTCGGGGTGACGGCGGTAATCGCAGGCGGTCGCGGTCAGGCCCTCGGTGAAGCCATAGATATTCAGGAATGTCTTGGGAAACAGCGCCATGCAGGTGCGCGTTACATCGTCGGCCAGGGTCTGGCCACCGTAAAAGCCGCAGTGCAGAGAGGAAAGATCATATTTCGACAGTTCCGCCTGGGCCATCATCACCATTTGGGTCGGCACGCCGTGCAGGCAGGTCAACCGCTCCGTTTCCACCAACGACAAGGTTTCATCAATGTCAAAGCCCCGCGTCAGGACATTGGTGCCCCCCAGCAGCACAAAGGGTATGAACTGCAACTGCAATTGCGCGATGTGAAACAGCGGCTTGTTGTTGAGGATGCTATCGTCGTGCTGAAAATCACACTCAAGGGCCATGGTCATGGCGCCGAAAAGCTCGGCCTGATGGGTTCGCACCACCCCCTTGGGCACGCCCGTGGTACCGGAGGTGTACATGATGAACGCCGTGTCATCGAGGCCGGCGCCAACGGAAGGCTCTCGGTCCGAAGCCGGGACGACGAAGTCTTCGTAGGTGAGCTCATCACCTTGCGGCGCGCCGCCGATGTAGATCAGACGCTCGACGGTTTGTAGATCGTCCTTGATCGCCATGACCGGTTCACGCAGGGCTTCCTCGAAAATGAACAGACGCGCGCCGCAATTATCGACGATATACTTTATCTCGTTGGCCGCCAGGCGGTAGTTGATGGGCACCGGCACGCCGCCGATCTTGAGCAGAGCATAGAACGCCGTGACCTGTTCGGGCAGATTCCAGGTCAGGAAGGCAACCCGGTCGCCTCTGACAATGCCATGGCCGGCAAACGCGTTGGCGGCCCGGTTGACCTCCCGGTTCCACTGCGCATACGACCAGCGCCGCCCTTCGAACGCCAGAGCGGTCCTGTCCGGCCACTTCAGTGCCGACTGTATTAGTGTCAGCCCCACATTCATCCCCAAAACCTAAGGCCAGTCCGCATCGCCGTCAAACAACCACCTTCCCGAAGGCCGGTGAAAATTCCTGGAAGTGAGGCCGCAAAAAGCTGATGCTTGAGCAGGATGGCACACAAGGCGGAGGTGAGCATGAATTTTAAAGCACCCGAGGAGCATGGCTTGCTGCGCGACAGCGTCCGGCGATTTTTTGCCCGCAACCTCAGTGAAACCCAGATCAGAACCATGGATCGGGAGCGGCGCATCCCGCGCGATATCTGGAAGGAGTTCGGTGAGCTTGGCTGGCTGGGACTGTCGGTACCTCGGGAATTTGGCGGTAGCGACGGTGACGCGGGCACTAGCGTGGTAATGGGCGCCATCCTTTGCGAGGAACTGTCGCGGCAGTTCCCCTCCCTGGCCATGGACTGGGTGCTGCTATCCATGACCGCGCGGCTGTTCCGCGAACACGGCTCGGCGGAGCAAAAGGCCGAGTATTTGCCCCGCCTGGCCCGGGGCGATTTCATCATGGCCTTCGGCATGACCGAACCCAGCGGCGGCACCGATATATTGAGCCTGACCACCAGGGCGGCCATGGAAGGCAACCAATGGTCCGTGAACGGTCAAAAGCTGTTCACCACCTTCGCTGGCGAGGCCGACGCCATTGCCGTTCTCTGCCGCACCGATCCCATCGAGAACGGCAAGCGGGCGCGTGGTTTGTCGCTGGTGCTTACGCCCCGCCATCAGAAGGGCGTGGAGGTGCGCCGCCTGGAACTCATGGGTATGCGGGCGGGCGGCACCTCGGAAGTGTTCTTCGATGATGCGCGGGCACCCAGTGACGCAGTGGTCGGCCAACGCGGGCGGGGCTGGTATCATCTGCTTTCCTCCCTGGACGAGGAACGCATTCTGTCAGCGGCCATTTATGTGGGGATCGCGGCGGCGGCGCTGGATATCGCCGTGCAATATGCCAAGGACCGTTCCGCCTTCGGCCGGCCTATTGGCGCCTATCAAGCGGTCCAGCACCCCCTGGTGGAGGTGGCGACGGAGCTGGCGCAGATCCGGCTGCTGACCGAGAAAGCGGCCTGGCTGCTCTCCCAGGGCCGTGATTGCGCCGGGGACGCCGCCATGGCCAAGCTTGCCGCCTCCGAGACGGCCGTGCGCGCAACCGACCGCTGTATGCGCGTGCTTGGCGGCTATGGTCTGGTCGAGGAGTCAGCGCTCGAGCGGCTTTTTCGGGACGCCCGCCTGGGTCCCTTCAGTCCGATTTCCAACGAAATGGTGAAAAATTTTCTCGGCGAGAAAATGGGCCTGCCGCGGAGTTATTGAGTTCGCTGAAGAGCGGTTGCCGGCGATTTGTGGGGTGACCGGAGGCGCTGGGTTTAATTAACGCCAGCCATTAACCCAGTTCTGTTGCTTCGCCCGTCTAATCCTCCGTGCTGGTGAGACTGGCTCCGGCTTCGGCTCCACCGCCTCTCTTTTCATGGCGATGCGGTTGGCAATCTGATTGATGTTGGCGTTCAGCAAGGCGTAGGCCGCCAGGGCAGAAACCCGGCAGTCCAAGGCCTCGTTGCGCGCCCTGATCTTTTTCCATTCCCGCTTCCGGTAGCCCTTCGAGAACCGGGTGACGATTTGTTCGGCAGTCAGTTGGCGAAAATACTCGTCATCGTAATGGGCCGGGAAGTGACAATAACCAGGCCCCGGCTCGCCAATCTTCAAGCGGGCGTAGATAAGTTCCTTAGCTGTGTCGACGCCGACGGGGAAAAGCCGCACCTTTCCAATATTATTTTTGCTTGGTCGTCCGACTTGTCCGTCATCAAAACATTTGGGACATATGATCCTGTTTCATTATGTCCCAAATGTTTTGATGACGGACACGTGAACCAACGGACCTTGTGTTTTCTTGCCAAAATGGCCTAGTTCCCGATCCGCAAATTCGAGCCGGCACCTGATCCGTGATTTCTCAATTGAGCAGCGATTGACTCAAAGGCTTGTTGCAAATCGGCGCCGGATGACGGCTCGAAGTGCTTGCCGCTGTCTGTGGCGCAGTCGCTCATGAGGCGCTTCAAACTTCCGTTCCTGGAGTCGAAGACAATAGTGAATACTAAAATATCAAGGTTCTTCATCTTTGTGCAAACATCGGTCAGCCGTCTGTCCAATTCACGATTTCCGCGACCTAAGGAGCGGTTAGGAATATTGCCCAGTCGATCATTGGCAGGGGTATCATAGGCCGTATATATAGTGGAAAAGGCTGATATAATATTATGAAAGTGGGTCATGATCACTATCGCCTTGTTGGTCTTCTCGTCACTATAAGCAGCGCCGTTAGTATAAGGCTCGCTAGGTGATAACACACGCCAACCCCAGACGGCACCCAGATTGATATGGGGGAAACCGTAGGCTAACATCTCATCGATCTTATCCAGAACATCCTCTTTGACGTTCGTCAACGGTAGCAGCTCCACCGGACAAAGCTTGTTCGGTCCAACAAACATATGATTGGAAAAGGGACCTCCGATAGGCCTCAACCTAACCCAGTTGTTTGCTTGATTGTGAAAAGGAGAAAGAAAGCGCCTCCATTTGCCGCCACCCAAATCTGGCTCGAGCTGGCTATCGTCGGTGGTGTCAAAGGGATGCTCCCGCGCTTCCACGCAGCCGCGCCAATGATCCGGAAGAAAGTCCTGGTCCGACCGGCCCGCCGTTTGTTCCTCTTGGACAGAACCTTCTCCCCCTCCCCCCCCTTGTCCTCCTGTAGTAGGATTAGCTGAGGGCTGCTGTCCCCCTGCAGTAGGATTACCGCCTGTAGTAGAATTAGCTGTAGGCTGATGTCCCCCTGTAGTATCAGAACCTTCCTGCCCCTGTCCCCCTGTAGTATCAGAACCTTCCTGTCCCTGTCCCCCTGTAGTATCAGAACCTTCGCCCTCTCCATCCTCGCCTTCAATATACTTTCTGCGGAAATTTTCGTCGGTGCCCACATTGACGGCGCCTGTGAAAGGCACGATGCCGACTTTCAGAAATTCCGGCTCAGCCTCGTCACCGAAGAGAATTTCGACAAATGTCTCGGAGGCTTGCTTCAACGAGGCCATATTGGCAAACATGCGA
>Ga0187833_10004994_pt1 | contig 12738 bp, 8 predicted proteins | sample ETNtaG_37_FD_167968 | JGI IMG/M metagenome (GOLD analysis project Ga0187833, IMG submission 167968) | Marine microbial and viral communities from oxygen minimum zone, Eastern Pacific Ocean - ETNP2014_SV_400_PacBio MetaG (Illumina Assembly) | ecosystem: Environmental > Aquatic > Marine > Hypoxic... | reverse complement strand
ATTCATGAAAATCCCCGCGGCCAGGGCCGGCAGGGCGGCGCCGATTCCCATGGCGGCAGTTGAAAACCCGTGGACTTGGCGTAAATAGGTGGGAAGCCAGACCAGAAAGAGGGCGGCTGCGTAGTTGTGGCAAAAATAGGATAACATGAGCCCGAGGGACGACCGGTGGGTGAGAAGCTGTTTCCAGGGGATCGGTCCACGGGGAAGTTCTGTTACCACAGCCTTATTGCCCGGATCCTTTGGTGCAAAGCTGAGCCACAGGAAGAGCAGAATGAATCCGCTAAAACCGAAAATATAGAATATGGCCGGCCAATTCCATAGCTGCAGGATCCAGGATCCCAGGGGAAAGCCGATCACAATGCCCAAGGTGATACCCGAAAGGGTGAATCCTTGAACTTTGACCTGATCACGCGTCGGCACATGGTTTGCGAACAAGTTGTTGATACTCGGAAAATTTACCCCCTGTCCCATACCGACCATGTATCGACACAGGAACATCGTCCAGACCTGGTTGCAAAACGGGTTGATAAATGTAAACAACGAGTAGCAAGCTATACCGGTTGCCATAGTTTTATAAGATCCGAACCGATCGGCTATCACACTGCCGGGAATCATAAAAAGCACATATCCGGTAAAAAAACCGGAGAAGATGAAGCCGATCTGCGTTTCATTCCATTTGTAAGCCTGCATGATAAACGGGGCGGCGATGGAGATATTTACACGATCCAGACAACAGATGATGTTGGAAAAAAAGCATAAAAAAATAGTGAGTCGATATTGTGGATATTGATAGAAGGATTTTGACTTTATCATTTTTTGCAAAAAAGTATTGAACGGCGAAAACGGGCGAACTGCAGGGTTCTTCAGAGTATGGACAGCCTTTTAACAGATTTATCTGAAATATACAAATAAATTTGACACGGCATTTGAAACGGTTCGAGCGATTCAGCACGCAAAAAAAAATCCTGCGGTGACAACATCGCGGGGTTTCGTAAAATCAAAAGGTGACATCTGATTGATGTTAAATGAAATACAATAATCGAGGCGTTAATTTTACTTGACGCAAATAATCCTGTTTGTTAAAAGATTGATTTTGTCAATAATCACAATGAAACTATTTGAAGAACCATAGCGTATTTCAAAACCTAAATTGAAAAATCTTGGGGTTTGAAGAGAAAGTTAAATCATACGGTTTTCTATAGTTGGGCGGACCCTTTGTTGCCCAGTTTATCCTCATATTCTTAACATAATTTTCAAATTAAGGAGGTAGATGTCATGAGAGAAGCTGTAATCGTTAGTGGCGCCAGGACAGCGGTTGGAAACTTTCAGGGAACCTTAAAGGACATTCCTGCGTCTCAGCTGGGAGCAGCCTGCATAAAGGAGTCGTTGAAAAGGGTCGGCCTAAGGCCAAAACCGAGTGCATACATGGTCGATGCCGGACCAGACCGGCTGAAAAATGTCGGTATCCTGGAATTGGAGAAAAAGTACATGGATTGGGATGACTCTCACCAGGAGATTGAAATAGATGAGGTTCTCATGGGCAATGTGGTTCAGGCCGGGCAGGGTCAAAATCCAGCACGCCAGGCGACCATCTATGCTGGTTTGCCAAAGGAGACCCCGGCGGCTACCATAAATAAAGTCTGCGCTTCCGGGATAAAGGCGATTGCACTGGCGGCACAGGCTATTCGGGCCGGTGATGCAGATGTGATCGTGGCCGGCGGGATGGAGAATATGAGCTTAATCCCATATGTGTTGCCAAAATTGCGTGAAGGAGCCAGGATGTTTAATGCCGAAGCGGTTGACCTGATGGTGCATGACGGCCTGTGGGAACTCTATTATGACTACCATATGGGTGTCACCGCTGAAAACATTAGTGAAAAATACCAGATAAGCCGCGAAGATCAGGATCAGTTGTCCCTCGAAAGTCATCAACGCGCCTGTGCGGCAATCGCTGCCGGGACCGTGAAGGATGAGATTGCACCGGTGACCATTCCCCAGCGAAGAGGTGATCCGATTATTTTTGAAGTAGATGAAAGACCGATGGAAACGAGTTTGGAAAAGATGGCGAAACTAAGACCATTTTTTAAGAAAGACGGCACCGTCACTGCGGGTAATGCTTCCGGAATCAATGACGCCGGGGCTGCCGTGCTCGTGATGTCAAAGGAAAAAGCGGATGAATTGGGCCTTAAACCGCTGGCCTACATCAAATCCTACGCCGCGGGCGCCGTTGATCCGGCTTATATGGGATGCGGGGTGATCCCTGCCGTAAGACTGGCGCTGAAGAAGGTCGGATGGTCACTGGATGATGTTGAATGCACTGAGTTGAACGAAGCCTTTGCCTCGCAGGCCCTTGCCTGTATGCGGGAGCTGGGTATGGATTGGGAAAAGACCAATGTCAATGGTGGCGGTATCTCCATTGGGCACCCCATAGGCTGTACAGGCGCAAGAATCACATACGCCTTGGCGATGGAGATGAATCGCAAGGACTATAAAAAGGGCTTGGCCTCACTCTGTATTGGCGGCGGTATGGGTTTTGGTCTGACTTTGGAAAGAAAATAACATGAAAAACCTAAACCATTGCGCCCCTTTTTCCTAAGGGGCACAATCAGTTAATTTCGTTTTGGCTAACCAAGTTTTGATGAACCGGCAGAAATGTACATTTTCCCCTTTTCGGAGCGGGAAAGGCCGCATTGGGAGGTTGTGGTGAACATAGCCGATGGTTTAAGAATAAACTCGTGGCGTGACCCTCAAAAAATAGCAGCTGTTTTTGAAGATAAACGCGTGACCTATGCGGAGCTTAATGCCCGCGCGAATCAACTTGCGCATGCGATGCTTAAAAAAGGATTTGAACGCCAGGACAAAATCTCAATCCTTATGTATAACAATATCGAGTTTCTGGAAATCTATCAGGGTTTGATACGGGCCGCCCTTATCTCCGTTCCGATCAATTTCCGTTTAGTTCAGGCCGAGCTTGAATATATCATCAATAACTCCGATTCTGTTGGTCTTTTCATTGGGATTGAATTATTTGAAAAGATCAATCCGGACAATATCCCCCTGGTCAAGAAAGAAAATATCATTGTTATCTCGTCCAACGAACTAACGCCTGAAGGCTATCTGAACTATGAAGATTTCATTGCAGGCTGCCCGGAAAATGAACCGGAAAATGTCGATCAAAAAGAAAACGATATTTTCTATTTCGGGTATACATCCGGTACCACCGGATTCCCCAAAGGGGCGATGAATACCACCCTGGGGACATTGGATATTATCAAAAACATCTTCGTCCGTACTGCGGGAAAAAAGCATATCGATTTATCCAAGCGGGTTATACTGGTCATTATTCCGGTTTGCCATTCCAACAGTGTCTGGGCCACCCTGATTACCTTTTGGTGTGGAGGTACCAATGTCATCTTTCCTTCCGGACAATTTAATCCGGAAAAGGCATTGCAACTCATAGAGAAGGAAAAAGTTACAACTAGTTCAATGGTCCCAACCATGATCATTAAAATTCTGTCACTTTCAGATAGGGTCAAAACTAAGTATGACATGAGCTCGTTGACTTCACTTGGGTCTTCTTCGGCTCCCCTACTGACCAAAACCAAAGAAGAGGCCATGGGGTTCTTTAAAAATGTTCGGTTCAGTGAAGGCTATGGATCGACAGAAACCGGCGCTTTGACAACCTTGCGTCACAGGGACCAGGTGCGAAAGATTCGCAGCATCGGACAGCCCAATCCTGGCATAGAGATCAAGCTGATCGATGAAGAGGGCAATGTTGTCACAGAACCCGACAAGTTGGGGGTTCTGTGGGCCAAGACCCGTTCCGCCTTCATTGGATACTATAAGGATGAAGCTAAAACCAAACAGTCGATTGACGGCGAGTGGTCCTCACCTGGGGACATCGCCTATTTTGACGAGGAAGGCTATTATTATCTGGCGGACCGCAAACATGACATGATCATCAGCGGTGGCGAAAATATTTATCCGGCTGAAATCGAAGAGGTAATCTCCAAATTGCCCCAAGTGTCTGAAGTGACGGTATTTGGCGTGCCCCATGAGCATTGGGGCGAAGAAGTTAAAGCGGTGGTGATACTGAAAGAGGGGGAAACCATCGGTGAGGAGGAGTTTTTGGACTGTTGCAAAGATCACCTGGCAGGTTATAAGCGTCCCCGTTCTGTCGATTTTGTGGATGACTTCCCACGAACAGCTACCGGCAAAGTCTTAAAACGTATTCTTAAAAAATCTTATTGGAAAAACCAGGAAAGAAATATATAAAAAAAGGCCTCACCTCAAACGGTGGGGTCTTTTTTTTCAAATTCGGTTTTAATGGCCTGGTCTTTAGGGTGGATTGCAGATTTCTTTCCTAAAGCTTACACCATGAATCATCTCCCGTCGAACACTTTCCCCATCGATAATCACGGCCCTCAAACTCCTTTTGAATGAATTCTTCAGAAGCCGGTTCGTATCGTGAAGGATCGGCCCACAGTATCTGGGGTGGGCCGTAGGGGGGTATATATTTCAAATCGTTGGCCGGGATATTCCATTTAACAGGATATCGGATCGGTCGACCCGCCTTGGTGGTCCATACCGGAAGTGTTTTTTGCATGGTCCATTCAAACACCCTTCCGATCTGAAGCATGAGTTCAATGTCAATACCGGTGTCGATTCCCATTTCATCCAGCATCACCACACAATCTTCGGTCGGACAGTTGCCCACTTCCCAGGAATTGGTATAAATGGGTCCGCTTCCCTTTCCTGGAACACCATCGACCATAAAGGCCGGTTGTCCGCCGCCCATCCCTATGGAAGTTTCGACAAGACGGGCACCTGCCATGATCGCGGCCATGGTGTTGGAGAGTGCCATACCACGGCATTCGTGGAAATGGGCGACGCGGAACTTGATCTTGTCGTCGTATTTTCCATAGCGATCGACAAGGGCTGCCATATATTCATAGGATCTGGTGGGATTGGATTCTCCGGTGGTATCACAGGGCGTAAAATGTTTTATGCCATGGTCAAGGCCCCAATCCATGAGTTCAAACGTGTGCTCTAACGGTACCGGCCCGGCTAGGGGTGAACCATAAACACAGGCAAGGGCCATGTCGATTTCAAACCCGTTGGTCTGAGCGATCTTTACAAATTCCGGAATTTCCTTTTTATACTCTTCCCGGGTTCGTCCTGCATTGCGGCGGCCGTGAAGGTCTTCAGTGGAAATGGTAAACGCCAGACTGCTAGGCGGATATCCCTTCTGAGCCATATCCGCAGCCCGTTCAAAGGCCTTTTGGGTCATACCGTAGCATTTTAGATGCGGTTTTTCTTCCTTCACTATCTTCAACTTGTGAACCGCTTCTAAAATTGCTTCCGCATCCCTGCTTTGAACCAAAAGCCTGGGGTGACCAAAATTCGTGACCTCTATTTTTTTAAAACCCGCTCTGATAAAATATTCAGCGTACCACAATTTTGCCTCCGTTGATATCGCTCTATCTACATGCTGCAATCCATCCCTGAGTAAAAGCTCAAGCATTTCTACTTTTTTTGGTAAAGCACTTTTAAAATCTAAAACCATTTTTTGCCTCCATTCTTTATTAACTTTAAATTTTTCCACCTAGGGCCACCATCAATCTCAGAGCTGGAATATACACAATACATTATAGGTTGTAAAATGAATATTTGTATATTATTTGCAGAATACTAAATATGAGATGGTATGCTTTTGAAAAAGGTGTGAAACCATAAACAATGAGGACAGGTTAAATGGCCGTATCTGCTCAAAAAAAACACGTGATCATTGCTGCCCAGTGTAATGATCATTCCGCCCGTTTGGCCGGAATACCCATAACACGGTTTTTTACCGATGCCGATACTTTTGCTCGGGTCCAGCTTCTGGTAACTGAATACTACGGATTTGATGCGCCCAACATTACCTGGGATGTGTACAATATAGAGGCCGAAGCCATGGGACAAAAAATTGTCTACCCCCCGGACGGCATCCCAGATGTTGACCGGACCCAGCCCTTGATTGACTCTCCGGCTAGTTTGGATAAGATCCAAATTCCGGATCCATATAAATCAGGCCGAATGCCCTGGGTACATGAAGTCAATAAGAAATTCATCGAGTTGACCGGTCGACCGGCCCGGGTCTATTTTTGCGCACCCTTCAGTCTGGCCGTTAATGTCAGGGGCTATGAAAATCTTATCATGGACATTGAGACTAACCCGGCCTTTGCCCACCGCCTATTTAAATTTCTTTGTGACAAGATTATCGCACCTTTTATCCAAGCCATGCGCAGTGAAATCGGCCGTCCGGATGTGCTGGCGGATGGCAATGATGCCTGGGCATCACCGCCTCTGATCACTTTAAAAATAATGGAAGAATTTGTAGTCCGCTATGCGGATCGCCTTCGTCAGCATGTGGGTAAAAAAGTGATCACAAGGGGCAACTGGGGAGATGCAACGGGTCGCGATCCTGGATTTCCGGAACGCTTTATGGCGTTGAAGCTTAAAGCTTGTCCCGGCTTTCTCAGTGTCCTCGATCCCGATCTCTTTGAGCTAGGTCCGAAAAGGATCAAGGCGTTCGCACAAAAACATAATGCCTATCTAACCGCAGGTATGGATGCCACAGTGTTGAAGGAGGGTCCTATTGAAGTTATCGTCGAGAGGATCAGAAATTATATCGATGGGATGGCCAGAGACGGTCGCTGTGCCGTCTATTTAAACCAAATTTCCGCGGATACGCCCTCTGAACATATCCACGCAGCGGTGTCAGCCTGTCATGCCTATGGCCAGTTCCCTATTCCTGAGAGCCTAGATGAAGTGAAGTTCGCACTTCCGGAACCGGAGCATTTCACTGAATTTCTGCGCCGCAGAGATGAAAGTCTTCTTTTTTAACCATTTTGAAACTCGAGCATTAAATTTAGGAGCGATCTATCCGAAACTGCTTTTACTCGGTTGCTTTACAGTTTTTGTTGAGGGAAAAGGATTATATTGTTTTCAGCCGGTTTCAATACAAAAAAGGAGATTTCCATGGAAGATCATATTGAAAAAGTGGCACAGATGATTATGGAGGCAAAAAAAGTAGCAGTTTTCACCGGTGCCGGTGTCAGTACGGAATCCGGAATTTCAGATTTTCGCAGCCCTGATGGTATCTGGTCTCGATACGACCCGGAGGATTTTACGATCCAGCGCTTTGTTTCCGACAAAGATGCCAGAAAACGAAACTGGCAATTTCGAAAAGAACTGGTATCCACCGATTACAAGCCGAACCCTGCCCACTTTGCGGTGGCAGAACTGGAAAAACTGGGCAAACTTTCATGTGTTATTACGCAAAATATCGATGGATTACACCATGCAGCCGGAAATTCCGAAGAAAAGATCATCGAATTGCACGGTACGATCAAATATGCGAAATGTTTAGAATGTGATGACAGGTTGCCGTTGGTCGATATTTTGAAACGAATCGAGGATGGCGAGGAAGACCCGCATTGTAAAAAATGCGATGGATTGCTCAAGGCAGCTACGGTATCCTTTGGTGAGGCCATGCCGATCGATGAGATGAACCGATCCGAGCAGTGCAGTAAAGCATGCGACCTGTTTATTGTCATCGGTTCGTCTTTGGTGGTGTTCCCAGCGGCCAATATACCGGTTCTGGCAAAGCGTGCGGGAGCTAGCCTGGTAATTATTAATTATACATCGACCGATATGGATTCCATGGCGGATGTCGTCATTCATGAAAAAGCAGGTGTTGCGATGAATGCAATCATAGATAAAATAAAACAAAACTTATCATGATGTGATCAACGAATTTCATTGGGTTTTTTTCATTACCATTCTTCAGAGACTTCCATCTTTCTTTCAGGCCGTATGGCCAGGCTAAGATAGTGGGCATCCTCCTGCAGCATGAGGCGTTGTGCGACCAACTCATCAAGGTGATGACGCAGCTGATCATCGTTAGAACTGTTTTTAACCTCCTTTTTATCAATCTGTTTTGCCAACGCGTCGAACGGTTGAATTGAATCGCAAGATAGATAGACCTTGGCCATCTCTCCTTCAAGTTCCACTCGATGGCTTTGGCCCAACGACCGTGAGTCGTAAATGACAACCTTCCCTCCGGATTGGCGATCTAAAGTCAAAAATGGTGGCTTGGGGTGTTTCCAGCTTTCCTTCCAAATTGCGACCTGCTGCTTTAATGGATTTATATATGAAGGGACATTTTCCTTCTTGATCAAATCATAATCGAAAAAATGGGCGAGGGCATTTAAATCTTCTTGATCGAAAGGATAGAACGACCTGTAACCTGCGTGGGCCTTGACATTTTTCAGCCCCCACTCCCGGCTTTGTTCAAAGAGGGGACTGAAACGGACCAATAATACAGGGCTTACATCCATCGGCGGGCACAAATGCACGATCGAAGGAACAAGCAAAGCCATCCGCTGATAAGCTTCAGCATTCTCTCCAGGGAATCCGTAAAGGAGATTCCAAGTAGGAAGGACACCAAACTCTCGAGCCCATTTAAGAAATTGCACATTTTGCAAAAGAGTGGTCCCCTTGTGCATAAGTTTCAATATTTCGCTGTCGAGGCTCTCAATACCCGGTTGAAACGATTTTACACCGGCAGATCTCAACATGCGGACCTGCTCGCGATTGAGATTGGCCCTAGCTTCGAGAAACAATTCTTCCAATCCGCCCCAGTCCGCTAGGGCGGGCAACAGGGTTTTGAAAAAACTCATGTCGATAATAGAATCGGTAAGAATCACTTTGTCTACCTTGTATCGAGCCGTCAAGGTCTTAATCTCATCCTCGGCCCGACGAGGACTTTTCCGACGAAAGTTCAATGTTTTGCAGTTCAAACCACAAAAAGTACACTGTGACTTTTTCCCCCACCAGCACCCCCGTGAAAACTCGAGGGAAACGGGAACCGATTGTAAATACGCCGGTGCCCATTTCTTTAGCGCCATAAAATAGTCATCAAAATCAGGATAGGGGAGAGTGTCCATTTCCGGTGATCGGCCGGAATCCTGCTCGATAATCTTTCCATCATGACGATAGGCGACTCCGGGAATCCCTTCTGGCGGCTTGCCCGCATACCATTGTAAAATAGCTTGAGGAAGGGAGAGGTCGGCTTCCCCATTGAAGACCCAGTCAACAAAAGGAAATAACCTGAGCAGCGCTCGGCCCATTTCCTCTTCACAATTTGCACCTCCGAATGCAATTATTTTTTCTGGCCAGCGTTCTTTTATGCGACGCGCCAGCGCTAAGGAGGAAACATGTTGACTAAATACCGATGTAAACCCGATAACATGATAATTTTCCCATTTGATTTTGTCCATGCATTCCTTGAGAAAAGATCCTGCCATGGTGCGCAGGTCGCCCATCATTTCATTAAACCCTTTTTCCCTGAATCTAGTTGGTAACAACGGAGCCTCAAGTGCTTCAATTCTTCTTCTGTCTGATTGTGCCCACTTTTCGTTAAACAACTCATCGCTAAACACCCATTCCCCAACCATGATAAGGTCGGCAATTGCTTCGTAGACATCAGGCAGACCGGTATATGCTTGAAAGAAGATATTCAGGTAACCAACGTCACATGACACCCCCTCCCGCCCCAAAAGGGATTTCAGTAGGCTCAGCGCTGCAGAGGGATAGCGAACGCTGGAAAACGGCATGCTTAACAAAAGTACCTTTTTCATCATATCCTCATCCACGACCGGAAATCAAAAATGCGACAGTTGAAATGCTTACTTAACAATAGGCAATATCTTTCTAAATTCATCGGTATTGGAACGACACGTCCATTGGAAAATGACGATTTCTGCTGTTGTAATCACGGCCCCGGCATCTCTGAATAGACCCACAGCCGTTTCCCAATCTTCTTTAAACCTTGACGTCACCGCATTTTTGACCAGATGTAACCGGTAGCCTGCTCCGATAAGATCAAGCCCGGTCTGCAACACGCATACATGGGTTTCCATCCCTGCGATTACAATTTGATGACGGCCAAATTGACGCACCAATTCTAAAAAGTCATCTTCCAGACAGGCGCTAAAGTGTTCCTTTTGGAAACAGATCATATCCTTTAATTTTCCTGCTATTTTTCCGGAGGTCCCACCGAGTCCTTTTTTATATTGTTCAGTGACTAGAATCGGAATACCCAATAAATTAGCCGATTGAATCAACTGGTTTATCCGGTGAACGGTTTGTTCCCATTGGCGGACAGCTTTGAGCATCGCCTGCTGAATATCTATTAATAAAAGTACGCTGTCACCACGTTGAGCCACAAATTTGTGACGCATAACACTTCTCCATTTTTAGGGATAATCGAATTGCATTTATCACAATACGGTTTCAGAATGTAAATGGTTGATATACCCATTCATGGTATTGACATAAAACTCAATCTTCTCTTTATCTTCATCGCCTTTTATTCCCTTTGAAATAAAATAATCTAACGCGTTTTGATAATAGATTTTCGAAAGCGATTCCTTTCGTTCGATCTTATGTTTTTTATACATTCGGTTTCCTCTCGCTAAAATCTTTTTCAACCGTTCCTTTGATTGAAACGCGTCACGGGGATGTCGTCTAAAAAAGTCTATTACGACTGCGTATGATTCAAAATAGGTATTAAGAAAACTGGAAAATAATTTCAGTTTTTTCAGACCCACCGCTGTAAGATCATAGGTGTCGGGCGAGTTGGGATGAGGGGTAAGCACGGCGTCGTCAACAAATGCCTTGATATTTTTTTTCACCATGTATTCGACGGTCTGCTCCGTGTCGCAAGCGAATTCATTTTTAAAAAATTCTTGGAGGAAAACATAACTATCGTGAAGGTCGGAAGCCAAGAATTGAAACTTATCGATTTTAAGGATTGCTAGTGAGGTAAAAGCCGCCGGGATAAATAAAGCCACGCAGTTGTTTTTGTAGTATTCGATATTTGGCCGCCCGTTTTCTTTTGTCCTATAGTGTTTATTTGGAGATGGATCATCGTTCACGCTCGGAATCAGCTCAATAAATTTTCTTTGTACATAAGATTGAAGTGCATGGTCAACAGCGTGTGTGCTGTCAAAAACGAGGGAATCTGCCAGGGGGGCATTTTGAGATGAGAGGTAAGTCAGATAGGTTTCTACCTGAAACATCAGATAATCGTATGAAAATCTTTTTTTGGAACAGTTAAGGATGGCACTTGCGACAATGGCATGGGGGGTAACCACCGAAATGCTGTCGATGGCATTGACGAACCGGTGTCCTAAATTTCGACACAATCTGTTTATTTTTTTTGGAGACAATTGTTCCACACGGATGTCGCTTTGTCGAAAGAGTTCTTTGAGTGATATCGGTTCATGAAATTTAATGTAAATTTTCCCGTACCTTTTTTTGAGAAAGTTTTTCGCTTTAATCACCTGGAGAAGGCTTTCAGGATTCTTTTTCCCGCCTTCTATTTCATTGAGATATGCGCTCTCTTCTACGACCATGTCGTACCCGATAAAGGTCGGAATAAATATCATATCCTCGCAGGCACCATTTTTGTATGCGTTGAGTAGGATGGAAAGAAATCCCAATTTGGGGAGGGCCAGTTTGCCGGTTCGACTTCTGCCACCTTCAATAAAAAATTCAATGTTAAATCCCTCTTTCAGGAGCATTTGAATATAGGCAGAAAAAACTTTGGAATAAAGGACCGCACCTTTAAAGGACCTTCTGATAAAGAAGGCGCCACCGCCTCTGAATATCGGCCCCAAAGGCCAGAAGGACAAATTTTTTCCTGCCGCGATATGCGGAACCGGCATGTTATTTCTAAACAGAATAAGAGACAAAGTTAGGTAGTCGATGTGGCTTTTGTGACAGGGAATGAAGATCAAAGGGCCTTTTTGGGAAAGGCTTTTAATTCGATTCAGCATGGCAGTGCTGACGGTGACCCCTTCGAACATGATGTTTAAAAACCAATCAATCACGGCGTCTAAAATTTTTATGATCGCTATATTATATTTGGCTGATATTTCATTGAGATAAGCAGCGGATATTTTATGGGCTTTGTAGAGAGGGATGTTATGCGTTTTCGCATACCGGGCCATATACTTTTGAAGCTGATTATTTGTAAGGACAGTAACTTCGAGTTCTTCACGGGATTTTAAAATCGGTCCTGTGATACTCTGTCGATGGCGATTGATTTGATCCAAAAGTCTGTTTCGCAAGGCAATGGATTGATATTCAACTGTTTGTTCCCGGTTCTGTGGTGAGCTTAAAAATTGTCTCAAATCCATTGGTTCTGAAATTTCCACAAAAACCTTTCCCGGATTTTGGAACAATGTCACAATTCGTCTTATTTTACCGGGCTTTTCTTCTGTCCCGAACAGGATACCTGATAACCTCGGGTTAGTTCGATGGGGAGTTTTTCCAAAAAATATCAGCTGGGGGATGATAAAAATGGGTCGGTCGATCGATTTTTGCATCTCAATCAGAAAGTTGAGCGGATCACTCTTGGCCTTGACAAAACGCCTGTAAAATCCTTTTTTTTCCACCAATGTCAGGAAGCCGGATCTGCCGTTTAACAATTCTTCGTGGAAATACCCGTTTTTATATGGATCGGCCAGGGATCGGTTTTGGAGGAGGGAATCCAACCCAGCCAGAACAATTTTGAAGATGCGGGTGACCGGTTGAAAAAAGACAACCTTGAAATCAAATCCAATTTCGGGAAATGGCAAGGATTCCTGCTGATACCGGATGTAGCTGAAGAGAAAATCAAAACAA
>Ga0187833_10004990_pt1 | contig 12742 bp, 14 predicted proteins | sample ETNtaG_37_FD_167968 | JGI IMG/M metagenome (GOLD analysis project Ga0187833, IMG submission 167968) | Marine microbial and viral communities from oxygen minimum zone, Eastern Pacific Ocean - ETNP2014_SV_400_PacBio MetaG (Illumina Assembly) | ecosystem: Environmental > Aquatic > Marine > Hypoxic... | reverse complement strand
GGCGGAGTTTTTCAAAAAGATTGGTTAGATCTTCAATTGGCTTTTTTAAAGTCTCGGGTACATAATTACCACCGAATTTTCCGCCATATAAATAACTTTTATTATGTTGGTCAATTAAAAGTTTACCTTTTTTTAATTTCATCACAATTTTTTTACTTTCAGTAAAAAATCTGAAACCTTTTTAGAAGATTTTACTCCAGGATTATCTTCTAAACCTGAAGAAATATCAATTTTTTTTGAAATTTTCGATGCTTTTTCAAGATTGTTTATATTTATTCCCCCAGCGAGAAACCACTCATTAATTTCAATATTTTTCAAATAACTCCAATCAAAAATAGAACTTTTTTCCATAGCGGAAGAATCAAATAGAAATTCATCCGCAACACCTATGTATTGTTTGTATAAATTTATGTCTTCTTTTTTTTTTACTTTAATAGCCTGAATAATTTTTTTGTTGGATATCAGTTTTAATGTTTTGCTTTTAGATGGAGAAGTTTCATATACCTGAAGATAGTCAAATTGATCTTTAATTTTTTCAACAAAACCATTTTCTGGTTTTACTAAAACAGCAACTTTCTTAATATGATTAGGTACACTCGAGGTAAGTTTTTTGGATTCTGTGATTGATAAATTTCTTGGTGAAGGAGGATAAAAAACAAATCCTAAATATTGGCATCCTCCGTTTTGAATAATTGTTTTGATGATATTATTAGAGTTTATGCCGCAGATTTTTAACTCTATTGGCATATATTTATGTTTTTATTGATTCTGTTATTTGATTTAAGTTTTCTTCAATATTTCCTTTTATCAGGCTTCTTCCCATAATTATTTTATCAGATCCATTTTTTATACTTTCCAAAGGAGTACATACTCTTTGTTGATCATCACTATTATCGTTAGGCATACGTACTCCTGGAGTAAATATTTGAAGATTGGAACCAAGAATTTTTCTAACTGTTTTAGCTTCGTGTCCAGAACAAACTACACCAACTCCCATTTCTTTGGCCATTTTTGCGAAATGTTCAACCTGCTGCACGACGCTACTGTTGTTGCCCATGATTTTTAAGTCATCATCGTTTAAAGAAGTTAAAATAGTTACCATTAAAATTTTAGGTTGAGATTTAATTTCACTAGCTGCTTCTTTAGCTTTTTCTATCATTGCTTTACCGCCTTGAGCATGAATTGTTAAAAAACCAAATTTAATATTGTCCAGTGCTTTAATTGCTTTGTAAACAGTTTGAGGTATATCTTTCAATTTAAGATCTAACATTAAATTGCTGACTCCTATGTTATTAAATTTTTGAATTCCATTTTTTCCATTTGCATTAAAAAATTCTAAACCTAATTTTACCGTAAAAATTTTATCTATTACTTTTTTTGTGGTTTCCAAAGCTTGATGAAGGTTCGTTGTATCTAAAGCGAGAATAATTTTATTCATTTTGATTTGTGTCTTGATTTAATTTTTGAAAAAGTTCTTTGCTTATTTTCCAATGCACACCTTGTTTTGCAGGAATCTCTATTCTTGACCCATCTTTGGGATTTCTACCGATTCTTGTTTTTAGCTGCCTGTTTTTAAAGGAACCAAACCCTCTAATTTGAACATTCTCACCTTTAGCAATTGTTTTGATTATTTCATCTAATACAAGATTTAAGGCTTTTTCTAGATCTCGTCTAAGAAAATTGGGATAGGAATTGGCTAATTGATCTAATATTCGATTTTTAACAAAACTCAATTTTATTTTTCTTTTGTCTTATTTTTTTTTGAGAACTTTTGGAAGCTCAGCAAAAGGCAACGATCTGCCGCTATCTACGCTGCCGTATCTTTTAATAGCCTCCTCAGTTTGTTTTTCCTCAAGCATTTTAATTGATAAAGATACTTTTCTTTTTTCTAAATCTAAATCTAGCAACATACAATCTATTTTGTCGCCTTTATTAAAACGGTTGGTTCTTTGATCTTCCTTATTTATTGCGATCTGGCTTTTCTTAATTAATATTTTCATCGAAGAACCGTTTGGTTTAACCTTGATACCATTTTCTAAAGTTTCAAGGACAATAACGGTTATAATATCTTTCTTCTTTTTGTCTTTGAAATAATCTATTGGATCAGGAAAGAATTGTTTTAAACCCAATCTTATTTTTTCTTGATTGTGTTCCAAAACCTTAGCCGTTATTGGGTCATTTTTTTTATATTTTTCAAGTTCCTCTGCCGATTCTTCATAAGAAATATCTTTATAGTGAATCATTCCATCCAAATCAAAATCGTTGATATTAATGAAGAGAGCAAACTCTGTAATATTTTTTATTGTTCCTTCAACATTAGAGCCAACTGGAAATTCTTTTTCAAATTTTTTCCAAGGATTAGGTTGGGTGTTTTTATATGATAAAGATATTCTTCTTTTTTTAACATCAATTTCCATGATCATCACATCAATCTTTTGCGAAAGGGATAAGAGTTTTTTTGCTGAAATATTTTTTTTAATGTGGGTTAGTTCTGATTGGTGACATAAGCCTTCCAATCCCTCTTCAAGAGATAGGAAAACTCCATAATCAGTTATCTTACGTACTTCAGCTGGATAAATTTTTCCAACTTTATAATTGTTTATTTTAGTATTAAATGGATCAGGTGTTAACATCTTTACTGAGGTTGAAATTTTTTTATTTTCAGTATCAATTTTAATGATTTTTAATTTCTGTTTTTGACCGATCGTAAATAATTCTTCTGGATGACCAATTCGACTCCAAGAACATTCATTAATATGTGTCATACAATCAATCCCGTTTAAATCAAAAAAAACACCATAATCAGTTGTTCCTTTAACTGTTCCCTCAACAATATCACCCTCATTAAATTTGTTTAGCACCTCTTCCTTGCTGGCTTTTTTTATATTTTCTAGGACTGCCCTTCTAGACACTACGATATTGCCTCGAACCTTATCACATTTTACAATCATGAACTTTAAAGGTTCTTTCATTAGGTGATTAATATTTTTTTGAGGTTTGAGATCGACTTGACTTCCTGGTAGAAAACACATGGAGGACTGAACATCAACCACAAAACCACCTTTTATTTTAGAAATAATCTGCCCCTGAACTTCTTCATTGTTTTCAAAGGCTTTTTCAAGCTGTTTCCAGCTCTTTATTTTTTTAGCTTTTTCTCTGCTGATTACTAAATCACCTTTTTTATCTTCTAGTTTTACGACTAAGACAGATATTTTTGAACCCACTTTTAAGTTTTCTTCTTCTTTTAAAAGCTTCATTTCATTAATATCTAAAGTTCCTTCAGACTTGGCTCCTGGCAATTCTAAAAAAACAAGTTTATTTGTAATTTTTGTAATTGTACCATCCGCAATTTTTCCTTCAGAAATTTGTGATTTTGAAAACTCGGTATTTAATAATTTTTCGAATTCCTTACTTTTTGTTGAGCTTAAATCTTTATAAATTTCTTCCATAAATTTCTTTTAATTTTTTTTCTATAATCTTCGAAATTTTTGTTAGCATTTGTTTTTTATTTACTTTCGAGGTGTCAACAATTACAGCATCCTGCGCAGGTTTTAAAGGGCTTATTTTTCTTTTTGAATCATTTAAATCTCGCAATTTTATTGCCTTTTTGACCTCATTAAATGAAATCTTTTTATTTGTTTTTCCATATTCTTTTAATCTTCTTTTTGCCTTTATATTTAAAGAACATTTAAAAAATAGTTTTATGTCTGCTTTTGGAATTATAACGGTGCCGATGTCACGACCCTCTATAATGCAAGGTCTATTTTTTTTAGCAAAATTTATTTGATAACTTTTTAAAAGATTTCGAATTCTTTTAATTTTTGCGATTTTTGAAGTATATTTGGTTACTTCGGTGTCAAATAAATTTCTATTTTTTAAATCATTTGATGGAATTTTTTTTGTAATTTTCTTTAAAAATAAATTTCTAGATTTTATTTTTTTAGTTTTAAGAAGTTTATAGGCAACAAAACGATACAAGAGACCAGAAGTTAGAAGTTTAAGACCATATTTTTTTGCAATTAATTTGCTGGCCGTCGTTTTTCCTGAACCTGCTCCTCCATCGGCAGCAATTAATAATTTAATATTATTTAATAATTTCATACTTTGCACCTAGTTGTTTCATCAAATTTAGAAAATTTGGAAAACTTGTAGCGATAGAGTGGCAATCTTCCACTATAATTTTTCCTCCCAACACTAATCCCAAAACGATACCGACCATACTTAATCTATGATCATAACTTGTCTTTATTCTATAAATCTTATTATTTAAATTCAAATTAGGGTTACCATATATTTTTATAGAGTCACGGTTCTTTAATTTAGTTTTAATTCCAATTTGAATTAACATTTTGTTCATCAGACTTAATCTCGGCGACTCCTTCTTTTCTAATTCACCGCAAGCTCTAAAACTTGATATTCCATTTGCAAACGAAGCTGCCAAGAATATCAAAGGCATTTCATCGATAGCAAGAGGAACAATAGAAGCTGGGCAATTAATCGATTTTAAATTGCTGCTTTTTACCGTTATATCTCCAATTCTTTCTCCACATCGAAGCTTAATATTTCGAAGAGTAATTTTGCCTCCCATTTTTTTTAAAATTTTTAATGCTCCGAGACGTGTGGGATTTAGATTTACAGATTTGATTTTAAGTCGAGAGTTTTTACTTAACAAAGTTAGTAAAATAAAAAATGAAGCGGAGGAAAAATCGCCTCCTACGTTTAAATTGAATGCTTTAAAATCTTTTTGCCCTTTAATAGAGATTAGATTGTAATTATTAAATTTTTTAACTTTGATAATTTCAGGTCCTGCAAACTTTAGCATTTTTTCGGTATGGTTCCTCGATTGTTTATTTTTGAATTCCTTGATCGTTGAGATTCCTGGACATCCAAGTGACGCGAGAATCAACCCTCCCTTAATTTGACCGCTGCCAATTTTTTCTTCATGGTCAATTTTAATCGGCATCTCACTTCCGGTTATATAGCAAGGGAGAGTTCTCTTTACTTTTTTTTTAGTTTGAAAAAAAGCACCCAATTTTTCCAAAGGATTCATTATTCGATCCATGGGTCTCTTGTTGAGCGAATGGTCTCCGTACACTTTAATTTTTTGAGGATAGGTAGACAAAATTGATAATATAAATCTAGAAAGTGTGCCTGAATTCCCGCAATTTATTGAAATATTATCTTTAGTCGTTAAAGAATTCAAGCCATTCCCCCATACAAACCAAACATTATTTTTTTTAACTATGCGAACACCAAGTTTGGTTAAAGCTTTTACAGTTGAAAATATATCCTCTGATTCAAGAATTCCTTTTGCTTTAGAAAGACCATAAGCCTGTGAAGCTAAAAAAAAATATCTAATAGAACAGGATTTATCGCCGGGAACAAATATAGATTTATTAAATCTGTTTATTTTTTTTTCAACTATAATTGAAAAAGATTTCATCTAAGCTTAATACTGTAATTATATATTTTAAATTACCAGTTTTCTCCGAAGTAAAATTTTCGTGCTTGCCGATCCTTAACTATTTCATGTGGTCGGCCATTACAAATAATTTCTCCATCTACAATTAAACTACAATAGTCCACAATGCTTAAAACATTCTGTGCGTTATGATCAGTTATCAGAACGCTAACACCACGTTTAACTTGGAGATCAACAATTATCTTTTTAATCATATCTATTGATATTGGATCAACAGCGCCGAGAGGTTCGTCTAATAATAATAGTTTTGGATTGTTAATCAAAGCGCGGGCAATAATACATTTTTTGCGTTGACCACCACTCAAAACGTCAGCCTTTAATTTTTTTACGTGATTTAAATTAAATTCTGACAACAACTCTTGAACGATAGTTTCTTGCTTTGCTTTATCTTTTATTATTATCTCAGCAACCGCTCTCAGGTTATCTTCACACGAAAGTCCGCGAAATACACTATCCATTTGGCTCACATATGATATGCCGAACCGCTTTGCACGTTCGTGGATAGGAAGGGCGGTGATCCTTGTTCCTTCCACAAATATATCTCCTTGATCGATTTTCATGACGCCTAAAAGGCAATTGAAGGTTACGCTTTTCCCAGCCCCATTAGGTCCAAGGAGTCCGTAAAGTTCTCCCCTGGCGATATTAAAGTTGATATTTTTTAATATAGGTATTTTATTAATTGACTTAGAGATCCCTTTAACACTTAAAATTGGTGGTTTCTTGGATTTAAATTTTAATATTCTAAATTTTTTTACAGAGGGCATGGCTAGTTTTTATATTTTGCTTTTACCTTATCGCCTTTCTCAAACATAAAAATATTAGCCTCATTGTTCAAAAGATCCACTAACACATGGTCGGCGATTAAATTTCCTTTCTTACTTGTATATGTTACATTATTATACACCTGCAAAAGGTTTTTGGAGTTATAAAAATCCAAATTATCACTAGTTATAACGTTGTCCTGTTCGGTAATTTTAACATTTCCAAAAAATTCTGAATCATTGGTTGCTTTATTAAAAATACCAGCATCAGCCTCAATGTGGATTATTCTCAAGTTCCTTAGTCTGATAACAACAAAAACATCTTGAAGTCGGGATAAGTTGGGTTCGTCGTGTTTTATTTCAGTTATGGCTGCATTTATTTCGAAAAAAGTACCTTTATTGTTACTGCCGGCATAGCTGACATCCTCTATAACATTACTTGTTTTTTCTGTTAACTTACTAGCATTTTCAGTGGAACTATTTTTATTAGCGTCAATAATTTCATCTTTATCGCCAGAATAGTAAGTGGTAAAAAAAAGTATTATAATTACTAATACAAGAAAAAGCTGAATAACTCTATTTTTTTTCATTTAATTCCCAGCGCCAAAGCAGTATGCATATGTAGGACACCTACCAGTCTTTTAACCTTTTTTTTGATATCCCTTTTTTTTGCAACTAAAAGAGAGGTTATACCTTTGGTGTTCATTATATTAATTGCAGAAAGAGCGGTATCTGTATCTGCAATCCAGGTTGGATTTTTGGTTGCAACTTTTACGATTTTTTTTTTATATAAATTATTTGAATTTCTTCGAATATCTCCATCAGTTAGTAGCATTATTGAATTTTTGTCTTTTACACAAACTATTCCCAGTTTTTTTTTGTTCATTTCAGTTATAGCGGCTCTCATCATTTTGTTGGAAGAAATAAGTGGAATTTCTTTTCCTTTTGCCATTATTTCTCTTACTTGAATTAAAGCTGTGGCCAAGGATCCTCCGGCATGGTGTTCTACAAATTTTTTATTCGTCCATTTTTTTCTCTTCATTAAAGATATAGCAAGAGAGTCTCCCCAAGAAAGAAAGTTTAAACTTGATGATGTTGGGGCTAGACTATGGCCTGATTCAAGAACTTTTGGTAGTAAAATTTTGATTGTAGAATAACGAAGTAGCATTGAAGAAGGTTTACAGCTCACACCAACAACTGGAATACCGTTTCTACTAGCGTATTGCAAAATACTATTTAATTCTAAAGATTCTCCCGAAACACTAAATACCAATATTACATCACGATTTTTTTGAATAACACCTAAGCCACCGTGTTGCAAATCGTTTGCCGAAAAAGCCACACTTGGTGTACCTAAACTTGATAAAGTTGAGGCAGTTTTGAGTCCACATAAATAACTTTTACCTACTCCAATGACCAAACATTTTCCTCTAATTTTAGAAATTAAATTAACAGTTTTTGAAAATTGAGAAGAATGATTAAAACTCGCCAATAATTTTTTGAGTGCTTGTATTTCCGTGTTTATGGTTTGCTTTGCTACTTTTATATCTTTATTCATTTTTAGTGTGCAAAAATATCTTCGGTAAATAATTTTTCATCTAACTTGATGCGGTTTGGTAAAAATTTCATACAGCTTTCAAAGAGTTCCAGTCTATTTTCTCTCACTAACATTTTATGCAACGCAATTTTTATTTTATGTAAATAAATTACATCTCCAGCAGCATATTGGAGCATGGCATCTGTCATCTCATCTAGACTTTTATTCCAATCGCTCGACCCATACTGCTTGTTAAGCTTTTTGCCTTCACAAAATTCAAAAACTAAATCTTTTAATCCGTGATTTTGACTATAAGTTCTAACGAGCTTTGAGCAAATTTTCGAGTCCCAAATATTTTTTACCTGGCACTTTAAAAAATATTGTAGATTTAAAACATCGTATCTAAGATAGTGACCTATTTTTGTTATTTTTTCGTTTTCTAAAATTTTAACAATATTGGGGCATTGGTATTGTTGGTTGGGTTGGATTACGTAGGCGTCATTATTTCCAGAAGAAAGCTGAATGAGAGATAATCGATCGCGATAAGGTATCTGAAGCCCAGATCCTTCAGTATCTAAGCTGATATTGCTGTGTTTTTCCAATTCTTTTAATGCCTCTGAAGATATGTCATCTTTAAACTTGTAAATTTTTGTCATATTTAAAAATATATATAATGTTAATGTTAGCAAAATGCAAAAAAATCTAGGAAAAGTTGCTTGTATCTTCGGGTGCAGTGGTTTTTTGGGTTCTAATCTTGTCAGACCCTTAACCCTCAAAGGATGGAGGATTGTAGCAGTTACTCGATCTCCCTACAAAAATAACCGACTTAAAATGTACGGACCTATAGGTGATGTAGATTTAGAAAAATTAAGCAACTTATTTGATGAAGAACAAATAAGAAAATTTATAAAAGCGAGTTGTTGCGTTATAAATCTTGTGGGCATCTTAACGGAGTCTAAGCAAAGTAGTTTTGAGGCTATCCACACTCGCTTTCCAGCAATGTTATCTAGGCTGTGTGCAGAATATGATAAAAGTCTAATTCATATTTCTAGTTTGGGTATCGAAACTTCTTCTGCCACAAGCAGATACGCTAAAACCAAACTTGAAGGAGAAAAAATTATTTTAGAAACTCTTAAGAATAAATCGATAATTTTGAGGAGTGGCCTTATGGTAGGAACAGATGATAAATTCTTTAATACGCTTGCCTCATTATGCCAAATTTCCCCGTTCCTCCCTTTAATCGGTCAGGGCTTAAATAATATCCAACCCATTGCAGTAACAGATACCGCCAAAGCGATTGCAGAGGTTTTGGAAAAGGAGGAAATTAATAATAATATTTATGAATTAGGAGGACCTAATACTTTTGCTTTTAAAGAATTGATGGAAATTTTATTAAAGCAAATAAAAAAGAGAAGATTTCTCCTTCCCATACCAATTCCTTTTGCCAAAGTTTTAGGAAGAATTTTACAAGTTATGCCTAAACCTCTACTTACCGCCGATCAAGTAGAGTTAATGCAATACGATTCTGTTGTTGGCAATAAATATTCAACACTAAAGGATTTGAAAATTAATCCCAAAACTATAAATGAAGTGTTGCCAAGTTACATCTGGCGTCATCGTCAAGAAGGACAGTTTTCTAAGTTGTAATGAAAAAAGTAAATTATAAACCTACATTATTAGGAATAATTATATAATGTATAGCTAGCACTATCCCAACTGATACGCTCAAACCAAAGACCATTTTAATAAAATCTTTACCGATAAGTGGAAACACGTATTTAAATTTATATTCCTTATTCATCGTCGATATAGCCAATTCGCGTCCACAAAGGAGCCCAACAAACACCCAGGTGGTACTCATTGGAAGATCATTTAATTCTTTAAAGTAATAGAGCACTAATGCATAAATTGTGTTAATAATGGTCGCACTCCTTGCGTATCTTGTTCCCGTCTTGTCGAGTACTACTTTTTGAATTGGACCACCATGTATATAAAAAATATAAAAAAGAAGAATTGAAAAATAAATTAGGACAATAGCTAATAAAGAAATATCAAGTTTTCTTGGTAAATAAACTGCAATGTTCGCAACATCGTGCATTAACCAGGTGCCCCATAAAATAGCTGAAGTTATCCAAACAGAATTACGCCAAAAAGCAATTTTTCTTTTATTGGTGATTTCATCGAATTTTTCATTAATGAATTTTGAAATAGCGATCCAACAAATATAAGCAACAACAGCTGCAATCCCATAACCCACGACACTTTTTAAAAGCATTTTTTCAAGAACAATCGTTGAAGCAAATGCTGATAATACTAAGAAAGTAGTTGAAACCGGAATTCCAATTCTTGTTAGCAATAATAATATTCCAGGAGCTACAGCGTGATACCATTGAATTTCTTGGTAAGGAATTCGTGTTAATCTTCCATATGAAATGTCGCCATTATGTATCAACCATCCATAACTTATTGTAATGACCATAGCAAAAGAAGCAGCAGTGGCTAATGTGTACCACTTAAACCATTTCTGTTTGGAAGCAATAAATGTGCCTAAAGTTTGAATAGAGTCATTTGCTATTACCGACCAACCAGCAAGAGCAAAACCGATGATTGTGTATATTAATGTTAGCTCCATATAGTCATTATGTGACTGACTTTATATAGCTTAAGTTGATAACTAATTCAGTAAAAAATTATATTATTTTACTAATCTTTGGTGCGAAACTGCTGCATGTACAATATCTTAAACTACGAAACAATTATAAAAATTAAAGAAAAAACACAAGGGAGATTAGGCTGACTTAATTTTTTTTTTGATAAATCGAGGAACTTCATCATTTTTTTCGATCAAATCTTCTTTTTTGTTCTTCGGTTGAAATGCATATAAAACGTGTAGTTTGCAATAGGAAAAATCCTTCATTGACTTTCTTCCACAAAAATAAAAATCTGGTTCATTGGGATGTCCGATAGGCCATCTACAAATTTCATCATGTAGTTCTTCTAAGGATTTTGGATTTTCTGGTTCAAAACTTTTATCTAGCAACAGTGATTTAAATCTACTTCTGCGTGTTTTTCTTTCAGGTTGCGGAATGTTTTCTTGATTCTGTGGAACTTGATTAAAGCTATTTTTTTTTTGAACAGATTTTGCAGCAAGATTTAATCGGTATGCTTTTCCAATTACTGCATTTCTGGTTACCCCGCCAATAATGGATGCAATTTGACCTGCGGTATTACTTTTACCCCAAAGTTGCTTTAGTTTTTCTACTTTTTCTAGCGTCCAACTCATAAATTACTCAACCTATATATAGTGTTAACTTGTTATATATCTACAATATCCGGTTAAATACACACAAAAATTTATAATTTTCAATATATTTTTTTAGTTTTTTAACAATTTTTTAAAAAAAACTAATAAATATAATTATTGATGGTTGAATTAGAAAAAAAATATGAAATAGGTGTAAAAAGATTTGGATTTGTAAATTGGATTGGTGTTTGGACATTATATAAAAAAGAAACTCTAAGATTTATAAATGTTTGGATTCAAACACTTTTTTCTCCTTTAATTACTTCCCTACTATTTTTGTTTGTTCTTTCTTTGGCTATTGGCAATGAAAGAGGAAATGTACTGGAAGTACCATTTATTAATTTTCTTGCACCTGGTCTTATTGCTATGAGCATTGTTCAACAAGCATTTTCTCATTCATCTTCATCAATAATGATTGGAAAGATTCAGGGTACTATTTTTGATACAATTTCCGCACCTTTATCTGCGGAAGAGGTAGTGACCGCCACCATTCTAGCCGCGTGCAGCAGAAGCATTATCATAGCTTCTATTTCTATAATTGTTTTTTCGTTTATTATTGACATAACTATTACAAGCTTTACTCACGTTATTATATTTACATTTTTAAGCTCCTTTATTTTGGGAGCGGCAGGTTTTATAGCGGGACTTTGGGCAGAAAAATTTGATCACATGGCAACCGTTACAAACTTTTTAATAGTGCCACTTTCTTTTTTGTCAGGAACTTTTTATTCTATAGACAGACTTCCTTTAGTTCTTCACACTATAAGTGAATTAAACCCTTTCTTTTATATGATTGATGGTTTTAGGTATGGGTTTATTGGGACAGCAGATGGATCGGTTATTTATGGAATGATATATCTAACTATTCTATCTTTTGTTATTTGGTTTATTGCCTATCTATTGTACAAAAGAGGATACAATATTAAATTTTAATTTATATGAGCTCAGTCCTAGGAACGTACGCAAGGAAAAATATTTCCTTTTCAAAAGGTAAAGGATGTTATCTTTATGATCTAAAGGGTGAGCAGTATTTAGATTTTGCAAGTGGCATTGCTGTTAATTCATTAGGCCACTGTCACGAGCATTTGGTAAAAATTATTCAAGAACAATCCAAAAAACTTTGGCATGTATCAAACATGTTTGTTATTCCCGAACAGGAAAAGTTAGCAAAAAGATTAACCGATTATACATTTGCAGATTTTGTGTGTTTCCAAAATTCTGGATCGGAAGCTACCGAGGCTAGTATTAAAATTGCTAGAAAATATTTTCATACAATTGGTCAGCCTAATAAAAAAAGAATAATTACTTTTAAAGGAGCTTTTCATGGAAGGACTCTTGCTGCACTATTTGCAGCAAATAATCCAAAACATATAGAAGGTTTTGATCCAAAAGTAGATGGATTTGATCAAGTTCCTTTTGCAGATCTCGAAGCATTAAAAAAAGCAATAACTAATGAAACGGCCGGAATCATGATAGAGACAATTTTAGGTGAAGGAGGAATAAAAGAAGTTCCAGGTTATTGTTTAAAAATTTTAAGAGAGCTATGTGATGAAAAAAATCTTCTTTTAATTTTAGATGAAGTTCAATGTGGTATTGGAAGAACAGGTGATTTTTTTGCGTTTGAAAAATCAGGAATTGTTCCTGATATTGTACCGATT
>Ga0187833_10004988_pt1 | contig 12748 bp, 11 predicted proteins | sample ETNtaG_37_FD_167968 | JGI IMG/M metagenome (GOLD analysis project Ga0187833, IMG submission 167968) | Marine microbial and viral communities from oxygen minimum zone, Eastern Pacific Ocean - ETNP2014_SV_400_PacBio MetaG (Illumina Assembly) | ecosystem: Environmental > Aquatic > Marine > Hypoxic... | reverse complement strand
ATATATCGTACAAAGTGAAAATATCAAACGTTACTGCATAGTCTCAGGAACAAGAGAAGAAAAAATACGCGTGCTGGGTAGCGCAAGGTTTGCGAGGAATGGTCTCGACTAAACCAAAAGCTTTGTCTCAGGAGTGAGCCAAGAGAAAGGGTTTCTAATACAGGGAAAATTGTGATGCTTTTTTTCTCAATCACTGGTCGTACAATGTTGATAGAAGTAGATGTTTTGGCCTGCTTAAGAGACCCTGCTTGGAAGAGGCTGTAGAATTAGCCATCAAGGGCCACACCCGAGGAAAGGTAAACGGTGGGCTTGATCCGACAGAGAAAAGCGCTCTGGAAGGGCTTGGTCACGTCGGTTATCCGACTGAAAACTTTCATTCTCCACAACTGGTTCAAGAAGTGGACCTAGTTATAGTTTATGGTTCGAATATTTGCTTTGAAGCGTTGCGTCAAGAAGAATCCGTGTGCTGGCCAATATTTATTCGCCTTAACCAGACAATCTTTGACCATTCTGGTGTGGCATCTATCGCAGAGAATGAGGATCAGGTTGTTGAGGTGATACGCACCGTGGCAAAGGGTCGACAAGTAGTGCCGGATAAGAAACAACTAGAAAAGTTTTTCTATGCACATGTCGAAGGCGCATCAGGTACAACACCAGTGCTAGAACGATACTCGAGCCTTATATCGTCATTTTTGAAAAATTGATCCGCGTTGAGACATGTTTGCTCTAATCCCACCACTCATAGGGACGTTCGAAAAAATTCGGCAGACACGTAAGTTCCCGAAAATCTTTAATTTTTCTGGCAGGATTGCCAGCCATTACTGAATAGGGCTCAACGTCGGAAACAATTACTGCGCCGGCATAAACCTGGGTGTGATGCCCTATGCGTAGGCCAGGCCCCACGGTAGCATTGGCACCAATCGAGACATACGATTCCACTAGGGTTTTTCCTGCGCATTCGGCGTATCGCGGACACGGCGGGTGTAGGTCATCTGTAAATACTGTGCCGGGGCCGACAAAAACGAAGGATTCGATCTCAACGCGCTCCATGAAAACTTGGGAGTTAATCCGTATATCTGAACCCAGGCGACAACCATTCTTGATTACTGTTTTGGGGCCAATGCGACAGTTGTGACCAAAGTGGTTATCGTAGAAGACAGTAGTCTGATCACTCACATCAAGTCGATCACCCGACGTCACGCCACAGTAAATCGTACATCGTGAGCCGATAAAACTATCTTTCCCAATTTCTGTCCTGGCTTTTGGATGGAATCGATCCTGTATTCCAATTACACAAAATGGCTCAACTATAGTCCCGTGGCCCAAGTCGACTTCAGGATAAATTATTGCTGTAGGGTCGATGTTGCGCTTTTCCATGGCATTCAAAGCAATTTGGCTGAATAGAAAGAATTTCTCGAGAAGGGCGATTGTGCCCGAAAAAAATTAGGCCGACAAACAATATCACGACTCTAAAATATTTGGTGCTTGAAGCGGTTCAAGTGAGACATTTAAGACAGGCTCCATCTGACTAGCCGGGCCGACAGTTATTCTTAAGCAGCCGTCAAGAATAGAGGCAGTGCCACATGCGGATCGAACCCGATAGCCCTTTTCTTGCAGAGCATTCTCGACGCCGGAAAGGTCGATATAAGGGAGTGGTCTAATATGAAAAAATTTGTCAAACTGAGATGACATCGATATTGTGTGCACATAATCTTGAAATTATCCAATTTTTTGATTTAATTACCTCATTGACATATGCGTTGGCCAAGGCATATTTGTCGATCAGATAACTTGGGGCTTTGATTGCGACCAAATTGGTATTCAGTAATGTTTTGACTATCTTCAGTCGCCGGACAAGCGTCTTCGGACGTTGCGAGGAATCCCAGCTGCAGCCCTGCCAGACCCCAGGCCTTGGAGAACGTACGTAAGACACGTAGATTCGGGTAGTTTTGAATATGTTTGATCGAAGTGGTTTCATCGGAGAATTCGATATACGCTTCATTCAGTACCAAAAGAACATCGTGTAAGGCTGTTTTTTCGAGTAATTGGGTTATTTCATGAGGCCGAAGCATTGTTCCGGTTGGGTGATTCCGATTAGGCGGAATCGCACTTCTCGTATCATCCGATGATGCTAAATAATAGCGCATCGAACTCCAATTGGAATTGTTCCTCAAATCAAATATCTTTTTTCGGTGCCCAAAAATCTGTGCATAGACATTAATTATTCCCTAGGTGGGGTTCGGGCAGATAATTTCATCGGCGGAAGAAATAAAAGCATCAAAAATGGACCCCATGACAATAGGTTGTTAGCGCGCTAAATTACCACATTAATATAAGTATGATACGCGCCCTATCGGATAATTATAAATTTATTGCTCGAGGCTAATTATGCAGTTGTGTCAATCAAAGAAGGTGTTGTTCCTGATCCGAGCGTATAACGATCTCGATCATATTGCACCGGTGATCTGGAAAATGGCTTCAGCGGGATTTCGCGTTGGGTATTTACTTACGGGGCGTGAATTTCTTGGTGATTATCGAATAAAAATCATTGAAGAAGCTAGTGCGAAACGAATGGAAAGTGTCTTTATCAACCAATACTATGCTCGACTGCGGCCTCGAGTAAAGCCTAAGATATTGCGGAGAGCAGTCGACTGGCTTATTGCGCTGGTTGTCGGTTCCTGGTTCCTCAAGAGCCATGATATCGGGTGTGTTATTGTCGAATGGGCTGGTCCTAGTGGAAGAGATCGGGCGCCGTTTCTCTTGCGCGCGGCTCGGGTACTGAGATTGCCCACAATATCTATCCCGCACGGATACCATACCTGGCTAAACAACGATTTTAATACGACAACTCGTGAAACTATCGAGAAGACCGGAAAATTGCCCCAGTTTGCTGATCGAAACCGGTTTTCGGTATATATCGTACAAAGTGAAAATATCAAACGTTACTGTATAGACTCTGGAATAAGAGAAGAAAAAATACGTGTGCTGGGTAGCGCAAGATTTTGCAAGGAATGGTCCCAATTAAACCAAGAGCGTTGTGTCAGTAGTGAGCCAATGGAAAACGTTTCTAGTACAGAAAAAATTGCGGTGCTCTTTTTTCTAAATCACTGGTCGTACAATGTTGATAGAGATAGATGTTTTGATTTACTTAAGAGACTCTGCATGGAAGAGGCTGTGGAATTGACCATCAAAGGCCACACCCGAGGAAAGTTAACCGGTGGGCTTGACCCGACAGAGGAAAGCGCTCTGGAAGAACTTAGCCACGTCCGTTATCCGACTGAAAACATTCATTCTCCACAACTGGTTCAGGAAGCGGACCTAGTCGTAGTTTATGGTTCGAGTATTTGCTTTGAAGCGTTGCGTCAGGAAAAACCCGTGTGCTGGCCAACATTTGTTTGCCCTAATCCGACAATTTTTGACCAATCTGGTTTGGTATCTATCGCAAACAATGAGGATCAGGTTGTTGAGGTGATACGCACCGTGGCAAAGGGTCGACAAGTAGTGCCGGATAAGAAAAAACTAGAAAAGTTTTTCTATACACATGTCGAAGGCGCATCAGGCACAACGCCAGTGTTAGAGCGATACTCGAACCTTATATCGTCATTTTTGAAAAATTGATCCGCGTTGAGACATGTTTGCTCTAATCCCACCACTCATAGGGACGTTCGAAAAAATTCGGCAGACACGTAAGTTCCCGAAAATCTTTAATTTTTCTGGCAGGATTGCCAGCCATTACTGAATAGGGCTCAACGTCGGAAACAATTACTGCGCCGGCATAAACCTGGGTGTGATGCCCTATGCGTAGGCCAGGCCCCACGGTAGCATTGGCACCAATCGAGACATACGATTCCACTAGGGTTTTTCCTGCGCATTCGGCGTATCGCGGACACGGCGGGTGTAGGTCATCTGTAAATACTGTGCCGGGGCCGACAAAAACGAAGGATTCGATCTCAACGCGCTCCATGAAAACTTGGGAGTTAATCCGTATATCTGAACCCAGGCGACAACCATTCTTGATTACTGTTTTGGGGCCAATGCGACAGTTGTGACCAAAGTGGTTATCGTAGAAGACAGTAGTCTGATCACTCACATCAAGTCGATCACCCGACGTCACGCCACAGTAAATCGTACATCGTGAGCCGATAAAACTATCTTTCCCAATTTCTGTCCTGGCTTTTGGATGGAATCGATCCTGTATTCCAATTACACAAAATGGCTCAACTATAGTCCCGTGGCCCAAGTCGACTTCAGGATAAATTATTGCTGTAGGGTCGATGTTGCGCTTTTCCATGGCATTCAAAGCAATTTGGCTGAATAGAAAGAATTTCTCGAGAAGGGCGATTGTGCCCGAAAAAAATTAGGCCGACAAACAATATCACGACTCTAAAATATTTGGTGCTTGAAGCGGTTCAAGTGAGACATTTAAGACAGGCTCCATCTGACTAGCCGGGCCGACAGTTATTCTTAAGCAGCCGTCAAGAATAGAGGCAGTGCCACATGCGGATCGAACCCGATAGCCCTTTTCTTGCAGAGCATTCTCGACGCCGGAAAGGTCGATATAAGGGAGTGGTCTAATATGAAAAAATTTGTCAAACTGAGATGACATCGATATTGTGTGCACATAATCTTGAAATTATCCAATTTTTTGATTTAATTACCTCATTGACATATGCGTTGGCCAAGGCATATTTGTCGATCAGATAACTTGGGGCTTTGATTGCGACCAAATTGGTATTCAGTAATGTTTTGACTATCTTCAGTCGCCGGACAAGCGTCTTCGGACGTTGCGAGGAATCCCAGCTGCAGCCCTGCCAGACCCCAGGCCTTGGAGAACGTACGTAAGACACGTAGATTCGGGTAGTTTTGAATATGTTTGATCGAAGTGGTTTCATCGGAGAATTCGATATACGCTTCATTCAGTACCAAAAGAACATCGTGTAAGGCTGTTTTTTCGAGTAATTGGGTTATTTCATGAGGCCGAAGCATTGTTCCGGTTGGGTGATTCCGATTAGGCGGAATCGCACTTCTCGTATCATCCGATGATGCTAAATAATAGCGCATCGAACTCCAATTGGAATTGTTCCTCAAATCAAATATCTTTTTTCGGTGCCCAAAAATCTGTGCATAGACATTAATTATTCCCTAGGTGGGGTTCGGGCAGATAATTTCATCGGCGGAAGAAATAAAAGCATCAAAAATGGACCCCATGACAATAGGTTGTTAGCGCGCTAAATTACCACATTAATATAAGTATGATACGCGCCCTATCGGATAATTATAAATTTATTGCTCGAGGCTAATTATGCAGTTGTGTCAATCAAAGAAGGTGTTGTTCCTGATCCGAGCGTATAACGATCTCGATCATATTGCACCGGTGATCTGGAAAATGGCTTCAGCGGGATTTCGCGTTGGGTATTTACTTACGGGGCGTGAATTTCTTGGTGATTATCGAATAAAAATCATTGAAGAAGCTAGTGCGAAACGAATGGAAAGTGTCTTTATCAACCAATACTATGCTCGACTGCGGCCTCGAGTAAAGCCTAAGATATTGCGGAGAGCAGTCGACTGGCTTATTGCGCTGGTTGTCGGTTCCTGGTTCCTCAAGAGCCATGATATCGGGTGTGTTATTGTCGAATGGGCTGGTCCTAGTGGAAGAGATCGGGCGCCGTTTCTCTTGCGCGCAGCCCGGAGATTGGGGTTGCCTACTATTTCTATCCCGCACGGATACCATACGTGGTTAAGAAATGATTTTAATACCACAACTCGGGAAGCCATCGAAACAACCGGGGAATTACCCCAACTGACTGATCGAAACCGCTTCTCTGCATATGTTGTACAAAGTGAAAACATTAAGCGTTACTGTATAGAATCAGGTATAAGAGAAAAAAAAATTCATACCCTCGGCAGCGCGCGGTTTTGTGCGGAATGGTCTCAGATAAATTATAACCGTTGCTTAAGCATGGAGTTGCAAGAAGAAGATCCTCATGGCGAGGAAATTAACGTACTCTTTTTTCTTAATCACTGGAATTACAATGTCGATAGACATAAATGCTTCGCCCTTCTAAAAAGGCTTTGTTTAGAAGAAAACGTGAGGTTGATCATCAAAGGACATACCCGGGGCCGGGTAACAGGTGGGCTTAATCCATCGGAAGAAAGCATTCTGGATCAATCAGGGCGCGTAGTCTTCCCTAATGAGAATATTCATTCCCCACAATTGGTGAAAAATGCGGATTTAGTTATCGTATATGGCTCGAGTATTTGTTTCGAAGCGTTGCGCCAATGCAAACCGGTCTGTTGGCCGAGGTTTATTTGCCCCAACTTAACCATTTTTGATCAGTCGGGCCTTGTTTCTATTGCTCAGAGCGAGGATGAGGTTGTTGGAATGATACGTGCTGTAGAAAACGGTGAGCAGGGAACGCTCGATGAGAGTTCGTTAGACGAGTTTTTTCGGATTCATGTTGAAGGTGGATCGGACGACACCTCAGTACTACAACGGTACTCAGACGTGATTTCGTCTTTCTTGAGTACTTGATCGACGCTTAGATATTTTGGTCATCGCACCACTGATAAGAGTGGTCAGAATGTTCGGGTTAGCACTTTAGGCGGCGAAAATTTTTTTTACTGGGCTACCAGCCATTATTAAGTGGAGCTCAACACTGGGAACGATCACGGCGCCAGCATAAATTTATATGTCCAGCCTATAGGCAATCCGGCTCCTACCGTGACGTGAGCGCTAATCGAAACATACGATTCCACTAGAGTATTTACTGCGCAGTCGGCATATCGTGGGCATGGAGGGCGTAGGGCATCTGTAAATCCTGTGCCAGGCCCAAGAAAAACAGAAGAGTCAATATCGACGGGTTCCATAAATACCTGCGCGTTGACTTAAACGTTGGATGCAAGGTGACGACCGTTCTGGTTCCAGTTCTGAAGTCAATAACACAGTTAGCATTAAATTTATTTTGAAATATTCTTGGTTTGATCACTGACATCCAAACTGACTTCAGATATGACTCCATATTAAAACGTGGAGCGAGGGCCGTTGAAGCTGTTTGCCCCGATGATTGTAGAAAGGGAGGCGTGTAAACGGTGAGGAAGAACAACGGCCGAAAATCGCTGAATGATTATATTGGGAGTTACCCGTACCTCTGAACAATGATTGCGGTGTCACCAGTGCTTGATTGATCCGTAAGTCTATTTTTGAACCTCTTCGGGCTCGAAATCGATCACTTTGGTTAGATTTCTGCACGCTTCATTACCAGTATCTTTTACTAGTTCCCCCAAGCATTCTCGCCCTGCTATTTTCCTTAAACTTTGGTAGCTTGGATCGTGCTTTAATTGCATTAATTCCCGCACTATATCATCAACATTCTGCAACGTTGGCACGCGGCTTACTTCCGGTATAACTGGGTTTAATAGAGGATATTCGTTGCTAGGGGAAAAGATCAAAGGAATCTCTAATTCGAGAATCTCTAAAGCTATTCCGGACATGCAATACAAAGCGGCAATAGGTTGGTAGGTATTGATTAGTTCAGTTGTTGAGATATTTTCTTGTTCGATTGTGAATCTTTGATTATTTTTCGATATGAAAAAAGAATCTTTCGCTGGGTGAGGTCGAAAAACGACGATTAAGTGTTCGGCTAAAATTTTTGATAAGTTAAAGAGGTTAGATGAAGAATAAAGATCACCAAAAATTACAATGTCTACAGGGTCCTTGCGGACGATTGTTGGCGCGATCATCGACTCTAGATTTGAAGGTTCTAGTCGAGGAGCGCCTACCGTATGAATTGTTGATTCTTGAAAGCCATAGCGTAAAAATAAATTTTCAGTAACCTTACCTTCAACGGCAATTAGATCAGGAACTAGCGTTGAGTTTGAATTGTTGTTTAATACGGCCAAAGAACTAATTGCTCTGGTTACTTGAAGGGAATACATAATGCCATGTTGAATGCCTACAGTTTGGACTTTAGCCGTTTTATGCCCTTTCGTAATAGCGCGGCCCTCAAGTAGCTCAAAAACAGGAATGTACAAAGTGGTGGGGGTAAGATGTCGAGCTGCTCGATAACTGCATCGTTCCGTGTAGAGGTTTTTTGGTATTTCCCGAAACGCGTGCAGAGCAATCGGTGCCATAACCTCTTCGACGGATACCCCACAGAAGTTCCAGCAGCGGTTTGATCGAGCGCGACGTGAGGATTGAACCCATCGAAATAGATTTTCTAAATTCAGGTAAGAGGCAAGAAGATCTTTGAAACTTCCATAATTTTCAAGTATTTCGTAGTTGTTCTGATCTTTCGATCGCAAGAGGTTGGTCAAAGATTGAAATCCAGTCCAAAATCTTTCTAATGCGTCGGAGTTCGTGCGCAGAAAACTGATTAGATAGTATGATGAGATATCTGGGTAATGCTCGAAAAGGTGAGACGTGTATCTATAGGTGCTATGCTCACCTACCCTTCTCCAGTTCCTAGGGAAAAGTGCATATATCGCAACGACGCCTGAATTGCGTACAAAGGACTTGGAACGCCTTGAAAAAATGCGCAACAAAAAAAGAAGTAAAAGCTCCGAGAAAAAATTCGATGTAAAAAGCATCAGTGCGCGAAAGTATTCAATAGAGCGCCCCACCCTTCTTCGATAAACATTTTTCGGCGGGATTAGATAGATTCGAGCATTTTTTGCCAAGGGAGTTTTTGAGAGCCAATGCCCTAGATTCCGATCGCCTATATATATTAATTCGTTCGGCGAAGTGCTTTCTAAGAGATATCTAATTAGGTGAATCTTTCGCAGATTTTGAAACAGTGGTATTGAAAAATTAAGTTCACTAATTCTGGAATATCGCAGATTCCAATATACCGGCCTCAGTTGCAAAAGGTTCTCGAGCCACGCAGCCAATGAAACGTTAAAGTCCTCGTCTATCTTCGAGTACAGTTCAAATCCATTTGTGTATGTCACTTGGGATTCAGGAAGCTTTATGGCCTTATTGATCAGATCGACAGGGCAATCGGAAAGATTTACGAAATGCAAATGATTGTTCGCAGTGATGGATAAAGTCCGTGCCAAAGAATCTAACGACCGTTCATGATCTTTAGCACATTCATCGAATAAAATGAGCGCAGTCATTGCCTAAAAGAAAATCACATCGAAAAGTCAGAGGAGGGCGGAAATAAGAAGAGCCTCCTTAATCCCCGCCCGCAATAGTAATTCGTTGCCCCGTAATAAAGGATGAGTCAGGGTCAAATAGGAAGCAAAATGCTTGCGCAATTTCCTCGGGGGTTGCGGACCGGTGAAACGGAATTTTCTTAATTCGCTTCTCAATTTCATCAGTGGATCGACCGCTGGTTTGTTGTGGGGTTAAAACAAAACCTGCTTGAACAATATTCACAGTTATTTGTTGAGAGTGAAGTTTTTTTGCTAAGCCTAATAAAGCGGCTTCTAGTGCCGCTTTGGCGGCACCGTAGTGACGTGACATCGAAGAGCCCCCATAGGTTGCGCTAATAGAGCTTAACGAAACGATACGGGCAGCTGGCGCACAACACGTTGAAAAGACGAGGGCAAAATGATAAGGAATCACGGATAATTCAAAAAAAGCATCCGCCCAGTCGTTGGACGTCAGTTTTTCTTCATTTTTCCATGGCACTCGGCCCGCGCACAGGATCAGGCCATCAAGTCGACCTAACGCTTTCTGGAAGGCATTTAATGTAGTCTCAACATTATCCAAAGAATTGAGGGGTGAGGTGTACACGTGATGATCATTGGCGCAACGAGAATTCTCTAAAAAGGTGTCAATCGCTTTTTTATTTGAGCAGTAATGTAGCCCGAGGCGGTAGCCCTGCTCGTCTAGTTTCCTAGATATAGCTGTACCAATCACCCCAGATGCGCCAATTATTGCAATTGCTTTTTTTTTCAATGTTCAAACCCTGAAGTTATAAGATTCATAAGCATTGGCCAAGCCAGGATGGGAAACCGATTATGTGTAGGTAGATCACCCTTTCTTTAGGCTGTCCTCTATCGACGTTTCTAGCGCCTTAAAGAAGGAGTTCATCTCCTCCCATGGCCCGACAGTGAACCGGAGGCAACCATCCAGGCAAGTTCCTGTGTTGTTGGATAATCGGACACGGAAATTCTGACGGCCTAGAGTGGCGATCAACTCATGAGAATCAACTTCGTGAGGAATGCGAACATACGCAAAATTACAGTGAGTTGGAAGAAAATCTAGATTAGCTTTTTTGCAAGCGGCTGAAAGCTTTCTCATTGAATCTTGGATGGCATATTTATAACTATCAACGATTTGGTAATGGTCAAGCAGCAGAAGCGATGCAGCGATCGCTATGGAGTTAATGTCGTGGAGTGGCTTTACTTTGATTAACTGTTGAGTGATATTGTGCGGCGCAGCTAGAAACCCTAGGCGTAAGCCCGCGAGACCCCATGCTTTAGAAAAAGTCTTCAGGACGCAGAGGTTTTGGAAACGCGGAATTAGACTGATTGCACTAGGCTCGTCAGTGAAATCATGGTAGGCTTCATCGATGACGAGCAGTGTATTGGTTTGGTCAGCTTTAATTGCCAGTCGCTCAAGTTGTTCAATAGATAAAAGAGTGCCAGTCGGTTGATTTGGATTTGCGACTATCGCGAGTGTGGTATCTAGAGATAACTGATCACCTAGAGTCTCAGAAGAAAAACTTAAGTCATTATGAAATTGGGCAACTACCGGTTGGCAGTCAAACATATCGATGTAGACTGGAACCATCGCGTAGGTTGGTTGGAGATGAACTACATGATTCTTTGGCTTTGAATAAGTTTCAAAAATGTATTTAAGCCCGGCATCTGATCCGGGTACTAGTAATATCTGATCAAATTCTAAGTGGTAGAATTCTGCTAGCCTACGATAAAGTTCTGACTGGTCGGGGTATTTAATAAAATCCTCTGGGGTGAGGGATTTAAGAAAATCATTAAAAAATTCTTTTGGAAAAGGCGTGATTCTCTCATTCTTGTCGAGAAGGATAGTTTCTTTTCTGCCCGCACCAATATCATGAATTCTGTTTAGAGATAGTATGGAATCTCGTGGCTGGGACATGGGATGTGTGATATTGCCTTTACCGGTCAGGTATTTAGGAGGTTTGTCTGAAAAATTCTAACCATCTCATAAAACTATCTCGGCCGATTAAATCACCTATCGCGTTGCAGTTGCTGCAGGATGGCAGGCTTCGATCGCAGCGAGCTAAGGCCTTTCTGGCAGTATTGAAGCGTTGACCTATCCAGATATCAAAAATATGTTCGGCTGAGAAATTACCAACAACATACTGTTTAGCCCAATCATGGGAGCAAATTGTCACGTTAGCTCCGACATCTACGGTTAGCATATAAAAAGGATAGTAACACTCTTGGTTAATTGGAAATGTATGTTTCTGGTCAGCATTAATGGAACCTTGAAAGAGGTCAGAATTTACTAGCCCGCCCCGATTAGTCATATTGATTCCGTAGTTTCCATCTTGAAAATAACGACGCCGTAAAAGAATCTGGGAGGGATCTAGACCTACCTTTTTTCGGAGTTCAGAAAAAATGTTGATTTGGTGGGGTCCGTCATACATGCTTATGCTTAGCGTATCTAGTCCCGCATCAAATAACGATGCTAGTTTTCTTTCCGTTAATAGGTCACCATTTGAATTGACCTCAATTTGAGTATCTGGAAGAGTCGCCTTAGTGCGAGAAATCAAACGATCGAGCCTTTTATGTAAGAGTGGCTCACTTTCTCCCGAGAAAAGAATCATCCCTGCATAGCCGATGCTTTTAAGGTCCAGAAGTAGTTTCTCGTAAAGAGATTGTTTCATTACTCCTGAAAGGCCTACCTTTTTATAGTAGTCATCGGAAACTGGACAGAATGAGCATCTTCTATTGCAGGCCGCAACAACACTAATCTCAACGATTGAGAACACGGGGACACCTTCCCTCATAGTTAGCCGCGCGGCTGCGATGGCATTCTTTCGCTTAGTTGTTGAATCAATTATCGGGGCGCTTTCCATGCTTATCCCTTGCGCTACATATGGCTTTGTCATTGTATTATTGGACGGACGATGATTATCGCCTTATGGCAAAAGAGGTGAAGGCCATTATATCGTCTACAGAGGTTGGACCGATTGATGGAATTGAACGCTCTATTTTCGGCCTAGAAGTCGATTGAGTGTTAAAATTCGTGCGGGTGTTAGTGCTGTGTCGAATTTCAAGATCTGTTTGTGATTATGCACTTCCTTTTGGATTTTTCAATAATTTCATAATGTTAGGGGTGAAGCATTTGAGGGTATTAGGAAATTGACGAAACAGCTTGAAACCGGAATTCTTAACGTAAGGAATGTTGGTCGTTACATATTTAGGGAGCATGCGCTCAATTTACTTCCCAGCGTTCTTGAATCCCGATCAGACATCAATAACGGGCCTATTTTTTTTATTGTTGATAAGTTTTTTGAGGGAAGCGCTGAACTAGTTTCTGACCTTCCTGTCAGGAGGATTGACCGAGTTTTTTTCATTCCTACAGAGGACGAGCCAACAACGGAGTATATCAATGCCCTATACACCGAAATTTCTCAAGCGGGGGGGAAGCATGTAAGAGCAATCGTTGGTATTGGGGGAGGAATCACGCTGGATACAGCAAAAGCAATTTCCAACCTATTGGGAAACGGTGGTCGGGCGGAAGACTATCAAGGGTGGGATCTCTTAACCAAGCCAGGCATCTACAAAATTGGCATTCCAACAATTTCTGGGA
>Ga0187833_10004987_pt1 | contig 12750 bp, 9 predicted proteins | sample ETNtaG_37_FD_167968 | JGI IMG/M metagenome (GOLD analysis project Ga0187833, IMG submission 167968) | Marine microbial and viral communities from oxygen minimum zone, Eastern Pacific Ocean - ETNP2014_SV_400_PacBio MetaG (Illumina Assembly) | ecosystem: Environmental > Aquatic > Marine > Hypoxic... | reverse complement strand
CTTTTTAATATTTTCCTTTTTATGACCAATAAAAATCTTAATGCCAAATTTTCTTAACCGATCTGTATTTTTGCTTTGACTTAAATCGCTACCCTGTACCATAAAGCCCATGTTATGCATTATTTGTGCTAATCCACTCATACCAATTCCGCCAATACCAACAAAATGGATTACTTCATTGCTTGTTATTTTCATTTTCATTAAACTAATTTTTCCATTTCTTTTTCTATTTTTAAAAGGGTATTTTTGCTATCATTTTTAAACATATTTTCTCTTTTCAAGCTTAATTCAACATTATTATCTAAAATTTTAATCAGCATTTCTTTCAAACTATTCAAGGATAAATTTTTTTGCTCTAATATCCAGCAACATCCTTTTTTTTCATAATAAATTGCATTTTGATATTGATGATTATCTTTGGCAAATGGATAAGGAATAGCAACAAATGGTACTCCTAAAAATTCAAGTTCTCCGATAGTTGATGATCCGCATCTTGATATCGCAAGGTCGGCTTTTGATATTAATTCAACAATGTTCTCGTGAAAGCTAAAAATATAATTTTCAATATTATTTTTATTATAAAAATTATGAATTTCATTTACTTGTTTAGGTAAGGATTGTTGAATGACATTTATTTTGTAACTTTTATTTATGTCTAAAATAACCTGCGGTATTACTTCGCCAAAAATTTCAGCGCCTTGGCTTCCACCCAAAATCAAAATAGTTTTTTTTAAATTTAAATTATTTTTTTTTGATAATTTATATTTTATAATTTCTTCTCTAAGAATATTTCCAACCTCAACACGTTTGGTTAAATACTTATCGGGAATATTGAGGATATTGTTCGAATTTATAAAAAGCTTACTACAAAAACGCACAAAATATTTATTTACCCTACCCAAAACAAGATTAGGTTCGTACAATAAAATTTTAATATTAAGTAATTTTGCAGCCAAACAGATAGGAAGGGAAACATATCCCCCAAGACCAAATACAAAATTTGGTTTTTCTTTCCTCAAAAGCAAAAAAGAATTAAATAAAGCTAAAATTAGTTTTAAATAAAAAAATATTTTATTTACAAATCCTGCTCGAGTTGGAAAACTGACATCGAATATTTTATGTAAAGAAAAATTTTTTTTTACATATTTTGCACCCCTTTTATCGGTAACGAATATTGTTTCGTATTCTTTTTTTTTAAAAAAATTAATTAAACTAATAGAGGGAAAAACATGCCCCCCCGTACCTCCGCTACTAAAAAGAATTTTTTTTTTCATAAACTATCTTGGTTTAATGGAATTTTTTTTGTTAAATTTAATATTAGACCAGCTATTATTGCGTTTCCTACAATTGATGAGCCTCCATAACTTAAAAACGGAAGGGTTATACCTGTAGTTGGCAAAAGTCTAACATTTACTCCAATATGAATAAAAGTTTGAATTAACAATAATGAAATTAAACCAACCAGGACGAGTTTCGTATATTCATCCTTTTCATCTAATAATTTATGTAACACTTTATAAGAAAAAAATAAGAAAATTATTATTAGCAGCAAAAGCAATATAGCTCCAAATTCTTCTGCAATTATGGCAAACATATAATCGGTATGAGCTTCTGGCACTCTATCTTTTAATACTCCTTCTCCTAAACCTCTGCCCGTAAAACCACCTTTCTTTATTGCCTCTAGTGCTTTCTCTGATTGATAGTTTTCTCCTTTTGCTGGATCAATAAATGATTTTAGTCTAAATAAGATATATCCAAATTTATTCGGAAAAAAAAATAAGATTGAAACGAAAATTAAAACACAGGTTAAAAAAAATATAATTAAAATTATGAAATTTATTCCTGATGAAAAAACCATAACTAACCAAGAAGAAAGTAGTAGAACAGATTGACCTAGATCTGGCTGAATAATCAAAAGAAACAAAACAACCGATAATAAAACTAATGTATAAAAATATTTTCTATATAAATTATGAATTATTTGCGAAGATATAATTTGTGCTAGTATAAGAATAAAAAAAGGTTTTAATATTTCAATCGGTTGAAATCTAGGTAAAAAAGGTATGTCCAACCATCTTCTTGCACCCTTAACTTCAGTTCCAATAAGGGGAACTAAAAATAATAATAAGAGAGATATTAAAAAAAAATATGGTAGATATGTTTTAATTCTTTCCCTTTTTTGAAGGGAAATAAAAAAAACAATTATTAGTGCAATAACAACAAATACAAAATGCTTTAAAAAGAAAAAATAACTTTCTTTATTTAATTTTTCACCAATAACAGACGATGTAGAAGAAAATGAAAAAAATAAACCTAAGAAAAAAAGTAGCAGGATTAACGATAATATTGTCTTGTCTATATTTCTCCACCAGCTTGCTAGTAAACCTCTATTTTCTCTACTAAAATCAAACATATATTAATAAATACTTGATCTCGCCCTATAAATAAGTTCCTTAAATTTTTTTCCTCTGTCTTCAAAATTTGTAAATTGATCAAAAGATGCGGCTGCAGGGCTAAATAAAATTGTATATTTATTTTTTGTTAATTTATTTGCACTATTTATTTGCTTCAAGTCGTCGATAACTTTTAAAACTGCATTCTTTAAATTATTTACCACAACAAAATTCACTTTTTTTTTTAATTGTTTTTTAAAAAAAAATGTATTATTTCCAATAATATAAGCTTTAATAATATTTTTCTTAAATTTATTTAAAAAAAATTTATCACCCTTTTTAGGAAGCCCACCAACAATCCAAAAAATATTTTGGTAACTTTTCAATGATTGTGCAGATGATTCGAAATTGGTTGCTTTTGAATCGTTTATGCAAATTATTTCATTATTTAGTAATAATCTTTCTTGCCTGTGCGGCAATCCCTTAAATTTATTTAAGGCTTGCAATATAATATCTAATCTTATTCTATAATTGCTTGCTATTCTAAGTATAAAAGAAATATTTTCCAAATTGTTTTGTGATAGTAAATATTTATTTTTAATTTTTTTGATAATTTTTTTTACTTTATATCCATCAACTTTATGCAGCTTGGAAAAAAATTGTTTTTTCTTAAAATTGCCTATAATTTTTCCCATAAATTTATTGTTTAAATTTAAATACGAATGGTCCTTAAATGACTGGAATTTTAAAATTTTTATCTTTGCGTTAATGTAATTTGTCATGGTTCTGTGTCTTTCCATGTGGTCAGGAGAAATATTAAGTATTACAGCATGATTAGATTTAAAATGCTGTGTATATTCAAGTTGATAAGAAGAAACCTCAACAATAATAACTGTTTTTGTATTTAATTTTTTAAGGGATAATATTGGTTTGCCTATGTTCCCTACAAGATGAGTTTTGTAACCAGCTTTTATAAAAACTGCTTCTAATAACTTGCAAGTTGTTGATTTGCCATTTGTGCCAGTAACCGAGATAATTTGACTATTTCTGTTAAAATTATAAAATATATCTAAATCTGTAATTATTTTAGCTTTATTTTTTACTAAAAAATTTTTTAGGTAACACTCTCTAATATTTATGCCAGGACTAACCACGATAAAATCAATAAAACTATTTGTTAATTTTTCTTTGAAATTCAGTAAATATTTTTTTTTTATACTTTTTCTAACAAAAGAATTATCATCCCAACAATAAATTTCTGATTTAATTTTTTTTAAGAATTTTAGTGTAGCTAATCCACTTTTTGCAAATCCATAAATAAGAATTTTTTTTTTTGCAAATTTTGATCTTAAATTTTGCATTATCTCAATTTTAGTGTCGCTAACCCAATTAAAGCTAAAATTATTGATACAATCCAAAACCTAATTACAATTGTTGATTCTGCCCAACCCTTTTTTTCAAAATGATGGTGTAAAGGTGCCATTTGAAAAATTCTTTTTCCAGTTAGTTTAAAGGAAACTACCTGAATAATTACAGAGGTTGTTTCTAATACGAACAGACCACCAACAATTGCCAACACAATCTCATGCTTTGAAACAATACCTATGGCTCCTAGCGAACCCCCAAGAGATAATGATCCGGTATCTCCCATGAAAATTTTTGCAGGAGGTGCATTGTACCACAAAAATCCAAGACAAGCTCCACATATAGAGCCGCAAAAAATTGAAACTTCCCCAAGATCTTTAATATACGGTATTTGAAGATAATTTGAGAAAACTGTATTTCCTGCAACATAGCAAATAAAAGCAAAAGATGCTGCCACCAATATGACAGGAACGGTTGCTAAGCCATCTAACCCATCTGTTAAATTGACTGAATTTGAAGAAGCAATAATTATAAATATGTAAAACGGAATAAAAAATATTCCCATATTTAAAATTAAATTTTTAAAAAATGGAAAATATAAATTTTTCATGTGTGAATGATCTCCAAGCTTATGCAAAAAAAATACGGCAATAAAAGCTAGTAATACTTGAGCGATAAACTTAATTTTAGGAGAAAGCCCAGATGAATTGTTATTTCTTATTTTCAAGAAATCATCAATTGCTCCCAAAATTCCCAAACTACTCGCTACAAATATTAAAAACCAAATATAAATGTTGGATAAATCTGCCCAAAGTAAAGTACTTAATAACATTCCTATTAAGATTACCACTCCTCCCATTGTCGGGGTTCCAATTTTTTTAAATATGTGACCAATCGGTCCATCTTCTCTAATGGGGTCTGTAATTTTTTTTTGTGAAAAATATTTTATAAATGGACCTCCAACAAGAAATACAATAATTAAAGATGATATTAATGATAATCCAGTCCTAAATGTTAAATACCTAAATACATTTAAAAAAGAAAATTCGTTTATAAAAGATATTAATAAACTATAAAGCACTAATTAATTTTTCCTTTTTTTAATTTTTTACTAAAATTATTCAAACCAGTTAAATTTGAACCTTTAATCATTAGATAATCATTATCATTTATATAATTCCTAATTAAACTGCCAATATCACTTATTGTATTTAATATTTCTCCTTTTTTGTTTTTCTTCATGAATTTGTAAGTCTCCAATATAGACTTGCCAATCACAAAAACTTTATCAATGTCACTATTATTAATATATTTTGCTAAATTTTTGTGAAAAAATCTAGTTTTTTTTCCTAATTCCAACATATCTCCTAATAAAAGAATTTTTTGATTCTTTTTTTTATCCACAACATTAAAACGATTTATAGCTAATCTCATTGAATGTGGATTAGCATTATAGCTTTCGTCGAGTAAATAAAATTTTTTATTAAAAATTTGAATTTTATTTATATCCCCTCGTCCTTTTGGTATTTTAAAATTTAAAAAAATATTTTTTTTACCTGATATATCCAAGTCCAGATTAAACATAATTAGGCATGTTGAAAGAACATTTTGAATATAAGTACTATTATTATAATTAATGTTAAACAAGTAGATTTCATCATTATATGAAATAGAAACTTGATAAATATTTTTATTTTTTCTTATGTCTTTTAAATATAGATCTGCATTGTTGTTCAAACCAAAAGATTTTACCTGAACGTTTTTTTCCATAACTTTCTGGGATATATAATTGAAAAATTTATCATCTCTATTCAGTATTAAAGTTCCTTGCACAACCAAATTATTTATAATTTCAGACTTTGCATTAGCAATTTCTTTTAGATTTTTAAAATTTTTTAAATGTGCTGAGGAAATATTTGTTATAACTGCTATATCGGGTTTTAATATTTTTGAAAGTGAGTTTATTTCACCTTTTTTATTCATCCCTAATTCAAATACGCCAAAAATATCTCTCTCTTGTAGATTGGATAAACTCAGTGGAACTCCATAATGATTATTGAATGAGGATTTTGAAGAGTATGTGTTATCAAAATTTTTTAAAACAAAACTCGTCATATCTTTTAGAGTGGTTTTGCCAGAACTTCCCGTAATACCAATGATTTTTGCTTTGGTATGTTGTCTAGTTGATTCAGCAAGTTTATTGAGTGCGGTCAAAGTATTTGGGACCCGAATTAACTTTTTTGAATTTACTCCTTTTATCAATCTATTTACAACTGCCTTTTTTGCTCCTCTTGCAATAGCTTCTTTAACAAAATTGTGTCCATCTTTTCTTTTTCCTTTAATCGCAAAAAATAGAGATTTAGAACTAATTTGCTTTGAATTTATGGAAACATCATTAAAATTAAAATTATTATAATTTGGAAACACCTCAGATGTTATACATGAATGCCAAAAATAATTGGCAATTTGTTTTTTTTTGTTCGTGAGAAACTTTTTTATTTCACTTTCGTCAGAAAAATAAGTTTTTTTTGAACCAAAATCTTGATACTGTTCATGACCTTTACCAGCAATAAGCAAGATTTCGTTATAGCCAAGTTCTTTAATCGCCAATTGAATAGCTAGCCTTCTACTTTTTGTTTCTATAAAATCTATCTTAATTCCTTTTTTAATTGATTGTCTGATACTTTTTGGATTTTCAAATCTGGGATTGTCATCTGTTAAATAGATCTTTTTACAATATTTACTTGCTATGTAACCCATAATAGATCTTTTACCTTTGTCGCGATTTCCACCGCATCCAAAAACAATCAAAATATTTTTATTAAACTGAAACTTTAAATTTTTTAGAACACTTTCTAAAGCGTTTGGAGTATGTGCAAAATCAACAAATATTCTTGAATTATTTTTAAATTTTTTTATGCACTCCAACCTGCCTTTTGCAGGTTTGATATATTTTGTTTTCTTTAAAGATTTTTTAACACTAAGGTTACATTTTTCCGCTAAGAGAATAGCAAAAAGTAAATTATTTATTTGATATTGTCCAAATAGAGAGGTTGTTAATTTATATGTTTTGTTATTGTATAAAAATTCAATCTCTTGAAAATTATTTTTATATTTTTGACTTAATATTTTTAGGTTACCGTGATCACAGCTAATCGAATTAATATTAATTTTTTTTCTTTTACATATGCTTTTTAATTTTTTAAAAAAAAAATTAACTTCATCGGTAATGCAGAATGTTTTTTTGTTTAATAAATTATTAAACAAATAAAGTTTTGATTTTAAATAACAATTCATATTTTTATGGTAGTCTAAATGATCCCTGCTTAAATTTGTGAATGCTGCTGCCTTAAAATCAATATGATCTAATCTTTTTTGATCGAGGCCATGACTCGATGCCTCTAATACCACAACATTAATTCTCTTTTTTTTAAATTCAAAAAGACTTTTATGTAATGATAATGGGTCTGGAGATGTAAGTTTTGTCTTTTTTTTAAATAAATTTGACTCTATGCCTAAAGTACCTACAGAAGCACAACGTATTTTATTTAACTTAAACAATTGAAGAAAAAAATTAGCAACTGAAGTTTTTCCATTAGTGCCTGTTACAGAAACAATACAGGAGGGTTTTTTCTTATAAAAGTTTGAACAAGCTTCAGATAAACTTTTCCTTGCATCACGCACCCTTAATAGTGGAATTTGTAAATCTTTGAATTTGATTTTTGAGTCAACAACGATTGCAGATACTTTTTTCAAAATTGCATTTTGAATAAATTTTGTTCCAGATATTTTGTTTCCCTTAATTGCAAAAAAAATATCATTTTTTTTTGCTTTTCTGCTATCAAAACAGATGCCTTTTACATAAACTTTTTGATATTTTTTTCCTACGGATTTAATTAGCTCGGGTAAATACATTTACGGTTTATTTGAAGCTTGTTAATTATTTGTGGCTAAAATTGGACCTATTTTTTCAATAATGTTACCCGCAACAATAACTGCATTCCATCCAGCTGTATTGCGTGTTTCTCCTGTGAGTTTGTATCCACTAGAAAATTCATAAACAAAGTCTGGAGCAGATTTTGGCTCATCCAACATCACAAGTAATACATATTTAGGTTTGCTGATTGGAAACAAAGATACAAAGGTATTTATTTTTTTTTCCTTACTGTAAAGCCCTTTGATTACCTTGCGAGCTGTACCGGTTTTACCTCCTACTTCATATCCATTTTTGTCTGCAAATGATGCCGTTCCTTTTTTATTTAAAACTACCTTTCTTAACATTGAGTTAATTATGTTACTCGTTTTAGATGATATAATCTGTTTTTCATTTTGTAATATAATTTTTTTATTTAACAAAATAGTTGGATTAATTTTATATCCTCCATTACCAATAATTGCATAGGCCTTTGCAAGCTGCAAAGGTGTGGTGGTTATTCCATGTCCGAATGATGCAGTTTCAAGTGTACATGTTCCCCATTTAAATGGAATAGGTGTGCCTACTTCTTCCAACTCAAAATTAATTTTTTCAAAAAGCTCCAAAGAATTTAAAAATTCTTTATAATTTTTAGTACCAACTTTTTGTGCTATTCGAATTGCACCAATATTAGATGATCTAACTAATATTTCTTCTGCTGTTAAATTTTTTGGTAATTTATGATGTTCTGAGATTGGCATTCCACCACAAATTATTTGATTTTTTAAATCTTTAAATACTGTATTTGCCTTTATTGCTCCAGATTCTATACCTACTGCTAATGTAAATGTTTTAAAAACTGAACCTAGCTCATAAACTCCTTTTGTAATCTTGTTTAAATAAATTGGATCCTCTATGTTTATTCTCTCATTTAGGTCAAAATCAGGAAGTGAAACTAAAGAAAAAATTTCACCACTATTAATTTCCATAAGTAACGCGGCACTACCTAACGTTTGAAATATATTATTTCCGGATATTAATTCTTCTCTAATGATATGTTGCAAGTTAACGTCTAATGATAAAATTAATGGATTTTTAGACTCTGTTAATTTTTCGTTAAATGATTTTTCTAATCCCGATATGCCTAAATTATCATCATCTATTTGTCCTAGAACATGGCTGAAAAGAGATTCTTGAGGATATATCCTAAATTGCTTCTTATTTAAATCGATAGAATTATCACCTAAAAGCCAGAGTTTTTTCCATTCTGATTCATTTAATCTTTTTTTAATGTAAAAGTATTTTCCTGCTTCTATTTTTTTTTTTATTCTATCCATGTCCATATTTGGAAAAATCAATCTTAAATTGATCAAAAGTTTTCCCTCATCTGTAATGAATTGGGGTTTTATTGCCGCTGAATACAATTTTACATTTTTTGCAAGTAAATTATTATTTCTATCAATAATATCTTGCCTTCTTAAAAAAGCTGAGGGTGCCAATTTATTTGCAAAATATTTTTCTTTTTTGATTGATGCCAAATAAATAATTTTGGATCCAAATATAAAAGCAACAATTAGAAAAATAAAAAAAATAAACGATACTCTATTTAAAGATAATTTAACTCCTGAGAGTTTTGATTGCTCTTTATATTCATATTCTGATGTTTCATAATCTTCAAAGTAAAAACCTCTACTTCTCCAAAGGCTATGATTGGCCAAATCATTATTTTTTCCTTTTTTATTGTGCATGAAAAATTATTTGCCTGGTATAGATGGGATACCAAGAAGTGCCTTTATAATTTGTAATCCTGCCCACTTTTGAACTTTTTTTGAAACTACTATTTTTTCTGATCTTTGTGGTTGCCTGTTGTAAATTGTTTTTACAATAAGTAATTGTGAATTATCAATTCTTTTTGCAACATTTGATTTTTTGTTAACCGATTTCTCTATGCTTGATTGCTTAAAAGTATTGTCATTTGTTAATTTTTTCAAAATAACTAAATCTTTTGCTGCTTTAATTGATTTTTTTATCTGAGATTTTTTGTAATAAAAAAAATTTTCATCAAGAAAATTTTTAGCCAAAAGAGAAACATTCTTAGGTGTCGTTAAATATTGAAAATCCAGACTTGCTTCGCTCAAAATAGAAGTCAAACTATTAATTTCATTATCTAAGTAAAGTAAATCTTTCTCTAATAATCTTGTTTTGTTTTTTATCAAAGACGTAAAAATTAATCCCGATATTAGAGTTATTAATATTAAAATGTTTCTCATAAATACGAACTCATACTTTCTATTTCCAGATAATTCTTGAATTTTTCTGTTAATTCTTTAGGGAAAAAATATTTTTTATGATTTCTTATTCCATAACGTAGCTTTGCAGATCTTGATGGACGATTTATTAAAATTTCCTTTTCGGAAGGTTTTATTGATTTTTTTATCGGACAATTGAAAAGTCTTATATCTTCTTTATCTAGCTTTGGAAAATATCTTGAAGGATTTTTATTTTTTTCAGAATAAGTTCTAAAAAAATATTTTGCTATTTTATCTTCAAGTGAATGAAAACTTACTACAATCAATATAGCTCCCGGGTTTAATAATTTAGTTGCCTCTGTAAGTCCTTTGATTAATTCACTTACTTCATTATTTACAAAAATTCTTAATGCTTGAAGTGATTTAGTAGCTACATTTTTTTTAACAAAATTATTATTTTTCTTAACTTTTTTTATGATTCCCACCAAATCATCTGTATTTAATATTTTATTATCTTTTCTTAACTTTACTAATTGAAATGCTATTTTTTTATGGTCCTTCTCATCTCCAAAGTATTTTAGAATGGTGGAAATTTGATTTTGATTTAACTTGTTTATAACATCATGTGCACTAAACTTATTAATACCCATCCTCATATCGAGTGGACCTTTTGATTCAAATGAGAAACCTCTATCTAAATTTTTAATTTGCATTAATGAAAATCCTAGATCAAAAATAATAGCTTTGATGCTTATGTCTTTTTTTATAAATGAGTTTAAACTGCTGAACTTTTCAGTATAAAATTTAAATCTGCTTCTATACTGCTTTTCTAAAACTTTAGAAAAATAATTGACTGATTCATCTCTATCAAAAGCAATTACTTTAGTGTTAGGATATTTTAATATTGCTTTTGAATATCCGCCAGCACCAAAAGTACAATCAATAAAAGTGCCACCATGTTGAGGGGTAATAATGCTTAGAATCTGATCTAGCATCACTGAAAAATGGTCTATTTTTTTCAATGACATGGTGGCATTCATTGTTATTATTTAATTCGTCTTTCATTAATTTTTTTGTTTTCTTAAAAATGCAGGAATTTCAAAATCTTCTTCCTCATCCACATTAATTAAACTTTCTGAATCCTTTTCAGAATTTATTTCTTCTTTAAAAGAACCAATGCCTTCTTCTTCAGAAAAAAGCCGTGGTGTAGTTTCTTCTTTTTCTTCCTGGTTCACGCTTTGAACTACATCTGTCTGTTGGTGATTTTGTTCTTGATTATTTTGTTCAGCATTTTCTATATAACCAAGACTGTCTAAAGAGATTTCATTTAATATATTGTCTTGAGTACTCGTGTTAGTATTATTCCGTTCTACTGGAACACTTTCTTTTTCTAAGTCATGATCCATTTTTAATGCATTGGCACCATAAATATGTGTTGAATTCAAACTAGCTTCATTGCTTGCAATTTGAGCGACATTTGGATTTATTGCAGGATTCAAGTAATCAGAGTTTCTATTTTGAATTCGATGAACCATGCTAACTACAGATTTTTCTTCTGGAGATATTCCATCTAAAGCAGTAGCAACGATGGATACTCTCATTTTACCTTCCAATGAACTATCCGTAATAGAACCGATTATTACCTCAGCTTCAGAATCAACTTCTGTCCTTACCTTATTTACGGCTTCTTCTACTTCAAAAAGTTTTAAATCTTTTCCACCTGTAATATTTACCAAAAGTCCTTTTGCGCCTTTCAAAGAATATTCGTCGATTAGTGGATTGTTTAAGGCTAATTCTGCCGATTGAAGTGCTCTTTTTTCTCCTTCAGCTTCTCCTGTTCCCATCATTGCTTTGCCCATACTCTTCATAATATTTTCAACATCAGCAAAATCTAAATTGATAAGACCGGGTTTAACCATTAAGTCTGTTATGCTTTGAACCCCATGTTTTAAAACATTGTTGGATAGTACAAAAGATTCCTCTAATGTAGTGTTTTCATTCGCTACCTTAAATAAATTTTGATTAGGGACAACAATGATTGTATCAACATGTTTTCTTAATTCTTCTAAACCCTGATTAGCCCTACGCATCCTACTAGGACCTTCATACAGAAAAGGTAATGTGATAACTCCAACTGTTAAAATATTTAATTCTTTAGCTGCCCTAGCGATGACATGTGCTGCACCTGTGCCTGTGCCGCCTCCCATGCCAGCTGTTATAAAAACCATGTTGGCTCCTTGAAGAAAATTTATAATGTCATTTAATGATTCGTCTGCTGCAGCCTGACCAATATCTAATCTTGCGCCCGTGCCCAAACCTTTAGTTAAATTTGTGCCTATTTGAATTTTAGCTTTGGCTTTATTTAAATTTAAATCTTGTGCATCTGTGTTAACAGCAATAAATTCTACACCTTGCAACCCTGCCTCTATCATTCCATTTATTGCATTACCTCCTGCCCCACCAACGCCGAGAACTAATATTCTTGGATGTAATTCTCTAATTTCTGGTATATTAATGTTTACTGTCATTTCTCCTCCTTTGAAAATTGTGTTTCCCATTTTAAACTTGCTCTATTCAAATTAGCTTTTTTCCTAGCTTGCGTTTTAAATTTTTCAAACAATTTGGGTTCCCATATTTGAAAAATTTTTCCTTGCCCCACAAAAAGCATTGTTTGTTTTATTTTTGCATGTCTTAACAATTTGCTAGGTATAGAAACTCTTCCCTCACCATCAAACTGAAGATTCACACTGTCAGACAAAACTGAGGTTGCAAAAATATCTCTTTTTTCTTCGAATGGATTTAATGAATCTATTGATTCTGAAAGTCTTTC
>Ga0187833_10004986_pt1 | contig 12751 bp, 7 predicted proteins | sample ETNtaG_37_FD_167968 | JGI IMG/M metagenome (GOLD analysis project Ga0187833, IMG submission 167968) | Marine microbial and viral communities from oxygen minimum zone, Eastern Pacific Ocean - ETNP2014_SV_400_PacBio MetaG (Illumina Assembly) | ecosystem: Environmental > Aquatic > Marine > Hypoxic... | reverse complement strand
TCCCATTTGGCCCGCGCCTTCGGCCAGCTGGTCCTTGATCTCCTCCATCACCTGGCCGTCGTCCGCCCGCCGGTACATATCCGCGGGGATGCCGTTGATGGGCTCCACTTCCACTCCCAGGGCCGCACCGGCCTTGACGACCTCCGACGCGATCCTCACCGATACGTCCACCACCACCGGCGTCGTCCGGCTCCCGGCGGAACCCAGACCGGTCAGGGCGCACAGAGAGTTGGCCATGCAGTTGGTGGCCAGCTTGGCCCACCTCTCGCCCCAGAGGTTGTTGGTGACCTTGGTGGGCCCCACACAGCCCAACATTTCCGCGAGTTCCGTGACGCGAGGGGTGGCCATGCCGGTGAGTTCCCCGACGGTCAAAGCGTGCCTGCCGGGCATGCTGGTCCGGAGCACCTGGCCCGGCTCGTACATACCCGCTCCCAGGGTGATGACACATCCAATGTCCCTGGTAAAGCCCACGATGGGCGCGATCAACTCGTCGTTGATGGCGTTTTGGGCCGACACTATGAATCCGGTGGGTTTGAGGAAGGGCAAGATGAAGTGGGTCGCCCATACGGTATCGTAGGACTTCATCGCCAGGAACACGAGGTCGAAAGGACGGGTGATACCGCCGGCCTCCCCCAAATGGACCGCCTTCACCGGCACCGTGAAATCCTCGTCCACCGCCGTGACGCGGAGGCCGTCCTGGGCCATCGCATTCACGTGGGCCGCCCAGGGGTCAATGAAGGTCACATCATGGCCCGCTCTGGTGAGGTATCCTCCAAGAGTGCCTCCAATCGCGCCGCATCCAACGATTGCCATCCTTTCGAACATCCTGCGCCTCCCTTTCATCGTTCCCTGTCAATCTCCGTGACGCAGTGGATTATATAGCTACCCTTCGATGAAGAACAAGCGAAGGCGGATACCGGACCCATCGGGCCTCGAGAAATCGGCACGTCAGGCGAGGTTCTCCTGGCCAAGCAGACGAAGGGCCAGTGCCAAACCTTGAAAGCCCTGCACGATAAGTGGTGCAAAAACCGGGGAACGCTGGCTGGCCCCACGTGGTATCCTCTAGATAGTCAAGCGAGCGGGCCACACAATTTGAAATTTCTCGCCGGGCGAACGCGGCTTTCGGCCCGGCAGAAGGAGCGGGAAGATATGGGGCAGGCGTTGACAGGGACCAGGGTTTTGGACCTCACCCATTTTCAGGCGGGGCCGTCGTGCACCCAGATCCTGGCCTGGCTTGGGGCGGATGTCATCAAGATCGAGCAGCCGGGCAAAGGCGATGCCAACCGGTACAACAACAAGGACCGAGAGGATACCGACAGCCTGAATTTCCTGGCGATGAACTCCAACAAGCGCGGTCTCACCTTGAACTTGAAAACCGGCCAGGGCCTCGAAATCTTCCAAGCCCTGGTCAAGACCGCCGACGTGCTGATGGAGAATTTTGGCCCCGGCACGGCGGAGCGCATGGGGGTGGGCTATGAGGCGATGCGGGAGTTGAACCCCCGCCTGGTCTACGCCTCGGTCAAGGGATTTGGCACCTACGGGCCCAACTCCGATTACAAGTGCTTCGAGCCGATTGCCCAGGCGACCGGCGGGGCCATGAGCGTCACCGGGTTTCCCGAAGCTGAGCCTTTGCTCAATGGAGCGGCCATTGGAGATTCAGGAACGGGCATGCACTGTGTCGCCGGCATCCTGGCGGCGCTGCTGCAGCGTCAAGCCACCGGCAAGGGGCAACGGGTGGAGGTCTCGATGCAGGACGCGGTCGTCAACCTGTTGCGCCCTCGCATCAGGGAGCACCAGCAGATCGGCGGGCCGGTCCCGGCCTCGGCCAACCAGACGGGGACCGCCGTGCCCAGCGGGATATTCAAGACCACCGGAGGGGGGCGCGCCGACTACGTATTCGTTCACGCCGCGAACCAGCAGATGTGGGAAGCTATGATCCGGGCGATGGGCAAGGAGGAGACTTTGGACGACCCGATGTTCGCCTCCCCGGAAGCCCGGCGCAAGCATGTCAAAGAGGTCACCGCCCTGATTGAGGGATGGACTTCCCAACGTGACAAGCAAGATGCGGCGCGCATCCTGGCCGGAGCCGGCGTTCCCTGCGGGCCGGTAAACGATACCGGAGACCTCCTTGCCGATCCCCACCTTCGGGAACGCGAGATGATCGTAGAATCGCACTACCCGACCCGGGGGGCCTTCCTGACCGCCGGCTGCCCCATCAAGCTGTCCGATTCGCCGGTGGTGATGAAATCGCCTCCGACCCTTGGCCAGCATACGGATGAGATCCTCGAAGAGGTGTTGGGCTACGACCCGGATCAGCTGGGCCAGCTCAGGGAAGAGGGCGTCGTCTAGGCGATAGAGGGCTGTCTCAACCCGGGGCGCAGCCGCTGAAGGCCCACCTTATCCCGCGCCGCGTCCAGCCGGGTCCGGCTCAAAGGTGTCGCGGTGGCCACCGGGAAATTGGCGGTGAGAGCAACACCGGCTACCGTCATGCCCGTGGTTTCAGCCCGTGGTTTCAGGAGGTAACGCGTGGTGACTCTTTTCCCCACTCTTTTCAGCCCCATTCAGATTGGCAACCACACCCTCGAGAACCGCATCGTCTGCACGGGGCACGCCACGGCCTTCCACGCCGGGGGTCTCTTCACCGAGCGGCACCTCCACTACTACAGAGAGAAGGCCCGAGGCGGGGCCGCCATGATCATCACGGAGGCGACCGGCGTAGACTCCACCAGCGCGGTGCCCATCAGCCTCCATGATGACGCCGCAATACCCATACTGAAACGGATCGCCGCCGCGGTTCACGAGCAGCCTACCCGCTTTCTGGTACAGCTCACCCATGCGGGCCGAAGGCTGCCTAACCCCATTGGGGTGCTGGAGACAGTGGCGGTGGCTCCTTCGGCGATCCCGTCGCCGGGCGTCGACTTCGGGCAGATGATGCCCCACGAGCTATCCACCCAAGAGGTGGCCGCCATTGTGAAAGCCTTCGGCGACGCGGCCGGCCGGGCCAGACAGGCAGGATTGGACGGCGTGGAGGTTTCCGTGGCCTTCGGCAACCTAATTCCTCAATTTCTCTCCGAAGCGAGCAACCAGAGGACCGACAGGTACGGCGGCGCACTGGAACAGCGAATGACCTTCGCCTACGAAGTCATCGATGAGGTGCGCCAACGGCTGGGTGACGGCCTGATTCTGGGAGCCCGATTTACCGAGGACTACCTGGCCTACGGCTTGGACATCAACGACCTGATACAGATCGTGCCGCTGTTGGCGGGTACCGGCAAACTGGACTACGTGAGCATGGCGGCCGGGACCAACTACGATAAGAAGAGCGCTACCCACATAATCCCGTCCCACTACTTCCCGCCCGGCCAGTTCGCGGGCCTGTCCCACCGGTTGAAGGCGTTGGTCAACCTGCCGGTAATCGGGGTGGGCCGAATCAACAGCCCGGCCCTCGCGGAGCAGTTCCTGACCGAAGGGCGGATGGACCTGGTGGGAATGGCCCGAGAGCTGATCGCCGATCCTCATCTTCCCCGCAAGGCCAGGGAAGGCCGGGTGGAGGAGATCAGGACCTGCCTCGCCTGCAACCAGAGCTGTAAGGGACACCAGGAACGGGGTCTCCCTCTGGGCTGCATCTACAACCCCGTGGCCGGCCGGGAGGGAAGGTGGGCCGAGATGCCACTCTGCGCCGAGCGCAAGAAGGTGGTGGTGGTCGGCGCTGGTCCCGCGGGCCTGGAAGCCGCCCGGGTCGCCGCCGAGAGGGGCCATGCCGTGACCATCCTCGAAAAATCGGCCGTCCTGGGAGGGCAGGTCAATCAGGCGATGGGCGCACCCCACCGGGAGAATTTTGGCGAGATGATCTCGTTTCTGGAGGGCCAGCTTCGGCGTCTCAAAGTGGAGATTCGAACGGGCGTCGAGGCCACCGTCGACATCGTCGAGGCCGAGCGTCCAGACGCCGTTGTCGTTGCCACCGGCTCAGTCCCCTTCCGGCCTGCCATCACGGGCGGCGACGGGGGTAACGTAGTGACGGATCGTGATGTTCTGGCGGGCACGGCGCTGACCGGAGATAAAGTGGTGGTAATAGACACGCAGGGTCTGCGCCAAGCGTGCGACGTGGCCAACCACCTGGCCATCCAGGGCAAAGCCGTGGAGGTAATCACCGGCCTGCCCTACGTGGGTCAATGGATACAGGCCGGGGTGTGGCGCGACCTCTACGAGGAACTCCTGAAGAGGGGAGTGACCATGTCGCCTTTCACCGGAGTTTGGAGAATTACGGAAAGCACGGTGGAAATCTACAATACAATCTACACCGACACCTCGACCGTTCGGGTGATCGAGGGCGTGGACACCGTGGTGCTCGCCGCGGGGGGGCAGGCGGATGACCGCCTCTACCGGAGCCTTGAAGGCCGGATCGGCGAGCTGTATGCCGTGGGGGACTGCTTACAACCCAGGGATGTGGAGGCGGCCGTATACGAAGGCCACAAAGCCGGACTCAGCATCTGATCCCTGCCGGGACCGCGAGCCGGCAATCAAGCGGAAACCGCTCCACCAGACCGTCATCCCGGCGAAGGCCGGAATCCAGAGAAGCTTTGCCTGGTTCCCGGCCTTCGCCGGGATGACGGATGGGCATCAAGCCAATTGGCAGACACCTGTCTGGTTTGTGAAGCCCGAGACGAAATAGCACATTATGCCGCCCGGTTTGGTATCCGTTTCTCCGCGCCCTTCTATCCGTGGTGTCCTACCGTCGCATTCCCGGATTCGCCGTTGCCGGGCCGAAGCGGGAACCGGCCGGGGGAGAAGGGGGAAAGGTCGTAGTCGCTCCGGCCTTCGGCTATGAGCCTGGCCAGGTGTTTCCCCGTGGCGGGCCCCATCAGGATGCCCTCCGGGCCGTGGCCGGCGGCGATGTACAGGTTCTCCCACCCCGGCGCCAGGCCGATGATCGGGTGCTCGTCCGCGGAGTAAGGACGCAGGCACGCCCTGGACTCCTCGACCACGGCGTCGCGGGCCCGAGGGGAAAGCCGCAAAGTGCCTTCGACGATGGAGGCTTGCCCCTCCGACGTGGCCTGCCGGTCGAACCCAACCCGCTCCCAGGTGGTGCCGCCTAGGACCTCTCCCGAGGGTTTGCGCAGGATGTAGCCACGGCCCATGATGCGGAGCATAGCGAATTCTGGCTGGGTGCCCGGCAGCGATAGCCTCACTATCTGTCCCCGCATCGGCTCCACCGGTATCCGGAAGCCGGCCCAAGGGGCCGCCAGCTTGGTCCACGGCCCCATGGCCAGCAGCACCGCGTGACCCGGAATGGTGGAGCCATCGGCCAGGATAACCCCGGTGGCCCGGCCCTCCTTGCCCTGGATGCCCGCCACTTCTCCAGTTCGAATGGTGCTCCCCAGTGCCTCGGCCGCCGTGGCAACGGCCAAGACCAGACGGTACGGGTCCACCTGGGGCTCCAACTCCGATGGCACCGCAGCCCGCGCCTCCGGGGCAAGCCAGCCACCCGAGAGGCGCCGTCCTTCCTCTCCGGAGAGCCAGGCCAGTTCATGGCCTTCCCGGCGGCGGGCATCATACCAGACGCGCAGGTCCCCTTCGTCCTCTTCGGTCAGGGCCACTCGCAGGAAAGGGACCAGGCCGTAGTGGTAGCCGATGCCCGTCTCCTCCGGAAGGGTCTGGGCCAACTCCCGGTGAAGCCGCTGACTCTCCTCGGCGAAGGCCTGAAGAGTGGGGCTGCCCGCTCCCGAGTAGGGGGTGAGAATCCCGGCCGCGTTGCCCGAGGCCTGACTGCCTATGGCGTCCCTTTCGACGATGACCGTGGAGAGGCCGTGCTGTCCCAGGTAATAGGCGGCCAGACAACCGATGATGCCGCCCCCAACGATGATCACATCAGGATGGCTGTCCATGGAGCCCTCCCAGACGCCGGCGAGCAGTCACAGCGTGAGTTCCTCCCGTTCTCCATCCGGTTGGCCTATACTTGAAATAGGTCGATAACCTGCCCGATATCGGGTAAGTCCTCCAGCCCCCACAGGGTGTCCAGGGCCGTCTGGGCCTTCTGGGGCGTCAGCACCTCCTGGCACAGCCCCAGGAACTTGGTCTCCACCTCCTGATCGGTCATGGGATTTTGGCGGTGGCCCCTGGGGTAGGAGGACCGCTCCACGAACCGCTCCCCCGATTTGGTGACCACCTCCATTTCCGACATCAAAGCCTCGGGATGAGCCTTGGTGAACTCGAGGTTCTCGCTGACGGTGATCCGGTTCATCAGGGGCCGCAGCTTGGGGTCGCGGATACGCTCCAGAGTAAAGGAGGCGGGGGTGATGTTGCCGTCCACCAAACCCACCGCCAGAAGATAGGGCAGGCTATGGTCCGCCGTCTCTCTGGTCTGGGGGTCCCACTTCGCCGGTTCGCTGCCTATCTCGCTCCAGGCGTTCCAATAGGTCTGCACGTGGATGGCCTCGATATCTTCCGGGTCCACCTTTTTCCGTATATCCATGGCCATCCAGAGCGGTGCTTGAGCGTTGTACTCCGCGGGGAAGTACTTCAGATTGACCCTTTCAATGCTGAAGGGTCCGTCTTGGCGCGGCAAGGGGTTCAACTCGTAGGCCCCCGTGACCTGCTCCCAAACACCGTGACGCCCTTCGAAGGCCTCATTGGGGCCGGTCATCCCTTCCCTGGCCAACAACGCGGCGAAGATGCCGCTGCGGGCCGCCGCGGCGGTGGCACATCCCTTCCACATGGAAAGCTCTCCCGCTCGGGTCTGCCGGGTCGGGACGTTGGGGGTGATGGCCAGGGAGATCGCGTGGCCCATCTGCTCTTGGGAGAGGCCCAGCAGTTTGCCGGCGCCCACCGCGCTGCCAATTACTATGAAGGTGCCCTGGTCCCAACCCTTCGACATCATGGGAATGAGGTCGGCAAATGCGCCGAACATATCGTAGGCGGCCACGATGGCCAGGATAACCTCCTTGGCCGTACTGTGCATCGGCTCGCCCATGGCCAGCACCGCGGGCAACATATCGCTGGGGTGCCCGCCTCCCAGCGATGAGTACGTATCGTTGCAATCCAGGAATCGCACCATCACCGTGTTGGCAAAGGCCGCCATTTCCGGCGATGTAGGCCGGCCGGAGCCAAGAACCCGGGCCGGAAGGGTGCTGGTGTACATCGCCGCCATCCTCTGGGCGATTTTGCTGGGCTCGCTGAGGTACCCGCCCATGGCGCAGCCCATGGAGTCAATCACCTTTAGCTTGGCCTGGTGAACGGTCGCGGGGGTCAGGTCTGAGTAGACGAGAGAAGCAGCGTAGGAAGCCAGCATCTCAGTGGTACGGTCCATTCTTGCCTCCTTTTTCCATAAAGGACTCGTGGCGAATTGTCCCACCCCTGTTATGCCGGGTCAACCTGTGGGGTGTCACTTCCGGAATAACAAACTCGGAAATACCAAGTACCGGCCATGCCCGCATTGCCTGACCTACTTACCTGCTCCTATATCTCGATACAGTTGCGATAGGTAATGCCAAGCCGGTACGTATCGTTGAATTGTCGGGCATTGTGGTGTGCCGCGCGAAATGTTTTGAAGAAGCGGGCGGCACCTGGCGGAATCTTCCGTCAACATGGTGTGATTCCGGCCGTTTCAGCGCTTTAGGACCTAATGTAACCCCTGGGGCCTCTCCGGGGTATTTTATTTAGCGTACTTTTGAGGCAAGGCCATGGTGAGCCACCTGCCGGGTGGCGCGTGACCGGCGGCTTCACCGGTGGCCGCGCTCGGCCGGTCCGAGGGCCGGCAACACCGTCGACCGGTGTTTCAAGTCGAGACCGCAACCCTCCAACCCACCGGCCCATTGCTTCTTCCCGGGGACATGGCCTCTCCACCGGCATGCCCGACGCGTCACGATTTCCACAGGTGTTATAGTAACGGCGGAATCTACACGCGAAGCCGAAACCGCGCCAAGGAGGCAGCTATGAAGGTCACCGACCTCACCCTGACGATGTTCAAGTGGGATATTCCCCACTGGCGGTCTAGCGGCGTGGTCGCATTCGGGGGTGAAAAGCAGCTCGGAGTGGTGACTATCCACACCGATCAGGGGGTTGACGGACACTCATTTCTGGGCTCGGCTAGAGAGGGCGCGGATACCTTCGCCAGACAACTCATAGACCTGATCAAGCCGGTCGTGCTCGGCCGGAATCCTCTGGATATCGGGGCTCTGTGGGGCGATATGTGGCGCCTCAATAGGTTTGTGGCGCCCAAGACCATCGGAGCGGTGGATGTGGCGCTCTGGGATATAGCAGGCAAGTTAGCGGGGATGCCAATCCACCGCCTGCTCGGCTCCTGCAAATCGAGCATGCCGGCCTATGCCAGCTCCGTGCGGCTTCCCACCCCCGAAGACTACGTGGAAGAAGCGCTGCGTTTCCGTTCTGAGGGATGGACTGCCTACAAGATGCACCCCCACGGCGTCCCCAAAGAGGACATCGCCATTTCCCAGGCGGTCCGGAAAGCGGTGGGTGATGACATGGTGCTCATGCTGGACTCGATGTGGGCCTACAACTACGAGCAAGCCCTCAAGGTGGGCCGGGCAATCGAGGAGCTGGACTACTTCTGGTATGAAGACCCTCTTGCCGAAGACGACATATACGGCTACGTCAAACTCCATCAGAAGCTCGATATTCCGATCATGGCGACGGAACACGTCCCCGGAGGTGTCTACAGCATGGCCCAGTGGGTGCATCAAGGGGCCACCGATATCTTGAGGGGCGACGTGGCGGTCAACGGGGGCATCACACCCCTGATGAAGATCGCCCATCTGGCCGAGACGTTTCGCATGAAGTGCGAGATTCATCACGGCGGCAACTCCCTCAATAATGTTGCCAACCTGCACGTCATGATGGCCCTCCCAAACTCAGATTACTATGAGTTCTACCCGGCGACCGGCGCCAACAAGCATGGCCTGGTCGCCGACATCGAGATCGATGGCCAAGGGAACGTCCACGCACCGGAGAGCCCCGGGCTGGGGTACGAGATCGATTGGGACCTGGTGAATCGAGACAAGATTCAGGTGCTGAGGTAGCAAGAAGACCAACGGTGCTCCGACCTGCCGGGCCTGAAGTTGGCGGCGTTGGCTGTTATTGGCCGCGCCTCCGGTGATGCTATGATGCTACTGACCGGGAATACCCAATACTTTGGTTTGACCCCGGCGGACGCCTTCAACCCGAAAACCGGCCTCTTCATGGGCCCGAACGGCCAGCACATCGCGGACACTGGCGGACGCGGTAAGGCGCCGGAGACTAAGATACGAGAAAGCATATCGGGTTGCCAGCCGAATGGCTTCGGTGGCGATCCCTTCTTCCCAGTATGTTTCGCCCCCAATCCTGACCAGGATGTTGGCAATCCCATGCCTGGCGCTGACCGGGCCGAGCTTTATGTTTCCAACGTAGCTGCCCCCGTCATTGGCGACGATGGCGAACAGACGCAAGGATTGACTGGCGGGCTCAGAGCATTGGGATTCAGTGCCGTGGGCGGCCTCGGAATTCCTTTTCCAATGGAGGTGCGTCTTGCTGACGTCTAGGTGCGCCAACGTTCGCAACTGGACGTTGGCGCCTTGAATACGCATTTCGCAGTTTCTCATACGTGGAATGTAATACGGACCAATCGCGGGAAACAGTGTGTTAACACCCTTGGCCCGTCTGGATAACCCCTGCCTGAACGTTGGGGGGTGGCCAACAACGAAGGTGGGTGTTCCATACTTATCAACGATACAGAACAAGGCGAAACCAAGAAAGGGGAGAGCCGCCACGCCACTCCAGCAAGCGTTTGCTGCCAAGACGAATAAAGGATTTCCCCGATATGAGGCGCAGGGTCTTGTTCTCGACCCTTTGGCGGGCGCCTATGGCTAGGGTGCCGGTGGCGAAGATGATCGAACCTGCGGGCCTATGGCATGCCGGCTCTGAGAGTGGGTCTGGATCTCAGTGCCTCAGGACTGTTGGCTGCGAGAAAGGTGGATAATTGATCTCGATCCCCCTTGTAAAGACTTGCCCAACCGGTCTTGAAGACGGGAATGGGGCTGGATAGGCTTTGCACCGAAGGTTGACGGCGTTCATCAAGAACACTAGTATGGTCCTCGTCGAGGATGGCGCCTTCCTCAGGTTCTGTTAGATTGATGGGGGGCAATTCGGACCATTGCCCGCCGTGGCCGCCAGAGCCGCGGTCGCCAACCCGACCACCAGATCTTGGAGTCGGTCTCGGAGCCTTTACCAGAAAATGGGAGGAAATATGGCTACGGTTAAAGGATCTACCATAGTTGCCAGGGCCCTGAAGAATGAGGGAGTGGATATCTTCTTCTATCTCAGGGGCGGCCCCATAGGCGGGATCATCAACGATTGCCACGCGGTGGGCCTCCAGGGCATCAACACGCGGCACGAGCAGGCTTCCGCAATGGAGGCCCACGCCTACTCCCGGGTGACCGGCAAGCCCGGCGTCTGCATGACCACTGCCGGGCCCGGCGCGACCAACGCCGTGACCGGAGTTGCCAACGCCCTGGTGGACTGCTGCCCGGTGATAACCTTGGGAGGGTCCAGCGCCATGGCCCTGTTCGGCAAGGGAGGCTGGCAGGAGCTTGACCAGCTGGCCGTATTCAAGCCCATCACCAAGTGGGCGGACCGGGTCCTGGAGACCAGGCGAATCCCCGAGTACATAAGCGACGCCTTCCGGCATGCGGTTTCGGGGAAACCGGGACCAACCTACCTGGACCTGCCCGTGGACATTATCGAGGGAGAGGTAGAGGAAAGTGAAGTGATCTACCCGGTGCGCTCTCGCACCACGATCCGGCCCGCCGGGGACCCCAGTCTTGTCAAGGAAGCGGCGGAGATTCTGGTCAAGGCGGAGCGACCCATAGTCCTCGCCGGCACCGGCACATTCTGGTCTCAGGCGAGCCAGGAGTTCCAGGAGTTCGTGGAGAAGACCAACGTCCCGTTCTTCACCACGCCCCAGACCAGGGGGATCGTCCCCGATGACCATGAGATGTGCTTCTTGGGTGCCCGTTCCGCGGCATTCCGGGAGGCCGACGTCGTATTGGTCATGGGCACCCGGTTCAACTACATGCTGGCATTCGGCCAGGCTCCCAGATTCAGTGCGAACGCCAAGGTGATACAGGTGGACATCGACTCCGCGGAAATCGGCCACAACCGGGCGGTGGACGTCGGCATCGTCGGCGATGCCAAGACGGTTTTCCAGCAGCTTACGGAGGCCATTGGAGACCGAAGGAAGGGCGCCAATGCCGCCTGGATTGACAAGTTACGGGCCCAGGACACCGCCAACAAGGAGCGGCAGGAGGCCCAGATGGAGAGCAACGCGGTCCCCATCCATCCCCTCAGGCTGTGCAAAGAGGTCAGGGACTTCATGGACCGGGATGCCATCCTGACGGTGGACGGCACGGAAATTCTCAACTTTGGCCGCCAGTCGATTCCCAGCTTCACGCCGGGCAGCAGGCTGAACTCCGGCCCCTGGGGTAACGTGGGGACCGGAATCCCCTTCGCCATCGCGGCGAAGGCCGCCCACCCGGACCGGCAGGTGGTGGCCTTGACCGGCGACGTCTCCTTCGGCTTCAACGGCATGGAGCTGGAGCCGGCGGCCCGCCAAGGCATCAACATCATCACCGTGGTGAGTAACAACGCCGGCATCGGCGCCCGGGCGCCGGAGATGAGGGAGACGAACTACGGCCAGTACATGGGCTTTCGAGACTACCAGAAGATTGCGGAGGCCTTCGGCGGCTATGGTGAGCGCGTCGAGAAGCCGGAAGACATCCGCCCCGCGCTGGAGCGCGCCGCGGCGTCCGGCGTGCCCGCTGTCATCAACGTGATCGTGGAGTCGGACGTAAAGGTCGTCACCCAGGCCTGGTCGGCTTACCGGACCGCGGACATGGGTGTAAAGAGAGACTAGACGGCTCAGGCACCTCAGAAACCAGGCAGGCGGGTTGGCAGCGGTCGATCAGAGTCGCCCAACGCCAACCCGTCGACCCGGCTAGAAGCACCGGCCCCGGCCCCTTGGTGCCCCGACACCAAGGGGCTATTTCGTTGGGCTGGCCGGGCCTGAACCTCCGAACACGGCTAGTCAACGACTCTGGTAGCAGCGGGTTCTTCGCCGGGGCCGGCTCTCACGGTCAATCCTGTCTTGAGGCTATAACAATTTCTGCGACAGGAATGGAGGCGGTTACCCTGGTACCGTTGCCCGGGCTGGACCGGATCTCGAACCGGCCACGCAGGAGTTCAGCCCGTTCCTGCACACCAAGGAGCCCCAGTTGACCGGTGGCGGCAAAACTTGCCAAACCGGGAGGAGGGATGAAGCCGATCCCATTGTCGGTCACATCCAATGTAATTTCGTGCTTGGTAAAGGTTACGCTCACCGCCACCCGGTTGGCGTTGGCGTGGCGTTCCACGTTGTGAAGGGCTTCTTGGGCGATACGAAACAAGCCCAACTCAACTTCTGCTGACTGCCGCCGCTCTTCTCCAGTCACTTTGAACCGCCACTTTGTAGCAGTCCTTCCCGAAAGTTCGACCAGCAGCCTGCGGATCGAGGTCACCAGCCCCAGGTCTTCCAAGACCGGCGGCCGGAGCGCCCGGGTCAAGTCTCGAAGCCCCTCGACAACCTGCTCCGCGGAACTCCTGGCTTCTCTGAGTTCGTCACTCACCGAGGTGGACTCGGACCCGCAAGCGCTCTCGGCGAGGTCCAACCGGCGGCACAGGAGGATGAGTTCTTGGAGCGTCACGTCGTGCAACTCCTGGGCAATCC
>Ga0187833_10004984_pt1 | contig 12752 bp, 9 predicted proteins | sample ETNtaG_37_FD_167968 | JGI IMG/M metagenome (GOLD analysis project Ga0187833, IMG submission 167968) | Marine microbial and viral communities from oxygen minimum zone, Eastern Pacific Ocean - ETNP2014_SV_400_PacBio MetaG (Illumina Assembly) | ecosystem: Environmental > Aquatic > Marine > Hypoxic... | reverse complement strand
AAATCAGACTCTGATATTTCCTTTCCATTTAGATAATCGTCCATCAATTTTTCATCTTGCTCTACGGCTGTTTCCATTAATTCTTTCCTATATTTTTTAGCCTGTTCTCGTAACTCATTTGGTATTTCTAGATATTCAAATTCCGCTCCTAGCTTTTCTTCTTTCCATAAAATTGCTTTCATTTTAACTAAATCAACTACACCTTTGAAAGAGGACTCTATTCCCACAGGTAATTGCATAACTAAAGGTTTTGATCCAAGGCGATCTTTTATCATTTCAACGCATTTAAAAAAATCAGCCCCAATTCTATCAAGCTTATTTACAAAACAGATCCGTGGAACTTTATATTTATCTGCTTGCCTCCAAACTTGTTCTGATTGAGGTTCTACACCAGCAACACCATCAAATACGGCAACAGCACCATCTAGTACTTTTAAAGATCTTTCTACTTCAATGGTGAAATCAATATGCCCAGGAGTATCAATAATATTAATTTTGTGATCTCTCCAATAACAAGTTGTCGCTGCTGAAGTAATTGTAATACCTCTTTCTTGTTCCTGTTCCATCCAATCCATTGTTGCTGCACCATCATGAACTTCTCCGATTTTATGACTCTTGCCCGTGTAATATAAAATTCTTTCCGTTGTGGTTGTCTTTCCGGCATCAATATGAGCCATGATACCAATATTTCTATATTTATCTAAAGTGTGCGTTCTAGGCATGATTAATTACCATCTAAAATGTGCAAAGGCTTTATTTGACTCGGCCATTCTATGCATATCTTCTCTTTTTTTTATTGCTGAACCCCTTCCCTGATATGCGTCAAAGAGTTCAACATAAATTTTGTCTGACATATTTTTATCTTTCCTTTTTTTGGAAGCATTAACCAACCATCGAATTGCCAAAGCCTTCGATCTTTTTTGTTTGACCTCAACAGGGACTTGATAAGTTGCGCCACCCACTCTTCTTGATCTCACTTCAATAGTAGGCTTAATATTATTTATTGCTGCATCAAAAATTTTAATTGGATCTTCTTTTGTTTTTGATTGTAATTTATCTAAAGCATCATAAACAATTTTTTCAGCAATTGTTTTTTTTCCATCGTACATTATTGAATTCATTAGTTTTAATATTAATTCAGATTTATATTTTGCATCTTTTAAAAAAATTCTCTTTGGCGTTCTTCTTTTTCTAGACATAAATTTTATTATTTTTGTTTCTTTGCTCCATACTTTGATCTTTGTTGTTTACGATTTGTAACTCCCTGCGTGTCAAGATTTCCTCTTAATATGTGATATCTAACACCAGGCAAATCCTTAACTCGACCTCCTCTAATTAATACAACTGAATGTTCTTGTAAGTTATGTCCTTCTCCTGGAATATAACAAGTTACTTCATGTCCGTTAGACAATCTTACTCTCGCAACTTTTCTTAATGCTGAATTAGGTTTTTTAGGTGTTGTTGTATATACTTTTATACATACACCTTTTTTTTGTGGTGAATATTCTAATGCAGGAACTTTATTCCTGTATTTAGGTTTAACTCTTGGTTTTTTTGTTAATTGGTTAATTGTTGGCATAATTTAATACAATTTTTGGATGAAAAAAGTATGAACAGATCAACACTTTGTGGCAGCGTTTAAGGTCAATCAACCTTACTTCCAACCATAAAATTTTGGCTAAATTACTAATTGATTGGTAAATTGTCAATATTTAATAACACAAAAACAAAATGCTATTCAACTGTTGTTGGCTGTTCAGCAGTTTTTTCTAGTGCTTTTTCAGAAAGATATTTTTTGTCTTTTTCTTTTGCCAAATAACTCCATTTATTCTTAACCATACCTGTGCCAGCCGGTATCAATCGGCCCACTATTACATTTTCCTTTAAACCTTTTAATTTATCTATTTTACCCTTTATTGCTGCGTCAGTTAAAACTCTAGTAGTTTCTTGGAACGATGCTGCAGAAATAAATGAATTTGTCTGCAAAGAAGCCTTGGTTATACCCAAGAGAACTCTTTCTACGATCGCTGGTTTTTTACTATTTTTTATTAAATTTTCGTTCTCTTCTTCTAATTCGTTTTTATCAATTATTTCTCCTGTTAAATATTTTGAATCTCCAGAATTTTTAATTCTTATTTTTTTCAGCATTTGTCTTACAATTACTTCAATGTGTTTATCATTAATTACTACACCTTGTAATCGATAAACTTCTTGAACTTCATTTACAAAATAATCTGCCAATTGATTAACACCTAAAATTTTCAAAATATCGTGTGGGTCCGGATTACCATCTAGTAAATATTCACCCCTTTTAATACTTTCTCCTTCGTTAAAATTAATGTGTTTTCCTTTTGGAATTGGGTAATTTGAAACTTCTCCTTCTTCTGATTGAATTGATATTAATAATTTACCTCTCACTTCCTTTCCAAAATGTACCTTTCCATCATTTTCTGCTATAATTGCACTATCTTTTGGCTTCCTTGCCTCAAATAAATCCGCTACCCTAGGTAGCCCTCCGGTTATATCTTTTGTTTTCGAAGTTTCTTTTGGCAATCTTGCAATTACGTCACCAGCTAAAATATGTTGGCCATCTTTTACTGATAAAATTGAATCCGGAACTAAATAATATCTAGCTTCATTGTCATCCGCTTTTTTGATTATGTTACCTTTTTCATCTCTTAAAGTAATCCTGGGTTTCAAATCTACATTCTTAGATTGTGATCTCCAATCAAGAACTGATTTCGATGAAATTCCAGTTGCATCATCAACAGTTTCAGCTAACGATACTCCATCTATTAAGTCAACATAGTTTGCTATGCCACTTTTTTCGGCAATCACCGGCATTGTATAAGGATCCCATTCGCAAATTTTAGTTCCCTTTTTGATTTTTTCATCATTTTGATAGAAAAGTTTTGCTCCATAAGGTATTTTGTAAAGTGCTATTTGCTGTCCATTATCATCTTCTATTGCTAACTGAGTATTTCTGCCCATAACAACCTGGTTTTTCTTAGAATCTTCTAACAAATTTTTATTAATTATTTTTAAAATTCCGTCTGTTTTAGTAACAACTTGAAAGTCTTGTTTAATTTGAGCCGTTCCTCCTACGTGAAATGTTCTCATGGTTAACTGTGTTCCAGGTTCACCGATTGACTGAGCAGCTATCATTCCAATTGCCTCACCCAAGGTTACCAATTTACCTCTTGAAAGATCTCTTCCATAGCAAATAGCACATATTCCATATTTAGATTCGCATGTGAGTACTGAAAAAACTTTAATTGATTTTACCCCAGCTGAATCAATTTTTTCACAAGCTTCCTCGTTTATCATTTCTTTTCTCTTAATCAATATTTCACCATTAATTGGATTTTTGATATCTTCTGCAGACGTTCTACCTAATGCTCGCTCAGATAAACTAACTAAAATATTACCCCCTTCAATAATTTCCGAAAGAATAATACAATTATTAGTTCCACAATAATTTATCGTTACAGACAGATCTTGAGCTACATCACAAAGTCTTCTTGTTAAATAACCTGAATTTGCTGTTTTAAGTGCAGTATCAGCCAAACCTTTTCTAGCACCATGGGTTGAATTAAAATATTCAAGAGCGGTTAATCCTTCTTTAAAATTCGAAATAATTGGTGTTTCAATAATTTCTCCTGAAGGTTTTGCAATTAGTCCTCTCATACCAGCCAATTGTTTCATTTGTGCAGCCGAACCCCTAGCTCCCGACTCTGACATCATAAACACAGAGTTTAAATTGGTAGTTTTTTTACCTGAGTCATTTTTACTAGTAGAAGAAATTTTCTTCATCATTTCTACTGCAACTAGATCGGTACATTTTGACCAAGCATCAACTACTTTATTGTATTTTTCTCCCCTGGTAATTAATCCTTCGGCATATTGGTTTTCATATTCTTCAATCATTTTTTTGGTATCATTTACTAAAGTTTGTTTTTTTTCAGGAATAATTAAGTCGTCTTTTCCAAATGATATACCGGACATAAATGCATATTTAAAACCAAGATCCTTTATTTTATCGCAAAAAATTACCGTACTTTTTTGCCCACAGAATCTGAAAACTAAATCAATGATTTCAGAGACCTGTTTTTTTGCTAGTATTCTATCAACTAGAGAAAATTTAATGTTTGGATTATTTGGTAAGATTCTAGCCAACAAAAACCTTCCAGCTGTACTCGTATATTTTTCGTTTACAATTTTTCCTTTTTCGTCAATCGTTTCAAATCTCGAAACTATTCTAGAATGAACATTTATTGCGTTACATTCTAAAGATTGTTCAATTTGGGAAGCATCTATAAAATATCCTTCTATTTTATCAGTATTAATTGGTTTTTGAGATAAATAATATATCCCCAAGATCATATCCTGGCTTGGCACAATAATTGGTTTTCCATTAGATGGGCTTAGTATATTATTAGTAGACATCATTAAAATTCTTGCTTCAAGTTGAGCCTCTATACTTAACGGAATATGAACAGCCATTTGATCGCCATCGAAATCTGCGTTAAATGCAGAACATACAAGTGGGTGCAATTCAATTGCATTTCCTTCAATCAATTTAGCTTCAAAAGCCTGAATTCCCAGTCTATGTAAAGTTGGAGCTCTATTTAATAATATTGGATGTTCTCTAATAATGTGTTCTAAGGCATCCCATACTTCATCTTTTTCTTTTTCAACTATTTTTTTAGCTTGTTTTATTGTTGTAGACAATCCCATTTTATCCAACCTCGCATATAAAAACGGTTTAAATAATTCTAAAGCCATTTTTTTTGGTAAGCCACATTGATGAAGTTTTAATTCAGGACCAACTACAATTACCGACCTTCCAGAATAATCTACTCTTTTTCCTAACAAATTTTGTCTAAATCTACCATATTTTCCCTTTAACATTTCTGATAAAGATTTTAATGGTCTTTTTCCTGTTCCAGTTATAACTCTACCTCTTCGGCCGTTGTCAAATAATGCATCAACTGACTCTTGCAACATTCTTTTTTCGTTTCTTACTATTATATCTGGAGATTTTAGATCAATAAGTCTTTTTAACCTGTTATTTCTATTTATAACTCTCCTGTATAAATCGTTTAAATCAGATGTAGCAAATCTACCTCCGTCTAATGGAACCAAAGGTCTTAATTCTGGAGGGATTACAGATATGGTTGTTAATATCATCCATTCTGGCTTGCTATCTGATTCTATAAAATTATCTATTAACTTTAATCTTTTAATTGCCCGTTCCTCAGCAACTTTTGATTTTAACTGCTTTACTTGTTCAGAAAGTTTTTCTCTTTCATCTTTTAAATTTAGAGATCTAAGTATTTCTAGTATTGCTTCAGCTCCAATACCAGACGTAAAAGCATCTTCACCAAATTTGTTTTGATTATCGATTAATTCTTCCTCGGTTAATAACTGATTCTTTTTAAGCGTTGTTAATCCCGGTTCTATAACAATAAAACTTTCAAAATATAATATTTTTTCTACTTGTTTTAATTTCATGTCTATCGCTAGAGAAATTCTACTTGGTAAAGATTTTAAAAACCAAATGTGAGCAACTGGTGTGGCTAAATTAATGTGACCCATTCTTTCACGTCTAACGTTAGATTTTGTAACTTCCACTCCGCATTTTTCACAAATGATTCCTCTAAATTTCATTCTTTTATATTTGCCACACAAACATTCATAGTCTTTAATTGGTCCAAATATTCTACAACAAAATAATCCATCTTTTTCGGGTTTAAAAGTTCTGTAATTAATTGTTTCAGGTTTTTTAATTTCTCCAAAAGACCAAGATTTAATTTTTTCAGGACTAGCCAAACTAATTCTAATGCTACTGAAACTTTCTTCTATAGGAGGTTTGTTCTTAAATAAATCCGTCAACTCTTTTTTCATAATTTACTTTAATTCAATATTTAATCCTAATGATTTAATTTCTTTGGTTAGTACATTGAAAGACTCGGGGATACCTGATTGAAAATTCTCCTCACCTTTAACTATCGTTTCATATATTTTAACTCTTCCTGCTACATCGTCAGATTTGACTGTTAATATTTCTTGCAAAGTGTAACAAGCTCCATATGCTTCTAAAGCCCAAACTTCCATTTCACCAAACCTTTGACCTCCGAGTTGAGCCTTTCCTCCTAAAGGTTGTTGCGTTACTAAACTATATGGTCCCGTTGATCGAGCATGTATTTTGTCTTCCACAAGATGATGCAATTTCAACATATAAATAGTACCCACTGTTACGGGTCTTTCAAATTTTTTTCCTGTTCTTCCATCCCATAATATTGTTTGGCCAGATGTGGGTAAATTAGCTAGCTTGAGCATATCAGATACGTTTTTTTCCTTGGCTCCATCAAACACCGGGGTAGATATCGGAACACCTTTAATTAAATTTTCACAAAGATCGTTAAATTCAATAGATGATAAATTTTTTATAGCTTTATCATAAAAATCCGTTCCGTAAATTGATTTCAACAAGGAAATAACTCCCTCAACGTTATTTGTTTTTTTTTTATTTTTGTTGATTAATTTTCTTAAATTTTCCCCTAATTCAGAACAACTCCAACCAATGTGTGTTTCTAAAATTTGTCCAACGTTCATTCTACTTGGAACCCCTAACGGATTTAGGACTATATCTACAGGTTTACCGTTTTCCATATACGGCATATCTTCAACTGGAACTATCTTGCTAATAACTCCCTTGTTTCCGTGTCTTCCCGACATTTTGTCACCAGGTCTCAGGCGCCTCTTTACTGCAACAAAAACTTTTACCATTTTCATAACACTTGGTAATAATTCATCTCCTTGTCTAATTTTTTCAACTTTATCTTCAAATCTTTCTTTAATATCCATTTTAACTTTTTTATATTGCCCTATTAACGTTAAAAGACTTTCATTTTTAGAATTTTCCTTTAGTGATAAATTAAATAAATCGCTTAAATTCATTTGTTCTATTTCTTTTTCTTCAATACTTTTACCTGGTTCAAAATTTTCAAATTGTTTATTTAGAGTTGAATATTTAATTATTTGAGTAGCCCTTTGAATCGTATTTCTTTCTAATATCTCTTCTTCAACTACCTTGTCTTCTTGAATCATCTCTATTTCATTTCTTTCAATTGCTATAGATCTTTCATCCTTTTCTACACCGTGCCTATTAAACACTTTGACATCTACAACAACCCCTTCACTTCCCAATGGTAGACGTAAAGATGTATCGATAACATCAATTGCTTTTTCACCAAAGATAGATCTTAATAATTTTTCTTCTGGTCCAGTTGGAGTGTCACCTTTTGGTGTAACCTTTCCTGCCAGAATATCATTAGGTTTAACTTCAGCTCCAATATAAACAATCCCTGACTCGTCTAAATTTTTTAATACTTCCTCACTTACATTTGGAATATCTCTTGTTATTTCTTCAGTTCCTAATTTTGTGTCCCTTGCCATCAACTCATATTCTTCAATATGAATTGATGTAAACACATCATCAGTTACACATCTTTCGGAAATTAGAATTGAATCTTCAAAATTATACCCAAGCCAAGGCATAAATGCTACGGCAACATTTCTTCCTAATGCAAGCTCTCCCAATTTTGTAGATGGACCGTCTGCAATTATATCTCCTTTGGAAACCAAATCACCGACTCTGACTAATGGTTTTTGATTAATACAAGTATTTTGGTTTGATCTCTGAAATTTTAATAAATTGTAGATATCAACTCCTGATTTACTTAGATCTTTCTCGGAAGCAACTTTTACAACTATTCTTTTTCCATCGATTTTATCAACCACACCACTTCTTTTTGCAACAATTGTTACTCCTGAATCAAGCGCAACATCTTTTTCAATGCCCGTACCCACTAAGGGAGCCTCTGGTTTAATTAAAGGTACTGCTTGCCTCATCATATTTGAACCCATTAAAGCTCTGTTTGCATCGTCATTTTCTAAGAAAGGAATCAAAGATGCAGCAACGGATACAAGTTGTTTTGGTGATACATCTATATAGTCAATATTTTCTGGTTTAGATAAAATAAAATTTAAAGATTTTCTACATGACACTAAATCTTCCAAAAAATTTCCATGATTATCAATCGGAGAGTTTGCTTGCGCTATAGTATATTTTGATTCATCCATAGCTGATAAATAGTCTATTTTGTCAATAACTTTAGCATCAACAACCTTTTTGTATGGACTTTCAATAAAGCCATATTTATTAATTCTTGAATATGTTGACAAACTACTAATCAATCCAATATTTGGTCCCTCAGGAGTTTCGATGGGACAAATTCTTCCGTAGTGTGTTGGATGGACATCTCTTACTTCAAATCCCGCTCTTTCTCTTGTCAATCCTCCTGGACCAAGAGCTGAAACTCGTCTCTTATGAGTTATTTCAGACAATGGATTAGTTTGATCCATAAATTGGGAAAGTTGAGAAGTTCCAAAAAAATCTTTTAAAGCTAAAGTTAATGGTTTTGCGTTAATGAGATCTTGTGGCATCGCTGACTCAATCTCTAGAATAGACATTTTTTCTTTGATTGCTCTTTCCATTCTATATATGCCAATGCGTGATTGATTTTCAACCAATTCCCCCACAGATCTAACTCGTCTGTTACCTAAATGATCAATGTCGTCAACCTCATTTTTGCCATCACGAAGGTCTAGCATAAGTTTAATAATTGCAATAATATCTTCGTTCCTAAGTATCGTTATTTTGTCTGAACAATTTAAATTTAATCTTGAATTGATCTTTACCCTTCCCACATCGGATAAATCATAGCGTTCTGAACGAAAAAATAAATTTTGAAAGACTTCATTTGCTATTTCAAAAGTAGGAGGTTCTCCTGGTCTTAAAATTTTATAAATATCAGTAATTGCTTCTTCTTTAGTATTATTTTTATCTGTCAATATAGTTTTAAGCAAATAGGGTCCTTTGTTAATGGTGTTAGTATTGGAAATTTGGATCGTTTTTATATTATTTTCTATAATTTTAGCTAAAACTTCTTCAGTGATTTCCGTTCCTGGGGAAATATTTTCCTCAGAGTCCAAGCTAATATTATAATGTAAAAATCTTCCATAAATTGCGTCGTTTGAAACATAGACATCTTTTAATCCATTGTCATAAAGCTTTTGTGCTTGTGACAAATTAGTTCTGGATCCCGATTTAACAACTATCTTGTTAGTCTTTGCATCAATTATTTCTTCCGAAATTTTTTTAAATTTATAGTTTTCTGGAGTAAATATTGTTTTCCATTTATTTAACTTAGAATTATATTCAAATTTTTCACTTTCATAGAACAAATCTGCTATTTCTTTTTTATTATAATTTAATGCTTGCAACAAAGTAGACACAAACAATTTTCTTTTTCTATCTATTCTGAAATACAATAAATCCTTTATATCGTATTCAAAATCTAACCAAGAACCTCTATTCGGTATTACCCTACAATTAAATAAAAATCTTCCACTAGAGTGAGTTTTTCCCTTGTCATGGTCAAAGAAAACCCCAGGACTTCTATGCATTTGATTGACGACAACCCTTTGTACTCCATTAACTATAAATGTTCCGCTAGATGTCATCATTGGGATTTCTCCCATATAAACTTCTTGTTCTTTAGCGGACAATATTTCTTTTGTATTATTTTCTTGATCAATTTCATAAACTACTAGTCTTAAAGTGGGTTTTAAAGCTGATGAATAAGTTAAATCCCTCTGAATACATTCTTCTACACCGTATTTAGGTTTTTCTAATCTATAAGAAACAAATTCTAATGTCGCTTTTTCTGCTAAATCTTCTATGGGAAATATGTCTTTAAAAACTCTAGTTAGACCTTTTTGTACAAAGTTTTTGTCTTTTTTTTCGTTCAAGTTTAAATATTCATTATAGGAATTTTTTTGTACTTCTATTAAATTTGGAATTGATAAAGTCTCTTTTAACTTCCCAAAATTTTTTCTGATATTCTTTTTCTCAGTAAACGATAATTGCATTTATTGAATCTGATTCTTAAAAATCAGATTTAAAAATTTTGTTACTTTAATTCTACCTTGGCTCCAGCAGCTTCTAATTTTTTCTTAATTTCTTCTGCTTCTTTCTTATTGACTCCTGTCTTTACTTCTTTGGGTGCTGCTTCCACTAAATCTTTAGCTTCTTTTAAACCTAATGTTGTAAATGTTCTAATTTCTTTTATTACGTTAATTTTTTTATCTCCAGCTGAAGTAAGCATGATTGTAAATTCACTTTGTTCCTCCGCTGGCGATGCTGCTCCACCTGTAACAGGTGCGGCGACAGTAGTTGTTGCCGCAGTCACTCCCCATTTTTCTTCTAATTGCTTTGAAAGTTCCGCAGCCTCTACTACTGTTAATTTTGATAAATCTTCGATAATCTTATTTAAATCGGCCATATATTTTCTATGTTGATTGTTTGCTTTTTTCGAGCGCCAAAATAGCAATTTTTGAGCCTGGCGCAAGTAAAATACTTAATAATTTTTGTGCCGGAGATTGTAAAATACTAGCAATTTTAGCCCTAGCTTCGTTTAATGTTGGTAGAGTGGCTATTTTCAGTACATCTTCTAGTTTAAGAACTTCCTTGCCCATTAGTCCACCAAGAATCTTTAAGTTTTGATTGTCTTTTGAAAATTTGGTTAATATCTTCGCCGAAGAAATTGCATCTTGCGATAGTGCTACCGCAGTTGGTCCGGAAAACATGTCGGCAATCTCCTTACATTTTGTATCTCTTAAGGCTAATTTTGTAATTCTATTTTTAGTAATTTTGAACATTATGCCATGTTTTCTCATTTCAGCTCGCAACACATCTAATTGATTAACGGTTAAACCTTGATAGTGAGTTACTAATACCGAATCACTTGCTTCAAAAAATTTTTTCATTTCGTTGATATAATTCTTTTTTTGTTCTTTGTTCATCATAAAATCAAATACCTTTGTTCAGTTTAAGTTTATAAGATATTCCCATTGTAGAAGTAACAAATGCACTTTTAACAAAATTACCTTTTATTCCTGAAGGTTTTTCTTTAGAAATAACATCAAGGACAGCATTGAAATTCTTGATTAAATTTTCATCCGAAAAACTTTTATTTCCTATCGATAAACCAATATTCCCATCCTTATCATTTTTTATTTCAAGTTGCCCCGATTTTATATCTTTCACCGTTTTAATAATTTCATTTGCAACAGTCCCAAGTTTTGGGTTTGGCATTAATCCTTTTGGACCTAAAATTTTTCCAAGCTTACCTAGTTTGATCATCATTTTAGGAGTGGATACAAGTTTTTCAAAATTGATTTTTCCGGCAGAAATATTACTAATCAAATCATCAGAACCAATAACGTCGGCAGCGCTTTTTTTTGCTTCCTCTAATTTTTCCTCTTCACAAATAACCGCAACTCTAATTTCTTTATTTTTAGCCACCGGTAAATTAAAAACGGTTCTTATATTTGCATCACTTTTTTTTTGTTTTAAATTAAGTCGAAAATGAACGTCAACCGATTCATCAAATTTTGCTGTGCAATTTTTTTTAATAAATTTTAATACATTTTCAATCTTATCATGTTTTAGCATTCTAGTTTCTTGGGGTAATGCCTTATATCTTTTGGAAATCATTAAATTCACTCCTTAACTTCAATGCCCATAGAGCGTGCAGAACCACATATAATTTTAGTGGCTTCTTTTAAATCTATTGCATTAAGATCTTTCATTTTCTCTTTGGCTATTTGTTCAGCTTGCTTCATCGTTATCGACCCTGTAATAACCCTTCCTGGCTCTTTAGATCCACTCTTTAACTTTGCCGCTTGTTTAATAAAGTGGGATGCTGGTGGTGATTTGATGATAAAGTCAAATTTTTTATCTTTGTAAACTATTATGACAACTGGTACAGGATTACCCATAAAATTTTTTGTTTTCTCATTAAATGCCCTACAAAATTCCATAATGTTAATTCCTCTTTGTCCAAGAGCTGGGCCGACTGGCGGAGCAGGATTAGCTTGCCCTCCTTTGATTTGAAGCTTTACATATTCTTTAATTTCTTTTTTTGCCATCACTATACTTTTTCAACCTGATTAAATTCTAATTCTACAGGTGTTGGTCTTCCAAAAATCATAACCGAAACCTTAAGTTTTGATTTTTCCTCATCAGCTTCTTCTACAAGGCCATTAAATGAGGCGAAAGGACCATCAATAACCTGAACCTTCTCGCCAATATTATAGGTTATAAAAGATTTTGTTTGAACTACTCCATCTTTAATTTGCCCTTTAATTTTTTGTATTTCATTTTCAGAAACAGGAGATGGATTTCCTTTTTTGCCCAAAAAACCACTCACTTTTTTTATATTATTTATTAAATGATATAACTGGTTATCCATATCCATTTTAACCAAAACATATCCTGGAAAATATTTTTTTTTTCTTTGGACTCTCTTGCCCCTTCTAACCTCAGTTATCTCATGAGTGGGAACAAGTACCTCTTCTATCTTATCCTCTAATTTTGCTTTTATGGCTTCTTTTTTAATTGCGTCTGCAACTTTCTTTTCAAAGCCAGAATATGACTGGATAATGTACCAATTTTTCATAATTTAAAAACTTATAGTTAATATAAAATTTAAAAAAAATTTGAGTATTTGGTCTAAAATTAAAAAAAATATAGCAGCAACTATAGCCAACAAGACAACCATTACTGCTCCTGTTAGTGTTTCCTTTCCTGTAGGCCAAGAAACTCTAAAAGCTTCGTTCTT
>Ga0187833_10004983_pt1 | contig 12753 bp, 9 predicted proteins | sample ETNtaG_37_FD_167968 | JGI IMG/M metagenome (GOLD analysis project Ga0187833, IMG submission 167968) | Marine microbial and viral communities from oxygen minimum zone, Eastern Pacific Ocean - ETNP2014_SV_400_PacBio MetaG (Illumina Assembly) | ecosystem: Environmental > Aquatic > Marine > Hypoxic... | reverse complement strand
ACTGATCACAGGAGGGTCATTCCGACAGGCATCTACCGGACAATTCTGGCAAGTTTCAGTCGCTTGATGACACAGATCATCAGCATTGAAATTTTGAGCCTCTGCATCAGTACAATCCCCACAATTCGCCAACGGCAAGATCTCAAATTCATCATAAGCCACAAGTAATTGGTTATTAGTATCTCTCAGCGTATTCCCTGAGCTATCAGTTATCTTTGCAACTACCCTATAATTTTGCCTAATATCAGCAGACTCAACTCTCGTGTTAAATCCTCCAGCACCATCCCAGCGCTGATCAAGCTTAACAACAGTCCCGCCACCAGCAATAGTTTGACCGTCTGAATCTCTGTGCACCGTAGTAAGTAAATTCCACACAAGTCCATTAAAGAACTCTACATCGAGTTGCACAAAAGCATTATCTATCGGAGCTCCGTTATTTACAATCTTGCTCTGATCTGCTGCATTTGCTGGTGCTGTTTCACACACACCAAGCGCATTGCAAACAGGGGCACCAGAAGGACATGTTGTACATGACAAAGTACCACCACAATTATCTCCTACTGTTCCACATGGAAAGCCCAGATCATTACAAGTATCAGGCACACAATCAGGAGTGCAATCAGCACTGCAACTTGTTAAAGTCTCAGGAGCTTCACAATGATCATCTCCACAAATAATCGGACTACTAGGAGATGCTGCAGGGCCAAAAGATGGAGGATCAGTCAATAGCACCTCATCTCCTAAACCATATTCACTGCTAGGTTCACTAACCTTTATCTGAATAATCGTATCAAACGTGTGCTCTACACACGCTCCTAACTCACACACTTCACCTGATGCACAAGGTGTAGGATTCTGGAAAGATTTACAACTATTCCCAGCATTCTGCTGGCAGGTCTCTACAGCATTGCTATTACACTGTGTGTCACCAATCGTGTTACAAGTATCTCCACAATTCTCACACCCAACTGTATTCCATGTACAATCAGCATTACATCCAAGCTGTCCTTTATTGAAGCCCTGTCCAATAGTAGTACAATCATTCCCTCCAAGACCACCGTCGCAATCTTCCTCTCCAATATCTCCATTCTTAGTGCTATCCCCACAGAATGTGCATTGTGATTTATCAAATAAACAAGTACTACCACAGGAAAGTGAGCCACCATTAAAGTCATGGCCTAACCCATCATTAAGATCATTACACTGTTTATTATCATGATCAGGACCATCACACTCCTCCTCATTAGCTCCTACCTGATTCTTTACATTATCTCCACATTCCATACACCCACTCAAATCCAGCAGACAGGTGTCGAGACATAATGCATTTCCACTATCAAACCCATTTGCTGCACAGACTCCGCTAGCAGGCCCTGAGAATATATCTCCTGTGCTGCTCTGCCATCCATTATTAGAAACTTCTCCGTCTGGATCTAGAGATGCTTGGCGAGAAACACTTCCAGTATCAGTATAGGATGCTCGAACATAAGCAGCATAAATCTCCTTTCTTGAATTGCTAGGATTAATAATCTTGAGCTGCAAACCATCCAACTGAGCCTGTCCCGCAGCGTTTCCACCGAAGCTTTGCTGGTACCAATTGCGACCACTATTTCCAATTGTTTGAGGCCCCACACCAACCCCATCAATAATTGGTTCTACATTGACCACACCCCCTTGCATATAGAGGAACACAGTGAACTGCGTTACAGAATCCACGAGCGTTGCAGAGGTCATGTCTAAAGTCATTATCTCTCCACTAGAAGATCCACTCGTATGACTATATGGTGTCACTGCAGGGGCTATTGGCACTCTAATAGCTTTCCCTAAAAGGAAATGTCCTTTTGCCTTATCGCATTCCTCACTACCAGATATAGCACCATCACCACATTCAACCTGTAGTACACAACTTCCATCTGTTAAGCAAACCTTTGGTGAAGGGCAAAGGAAAGCAAAAAGAGGATTTTGACAATTAATATCTCCTGTTCCTGAGGTATATCCAGAAACAGTTATCCCTAGGCTAACTAGCAAAATTCCTAACAACACCGCTAACACTAGTTTATTTTTCATTTTTTCTTTTTAGGTAACTCCTTTAACACAACATTCCCTTCTGCATCAAGAGTAACAAGAAGCCGGGTATTTTTATCCAAGCCTTTGGCAAGAGCAATATCTTTAGGAATAGTTATCTTGTACTGCCCATTATTTACTACAACTTTTACCATTCTATATGATTTCCCTTCGTCCTTTCCATAAAGTTAGTACTAATTTAGTGTTATAATAGTACTTAAAAATACTATTAATTACATAATTTAGCCATATTTTAGTACTAATTATATATAAACATTGCGCTTTTTTGCAGAAATTTATGACATGAAATGATATTTTTTTGAAAATCTTAATAAGAAAGAAAAATCTAGGCTTGACTACTCTATCTACTAGAGAAAATCCTCTTTTTTCCAACAATTATTCCCCCCAGAACCAATTTTGAAGAAATCGCTTTAAATACTTTTCTATTACTTACTTAGTACTAATTCCAACTCCATTGCTCCTGCCGCCAATTAGGGGTAACCTAACCCCAAAACCATCTCTTAACCTTACACCTTGCCAGATATCTCTTAAGCTTATGCTCGTTCTCCTCATAATCTTCAAATTTTTTCTCAAGCTTTCTAAACTCAGTGCTATGATATCTTGACCTTCCCCATTTACTAGAGAACTTCAGATGTTTGTGGAGTATCTCATGATGCATAACCAAATCCAACAACACCTCCTCAGAATCCTTAAACACAGTGCTTATTGTCACAGTATCATTATGGAAATTATAATGGCCCAAAGTCGTAGTAGTCTTACCACCAAATACCAGATTAGGCTTTTCTACTATTCCATCAAAATATTTTTCGTTAATGCGCTCAAAAGAAGCACTCAACTGAGGATCATCCCTCTCTTTAGGAACTGCAAGATGCAGATTCTTGATAAAACCATGATACAGCTCCATCTGCATGGTTTTTCTTTTATCTTTGGTGATCCTCACCAAAAGCTCCTGCAACAAGCCAATCCTGATCTCCTGATCCACTTCCTTCCATTTTTTGCTGAGATGGAAAACCAGCTCCTCGCCCCTTATCCGAACATTGGAATTAAAATCCTTAAACCTACCAGAATATTTTATCCTTCCTAAATAAGGAAACTCCTTTTCAGGATAAAGCAAAGAAAATGCCTTCTCGACAATGTTCATATTAACAGGGTAACCATTGATCCATTAAAAAATTATCGATTTGTTGAGCCCTGCCAGAAATCTATAATCACTTCATTAAGAAAACTTTATAAACCCATACTCTGAAATATATATTACAGTGGTATTTGAGCAAATCTACCAAGCACAATGGCTAGAAAGAAAGCCATGGTATGCCTTCTTACTTGGTGTATTCTACTCAATCCTAGGCATGGTGATCGCACTCTTCCTCTTTCCAGAAGATCCAAGTTTCGCTGCAATCACATTCACAACCCTAGCCATCCTGCCATCTCTTAACAAACTTCTCTCACTAGAAGCAAATCAAATCGCAAGCGAAGAAAAAATCACATTGAAAAGATTATGGAACGATCATTATGACATCTTTTTAATCTATCTCTTCCTGTTTTTAGGAATCTTAGTTGTTTTTTCATTTTTCTCACTAGCATTGCCAGAAAAATTCATCCAATATGCCTACAAATACCAAGTAGGCGTCTATTACGGATTAACCGGAAATGCAGGTAATGTAGGATTTTCATTTGCAGGTATATTTTTCCATAACCTTAAAATCGTCATAGTCTCTCTTGTCCTCTCATTACTCTATGGAGCTGGCGCTGTTTTTCTTATTGTCTGGAACGCTTCTGCGTGGGGAGTGATCTTCGCAACCATTGCTCGTGATTCCGTCGGCCAGGATTCTCCTATTGTTTTCTTTATCCTACTCATGATCTCTGTAGCACCCCACATGGTACTTGAAGCCTTAGCATACTTCGCAGCCGTGATCTCAGGAGGGGTTGTATCAAAGGCTACAGTGAGAGAGCAATATGGTTCCTTCCGATTCAAAGAGCTTATGTTGGATGGATTCTACATCTTTCTGATCAGCCTGATAATCCTAGTCCTGGCTGCCTTTGTAGAAGTCTATGTTTTCCCTTACATTAATTTTATTAGTTAACTTAGATGAGTTAACATAGCGGCTCCAGGAGATAAATATTTTTAAATAATAATCTGCTCCACCTCTCTATGCCTGGTCAATCAGAGTCTGTTACAGAAGCAGCAAACCAATTAGTCAAAGATGCTGGCGAGTTCTACTACAAAACCATCCATCCCATTGCCTTGATCTGCCGCCTAAATAATTTCTCAGTAGAATCAAAGCGCCAGATTACACGTGGTGATTCCCTTACTAATATCTTGGCGCAGGCAATTCTCTACCTAGAGCAGGACTATCTCCTTCTCAAGGAATGGACCCTGGGACTATCCCAAGATCCTGGAAATGTACCAGCTAAACTCGCATTAGAACACATAGCATTAACTACCTCTGGACCATTCAACCTCAGGCACCACAGAAGGGCACAGGTCGATAGTTACGAATCTTCGCTTGATTTCGTAGATGCGGATATTCCAGACAGTGCAACCTTTTTCACCCAATCCATGCAATCCAAGGAACCTAACCAAGTAGACTACGCTCAATTCCCACTGGAGTCATTCCTCATCCATCAAGCTCTCAGTAGCTTGCAGGTAAGAGATGAACGACATCTTAACGTGGCAGAGCTTTTTAGAACAATAGATCTAGGCGAAATATTCCAAAACTGGCAAACCCTCTTGGCCAAACACCTAGACAAAGGTTCTGTCCTCGGCAAGCACATTGGTTATCTACAAAAGGCAGGCACAAGAGAGATTCCCTTACTGGGAGATTATTTTTCTAAACAATCTCACCGATGGCATCCAAAACAAAGAGATCTTGCAAAACATATGAAGAAAAATAGGTGGGATAAACCCTCAATCCATGCTGACCTAACTGCCCGATTCACAGCATATGATCACTCATGTGATCCGCTAGAGGTCTACCACACCCTCAAGCCAGGTCACTACATGGCCTTGGAGCACTACGCCCTCCCCTCCACAAGAATGAGCGAGATCCGTGGCTACAGCGGTGTCAAGAGAGAGATGAAAGAAATATGCCAAAGACACTGTGTAGGATTACCTATTGGTCATACGGTTCTTTATGGTCCTCCAGGAACAGGCAAGAGTTCCTTGGTTAAAGCTCTCGCTAACATATACAAAGGAATAAAATGGGTATTTGTGGCAGGCAACTTCGAAAACCCTCACAGTGAAAAAGATATGGAAAGGCTGCTTAACGATCTACAATGGCATGACCATCAGTTTATGCTTGCTGTAGATGATACTGATTATGAAAAAAGCAGTGCCAAAAGAGTCTGGGAAGCAGTCCAACCCATCCTCGAAAGCATTACCAGCATCACACCCAATGTCCGCCTCCTCTTGTCTACAAACAACTGGGAAGAATTTCCTCCATCTTTCCATGATAGGATCCAGAACCACATCGAAATGGCACTCCCATACAGACGCACTCAACGTAGCATAGCATCATTTTATCTAAACCAATACGGGCTTAGCGAATCTGTACCAGACATTCTAGGTGCTATCCACGCCAGTGCCCCTGACAAACCCATCTCTGGAAGAGCAATCGAACTCCACTGCAAAGGCCTCACAACGTATGGTGTAGAACATTCTCCAGCCACCACAGAACCCTCTCCGTCTCTCCAACTCAAAGAAGAGATCTTTTAGAAACCTTTATAAACAATTCGCCATCTCTGCAACTTAAATCAGAGACTACAATCTATGATTACTATTTCGGTGATATAATGGGAGAAGTTAAAAGAGTAGCAATAGGAGATTTAAAAAAAGGATCATACGTAGTAATCGAAGGCATTGCAAGTCAGGTTTCTGATACCCAAATCTCAAGGCCTGGTAAGCATGGTCATGCTAAAGTTCGTTTGACTGCGGCAGGATTACTCGATGGAAAAAAGCGAGTTATTGTCATGCCTGGTCATGACAGCGTTGATGTGCCAATCATTGAGAAGAAAACAGCACAAGTGCTCTCCATAACAGGCGATACTGCAAATGTTATGGACTCTTCAAACTATGAAACATTTGACTTAAAGATTCCTGATGATTTCAAAGACTCAATTGTAGAAGGATCTGCAGTCCTCTATTGGGACATCTTAAAAGATAAGGTCATGAAACAGATAAAAAGTTAAAAATAACACATAACCCTTCATAATTAATAATTAATAATTAACAACTAAAACAGAGATTAAAAAATGGCAAAATTCCCAGAAGCACAAGTCCGTCTCATAAAAGGCAAGTATGTCTGCAGAAAGTGTAAGACAGTTACAAAAGCTTCTCCAATGCTTGTGGCTGCTGGTAAAATTAAATGCAGAAAGTGCGGATACAGTAGTATTCGACCATTGCGTAAGAAATAATTCTCATGGTGCCCTTCAAAACAGAAGGTTTTTAAACTCAATACATGGTAAATTAACAATGCTTGATTTTCAAAGTATTGCTGCTATTCTATTCATACTTATCCTATCAGTTATTCTTTATTATGAGAGAAAAAGAATCCAAGTGCAGAAAATTCTCTATCCTTTGCTTTATTTCGTTATGTATAGGACAAAGGTAGGACTTAATCTAATGGATCGATGGTCTAAAAAATACAAAAAACTCCTAAACATACTTGGAACTATCGGTATTGTCATAGGCTACATTGGCATGGTGCTCATTGCCATCCTCCTTATCAAGAACATCTATGATATATTTACAAAACCTGCTGCAGTAGCAGGTGTTGCCTTAGTGCTTCCATTCAAAGTAAAAGGCGCAGTCTTTGTACCATTTTTTTACTGGATCATCTCTATCTTTGTATTGGCTGTTGTCCATGAATTCTCACATGGAGTTATTGCTCGTTTGTATAAAGTAAAAATAAAATCTTCTGGATTCGCAGCACTTGCCATCTTCTTGCCAATCTTGCCAGCAGCATTTGTAGAGCCAGATGAAAAACAAGTGCAAAAAATACCAAAAAAACAACAATTAGCTATCTTTGCTGCAGGTCCCTTTTCCAACATAGTTACAGCATTAATCATAGTGCTCCTATTTCTAACACTACTAAAGCCCCTTATTGGGGCAGTGATGATAGATAATGGCGTAAAAATAGTCAGCATATCTACTAACGAAACATTTCCTCTACCAGCTCAAAGCGCTGGATTAACTGAAGAAATGATCATAACAAAAATAGATGATAATGAGATAAAAACAGTAGATGATTTTAAGGCTACCCTGGAGGGGAAACCCCCCGGAGCGTCCATAGACATTTCAACCAATTCAACTACTTATACAGCTGCTCTTGGATTTCATCCAGATGAAGCCAATACGCCATATCTTGGTGTCTCTGTTGTCCAGGACTACAAGCAAAATCCAGATTTTATTGAAAAATATGGATTATTCACAACTAAAGCCATATTATGGATCTTAGGTTTGCTCTACTGGCTCTATGTCCTCAATCTAGGCATTGGACTATTCAACCTCGTCCCGCTTGGACCTATCGATGGTGGAAGAATGCTGCTTACAGGTTTAACGTATTTTCTACCAGAGCAAAAAGCAAGAGATGTATGGACAAAAATCTCATGGGTATTTCTCCTTCTGATTATTGGTAACATAGCTGCGGCGTTTATTTAAACCCATGACAGAGCCCCCTAAAACCCAATCTACCATAATGACCATAATTTTATAAATCCGCTGAATACTACCTCTTCTATGGAAATTATCCTTATGGAGCCAGAAAACTCAGGCAATGTAGGTGCTGTAGCTAGAGTTATGAAAAACTTTGGTCTTGAGTCTCTCACATTGATCAGTCCAAAATGCAATCATCTTGATCTTGATGCTCTGAGCAGGGCCAAGCATGCAAAGGATGTTCTAAAAAAGGCAAAGACCAAAACCACTGCATACCTCAAAAAACATGATCTCCTCATTGCAACAACCGCTCAACTAGGTAATGATTACAATCTTCCCCGTTCGTATCTATCACCCAAAATCCTAGCAACTAAACTTCCAAAAAAAGGCAAGATTGCTCTGCTTTTTGGAAGGGAGGGCATTGGTTTGAAAAATGAGGAAATACAACTAGCAGATATCACAGTTCATATTCCCTCAAGTAAAAAATATCCAACCCTCAATCTTTCTCAGGCAGTTGCTATTCTGTGTTACGAACTTACACAAGAACAGAACACAGAGACACACACGCTGGCGACAAATCTAGAGAAAAAAATTATCAATCAAAAATTCTCTAAGCTTCTCAATACACTCTCATTCGCAACCCCTGATAAAAAACAAACACAAAAAATCGTATGGAAACGCATACTCGGAAAAGCACTGTTGACAAAAAGAGAATCCTTTGCAATTCTAGGATTACTTAAGAAATTGTTAAAGTTAAAGCGCTAGTCATCATCCCGATCTTCAATACCGGGGTCACCCATCACCACTTGACCCAGAGCCAGATCCACCAGTGCCTCCATTTGTAGATCCTCCAGTATTTCCTGACCCCTGGTTATTGTTTCCAGGAGTCCTATCCTCGCATTCCTCTTCTTTTTTGCGATCCTTCTCAGAAGTTTGACCGCAATTGCATCCCTCCTGATTCTGGCATCCCTGACAGGACCCATCCTGGGTTCCACTTTTATCCTTTACCCATTTGCATTTGCCTTGATTACAATCACATTTTCCCTTATCCTCAGATGCGCCACAACCTCCACTCCCTCCTTCTTGATTGCAGGAACTGAGAAGTAACAGAGAACCAATAAATAATATCATCAAAAGAGTAAATTTGCGCATACACTATCCCTTATTCAAAAATATATAAAGCTTTTGGTAATTGAAGGATGTTCTGTTATTGAAAATATGCAATCTTGAGTTTGCCAGAAACTGGTTCCAAGAGTCGCTGAGTATTTCCCGGTCCGCAGTTGTTCTGGAACTTTATCCCTCTTATTTTTCATCTCCCCTTGCCTAGGCTGGGGAGATGAAAAATAAGGGTCCAGCAATGGCTTCAGATATCAAGCAGAAGTAATAACATGATAGCACCACAATATTCTAAAACCAACAGAAACTTTCTCCTCACTTTCGAACTTGTTCTGGCAAACTAAAGGCCATATCCTCTTTCACAACCTCAACATCCTCAACTGCTAGCTCAGGATACTTTCCTTTAATCTTTTCAATAACCTGATGCACAAGAATATCTGGAACAGATGCTCCTGAGCTAATACCAATAACTTTTTTCCCATCTAACCACTTATCAACCAACATTTTTTTGTCAGGAACCAGATAGCTCTCAACCCCTGCATACCTAGCAGTCTCTACCAGCCTATTAGAATTTGAACTATTCTCTGAGCCAACTATCAGAATCAGCTCACACCCCTCTGCCAATTCTTTCACTGCACTTTGCCTATTGGTAGTTGCATAACAGATATCTTCTTTTGGAGGGGCCTGAATACTGGGAAACCTCTTCTTGAGCACATCAATAATCTTCCCAGAGTCATCAACACTCAGAGTTGTCTGTGTTAGATACAAAACTTTCTCAGGATTTTCAACATCTACATTCTGAGCATCCTCTACACTCTCCACAAGCTGCATAGGCGCTTCTCCCATGGTCCCAATAACCTCTTGATGCCCTTTATGCCCAATCAATATCAATGAATATTCTTTGTCAGCAAAACGCCGAGCCTCCAGATGCACTTTTGTAACTAAAGGACAGACAGCATCAATAACAGTAAATTGTTTCTTAGCCTCATCCACTATTTTTGGATCAGAGCCATGTGCACTGAGAACAAGAACACTCCCCCTAGGAACCTCCTTCAGTTCCTCAATAAATATAGCCCCTTTTTTCTCTAATCCAGCAACAACATAGTGATTATGCACAATCTGATGCCGAACATATACTGGTTTTCCAAACTTCTCTAAAGCATTTTCCACAGTTACGATTGCTCTATCAACACCAGCGCAGTAACCTCTTGGCTTTGCTAGAATAATCTTTTCAACCATGCCAAGAAAGAACATTCAGTCTCTTTTAAATGTTATGTAATTTCCAAATTACTCCAAAGTTGCTGGATATAAATCCCCTCTCCTGAGGACTGCACCCGCTAGACCACTACCGTTAATTAATAGGTTCTTTAGCTTAGGGAATTGAGCGAAGCGAAATTCCCTTACTACTCGGAGCTACAAACGGTTCTGTAGTACCAAAACCTTTAAATACCATTAGGCCTATAATCCACGTTACTTATAGGCCTATTTAGGTAACAAATAACAAAAACAAAAAACAATGGTAAAAGTATTCTATTCCAAAAACGGACAGGTAAAAATTACTATTCCTAAAGCAATAGCTGAAGCCATGCAATTAAAACACAAAGAAAAGATGGAGTTTGTCTTCACAGGAAAGCACTGGGAGTTAAGAAAGAAAAATGAAAAGTAAAGCACAAGTAACTGCAACAATAATCGTAGCCTTGATCCTTCTACTTTCAGCAAGCATAGTTATCTACACAACAGCAAGGTCAACAGAGGAACAATCCTCCAGCCAAAAAGCTGTTGCACTTCCAAGATCTTTGGAGCCACAAACACTGAGAGCCTACGTAGAATCATGCATTGAAAAAGTCTCTATCGATCCTATACTTGAATTAGCATCCCTGGGAGGAAGTCTTGAAACCCCTAGAGATTTTTACACACTCTACAACGGAGACCTTTTCAGACATCTCTGCATTGCCATCCCTGGCTATAAATCATGTGCAAACACAATGCTCCTGAGAGAAGAGATGGAATTCGAATTAGTAAAAACAACAACTCCCCTAATCCAGGAATGTATAAACCTAACACCCTACGAAGAACAAGGCTTTAAAATCGAGAGGGGAACCTTCAACCTCAAAGTAAACATCCTCCCTAAAGATATAGTTTTCTCACTAGACTTTCCCCTCACATTGTCAAAAAGCGATTTCAACGTATTTGTAGCAGACTACAATAAACTAGTCCAAATACCTCTAGGAGATCTCTATGTTCTCTCCAATGATATCATCAACCAAGAAATCGAAGAAGGCTTTTTTGATAAAGATCAATGGATGGTGAAAAATAATGTATCCGTTCAGATAGAAAAGCACCGCCCCTACCCCCATACCATCTACCAGTTATCAAAGCAACTTCCTACAGGACGAACCATCATCTTCAAATTCGCATTAAAACTAGCCGACACAGTCTCCCAGATCGGATCTTATCCTCCAACAGACTACGCCTTTGGATGCTGTAAAAACAAAGACAACACATGCTTTAAGAACGCTGATAGGAATAAATGCGATGATCTCAACCTTGACTATAACCCAATCACCCAATGTAAATGCCCTGAACCAGTAAAACTTCATCAATCAGCCCCTATAACAAACTGTGATCAAACCTACGAATTTTACACTAAAGATTACACAGGTCCAAGCAGACAGCACGGCGAGTCCTGGTGCTCCTATGACTCTGCTATCCTTACGCTCTCTGATTTTGGAGGAATCGCATATGTCGGATCTCGTTCATATCAGCACTCTTGCATCGATGGCAAGGAAATTATTGAAGAGTGCAGGGACTATCGTGATGAACTCTGCACAGAATCAACAGAAAACAACCTCTTACAAGCTACATGCAGAAAAAACAGATGGGAAGACTGCTCTCGTTGTGAATCAGAACAATGTTGTCTTAACACTCAACTACGTGACTGCACCTGGGATCCAAATCTTGAAACAGAGAACCACTGTTTCCCAATCATCCCTCCTGGATTTAAATTTTGGGACCGCAATGGGGAAGATGTATGCAATGTAGCCAGCAACTCCAAGATATGCGAAGGCCTCTCTTGCTCAAGCAAATGGGTTGATGATTCAGCAGTCTACTGCTACGCAATGGGTGACTGTGGCAACTATCGTAATATTGCTGATAAACTAACCTACACAGGTTTTTTCAATTCTGATCCAATTGATCAGCCATCCTCCTTTATTTTCATGCCAGAAAATCTAAATGTAAATCCTAGAGAGCAATCCCCTCCAAAAAAGACCCTGACTCTAGATCCTGAAACAAGAAAACAAAATCAGATTATTGGAACATTTCCTCACCCTGCTTCAAGAATATCCTCTCTCTTCTCAGTAGGTCTTCAATATCTGGACTATATAGGCAGCATTAATCCTTTTGATTTTATCAATCCATTTAAAGATCCTCCTGAAGTAAAAATCTTAGACTATTCATTCTGTTCCTCATGGGAGCCCCCTCTAGGTGGCTCTGATTGCTTAAAATGTCATGAGGATCCATTTATACCCTGCTCTGAATACAGATGCAAAAGTCTGGGACAGCTATGCAACTATGAAACAACCTTTGATGGATTCGGTAACTGTACAGCTATTAATCTCAATGATGATACACATCCAACAATTACCTTCAACCCAGACCTGCTAAACGATCCATACCAATCAACTCCTTCCCAAATAGTTACCTCTGATAAAATTATTAACGGTGTTACCATAACTCCAAGAATCAGACCATACTCATCAGTAAGATTAGCGATCAATACCTCAGAGAACACCAGATGCAATCTTAACTACATTCCTAATCTAGAGCTCTTATTTTTTCCAGCGTTCTGGTTTGGTGAATCTACTTTTGAAACATCTCACAATATGTCATTTAGACTT
>Ga0187833_10004981_pt1 | contig 12754 bp, 12 predicted proteins | sample ETNtaG_37_FD_167968 | JGI IMG/M metagenome (GOLD analysis project Ga0187833, IMG submission 167968) | Marine microbial and viral communities from oxygen minimum zone, Eastern Pacific Ocean - ETNP2014_SV_400_PacBio MetaG (Illumina Assembly) | ecosystem: Environmental > Aquatic > Marine > Hypoxic... | reverse complement strand
TGGGGTGACAATAGTTTTGTCTCCGTCCTGATAAGCAATGCCATGCACTGTTGATAGTGCACTTTTGTTGGTTATCGCCTGTACTAGTTCAACTACCGTATCTTCGCCTTCACCTATAACCGCAATGTCCGCGCCAGTCTTCCTTAAAAAGCATTCTGGTTCTGGTGAAGGTCCGTGACCACCTAAAAAATATAGTGGACGATTTTTTGAATTATTTATAGCATTAGAAATAGCAAGCAGTTTACGATATTGATAATAACCAGCAATAACACTAACACCGATGATGTCAAAGTAATTCTTATTTAGATATTCCGTAAGATGCTCATCTGGATAGTGATGAACGTCCTGATTATACACCTCTACCTCGTAGCCCTCCCGATCAAGTACAGCCGCTATATAAGCTAACCCCTGTGGAAACCAGTGTATATAAGAATCATTATCATATACGACAAGAAGTATTCTCATAATGGTTATTGTGTATTCCTAATTAAACCTTCAAACATTATAGATTTCCGACTAAACCCCAGTAACTAACCGTTGTATCCGATTACTAAGATCTGCATTAATATTTCTAATTAACAAACAATGTCTTTTCAGCCCGAAGATTAAAAGTTGAAAGCCAAGGCATCGGATATGACTGGTTTACCACTCACCATGTTAGCAAAAGGCATGTAAAGAACGTATTTCCTCCTATGCCCAAGTACTTTCTTTACTAAATAAACCAAGTAATTCCTGGTGTTGTCTTAAAAACTTCGTGCCAATGCGAGCACGAATAACCCCATGCAGATCACTTGACTTAAAATAAGACCAGAAACGTGCCTGGAGTTCCTCATCCTCTTCGGTTGTTTGCCACCTTCCCTCAAGACGCATATCCATTTCATCAACAACGTCTAATATTTCCTCTGGAGTATTTTCTATTAACTCTATACCCATATTCTCGTATTCTGCTGTGCGATGAAACCTGCCGGCACCGGACTCAATCATTTCCTCTACAGACATAAATCTCTTTTCATGTTTCAGCCAATATTTTTTGAATATCAGCACGCAGTTAGAAAGCCATGTATGCGCATATTCCAAATCTGAAATATTAACGTATACTTCAGGACGATGAAAAAGCCAAGAGACAGCGTCAAATCCGCTATTACAACCAATAAAGAAACCACAGTGTGCCGCTAAGTATATATCCAATAATTCTGTCCTGAAACCCTTATGCTCGTATTCAATAATTTTAGGATTAGCGGTCTCCATCAATTCCTCTACCTTTGCTCCCATCCTAATAACATAATAACCCCTCTTTGTTAATTCCTCAGCAGCAGGCATATAGTTTTCAATACTGCAATCCCTAAAACTGTGATAATTCCAGTCTCGCTCCGGAAAAGTTTCAGACAAATATTTCTGGTCTCTATTCAGCATACACACATATGGTTCTCCCTTTTGTATACCCATTTTTTTCAAATCTGATTCCGCCTGGCAAATTTCTTCTCTAGTAAACTTTAAATAAATACTACTCTTTTCTATCAGTCCTAATATATCACGGCCTTCCCTTTTTGTTCTAATGATATGGTCTCCACCAAGTGAAAATTTCATAGAGAACAGAAGAAAATCTCTTGCAATTTCATTAACTACTAATACGCCTCTCCTGGTTAAAAACACCCTTTTCCACATCTTCAATAGATGGTGATTACAAATATGTCTTCCATTTCCTCCATCTCCATAACCATCGTGAAATATATCCAAAGTATTTTGAACCTGAATATTGTGGTCTTTTTCACATAAATATAATACTGGCAAGGAAACAAGTGGTCCGATTTTATCTGCGTATAACGAACCGAATCTTATAAATATAATGGGCCTGATTAAGCGAACGATTATATATAATATAAAACTCACAAAATAACGCATTAATACCTTTTTTATTACAAAAAAAACAAAAAATATACCGTGGTATCTTATCTGCTTATTTACTGCTGTTTTTAAATTTTTTAGAAACTTTTTTTGAAACAAATTATTAGCCATTCACTTACTACAACCTTTGGCAAAAAGAGAGTTTATTTGAAGTAAAACTCAAAATCTCTTCCACAGCCCGGTCTATTGCCTTACCATCTGGAGAATAAAAAAGTTTTGAAACCAAATCTTGCCGTTTATCTTTAAATTTCTCAGGATAGCTGACAGAATCATCAATTCCATTAATTAATTCATCAGGAGTTTTTACAACATGCCCTACCCTGAAACTTTTAGGCATATCTGCGCCATTCCAAACATCCAGATTGTCGTCAGGATCTATATATATAACGGGTCGGTCCAGCACAAGAAAATCAGCTATAATACCTGACAGATCGCTTATTAAAATATCCGTAATCCATAACAACCGATTAGGATCTTCCTGGAATCCGGATGTTTCCTTTGTTAGCCATAACACACCATGCTTATTTGCTATATTGATCATTTCTTTGTTGTTTGCATAAAAAGATAAACTATGTAATTTTACAATAAAATTTAATCCCATTTGTTTTACTTCGTAACATAATCGCTCAAAGATCTCAACCTCACGACCAAACCATCTTGCAAAAAATGCCTCATTCCCGTAACCCCACCCCCATGTTGGCGCATACATCAGAGTCTTACAATTAATGTCCAAGCCAAGGCCACTCATAATAGCTTCCCTTTCAAACACATTGTTAAAGAAATCATCAATCCGCGGCCAGCCCACAACCTTTAAGCGCTTATCATTAGCCGTCAATCCCAATCTTTTGATAAGTTCCTGTTTATGATACTCACCCGGCAGTAACATTAAATCATACTCCAGCACAGGTTGATAAAAAAAATGCTTTTTTATCGGTATAGAATGAAATATCTGAATCCAGGGAACTTTTTTTGGCACATAATTCAGCTTATTTAATGATTCTGTAATCCATAAATCAGGGTCAATCATCTGTGCCACTCTATTCTCACTTTCACCAGGATTCATAGCAACAAGCTGATTCCCAAACTTTTTATTTTTATCTACAATTTGTTTTTCATAATGAAAAGCGATTTTAGTATGATTCCTATCTCTTAGTGCATCGTGCAAAGGCTCTTGTGTTACGCCCCACCAGCAATCCGCCTTGTCCTGGAGTTTATCCCAATATTTTTCCGTTATCATTAATGTTCGTGCAAAAAAACCTATTTTCATCTCTTTATACGAAGGCTAAATGCCCTTTATCGGCATTTAAATAGTCTAAAATAAGTTCATTTTTAAGATTCGCCACACAATGATGATTGCAATAACGTGAAGGATTAATTTTAAAGAACTTGTTCTTATCAGAGAACCAGAAGTCCTTAAATCGCTGTGTCTTTATCGAACCGATTAAACCTTCATCCAGATTATATGCCTTATCTTGACAGGAATAAATATTTGAGTCCGCCCCGATACCGGGTAATATCTGCAAATACGGACACCATTGATAATTCTTTTCAAATTTTTTATCTACTTCATGATAGGCATCAAATATCTCAAAATGCCTACCACCCGCTTCTTTTTCTATTTTCTCGATTACCTCTTTCACTTTTCTAAAAAATGGTCTATGATATTCATTAGTTTCATCACCATCATTACTAGTAATACAAGGTGAGACCTTAACGCTATCAACACCAATATCTTGTAATCGCTTTATAAGATCATAAACATGCGTCCCATTATCTTTATCTATAATTAAATTGACGCTCAAATAGCATGATCCTCCAAGCTTCTTAAAATCTTTCATGTTATTCAAAACATTTGTAAATTCACCTTCGCGGACACCTCTATACCTTGCATAACTCTTATCATCCCAGCCATCCATTGAAACACGTATCCATTGCGCACAGTGAGAGAAAATCTCTGCCAACTCACCTTTTAATCGAACTCCATTTGTTAAAGAAGCAAACTGAACAGGAGTTTGTGATAATCTTCTCACCGTTTGCAATAAATGAGAATAAGCAAAGGGTTCACCACCACCACTGAAAGTCACAGCTTTTACCCCCATTTCTACTATATCTTCAATAATTTCCATCATCTTTTCTTCAGGAATTGAATCTCTTTTAATCATGTCCTTACCTAATTGCACATTATCTACTTTATATGAACAATACCAGCAGTTATGGTTACATACATTCGTTGGCTTTATTCTTACATGAAGAGGTGCCATTATCTGATCGACATCCTTAGGCAAGGAATCTATCTTATCCTTATAGTGGAACACCTTCATTCTTGTATATAAATTTCCCATAACGACCTCACTCAAAGTATATAAATTCATAGTCTCCCTGATAGCCAAACTCATCAAATAACCATGTCCATTCATCAGGCGTAAAAAAGGACTCGCAGGTTAATGCCCAGCACTGAACATTAAAAAGCTCCTCGACACTCCGGTAACTTTCGACAACAATATACTTATTCTTCCCTACTCTTTCTACCTCCTGCAACGCAGACTTCAAATCATATATATACAGATTATGGAGCGTGTTTAAAGAAATAACCAGATCAAATTCCTTGTCATTGAAAGGGTAGGGATCTTGAGCCAAGTGCACAAACAGATTATCCCGCACCTCTTCCTTGGCATTTTCTACTGCATATTGCGATATATCAAAACCCTTAACGGTTGCGCCAGGAAGAAGCTTTTTAAATTCATAAAGCATGAATCCTTTACCGCAGCCAACATCCAAGATACTGGCACCATCCTTCAAGTTAAGCAATTCAATTAGTTTTTTAGCAACAATTTCCCAACGACCGTCGTACTTGTAACCGCCATAGCCGTATTTCCGGTCGCCATCCCAGAAATCTTTATTAAACTTTCTTGCTGTTTCTGCACAGGCCACTTTTTCATTCTTCATCCTTTCAAAGTAATCTCTCTTTGTTTTTTTATGCAGTGAAGTTATGATATTTTGTAGTTTGTCCATAATTAATCAATGTCTGAGTCCGGTCTGATATTTTTACCTTTTACAGTAAAAGCATTGTGTAGAATGCTCCGTTCGCCGTTAGGATTTGTGGGGCCAGATATATCGATAACCGCTAGGCCTACAAGGTAGGCCGCCACATAGGCATAGTTTCTCAAGACAAAAACTTCTCGCGCTTTACCCGGCGTATCAACGGAGCCGACAATAACAGGATTCCTGGAATCGGATACGTCTATGACCTGAAGGCCTTTATAAGAGAGATTCCTCATATTCATATAAAACCTTTTCCGGTCTATCAACCAACCTCACCTTTCCTGCTTCTAGCCAGATTACGAGATCACATTGTTCTACAGTTTTCAATCTGTGTGCAACGATAATGAGGGTCTTGCTTCCTCTCAGTGCGCCTATGGTATCCTGGATTGCCCTTTCACTTTTTCTGTCAAGAGAACTTGTAGCCTCATCAAAAATCATTAATTCAGGTCTGGTATAAAGAGTTCTGGCAATGGCCACTCTCTGCCGCTGCCCTCCGGATAGACGCACGCCGCGTTCACCAATAAGTGTATCTATGCCCTGTGGCAGGGCATCTAAAATATCCTGCATATAGGCCATTCTGCTGCATTCTAAAACAAAATCCCTGTCAATTTCGGAAATTTCTACCCCGAAAGCAATATTCTCTGCAATACTTCCATCAAAAATATAAGGGGACTGGGAGACGTAACCGAGTTTCTTCATCCAGGCATAATGATTTGATATATCTAACGTGTAACCATCAATCACTACCTGTCCTTTGTCCGGCTTGAGCAAACCAATAATAACATCTACTAAAGTACTTTTGCCTACTCCGGAACATCCGACAACTCCAACTGTTTGGCCTTTTTTAATACAAAAGTTGATATCTGTTAAAACAGACTCTTTTCTGTTTTGATAAGCAAAATGGATATCACTCAATCGAATTTCATTGTCAAAGGTTAACCCCTCAGAAGAAATATTGGCCAGGTTGGGAGGATAAACGGCGTGTAGTTCAATATCGTTAATATGCCCCATTTCCGCTCGAATATATGGCAAATTATTACGAATTGACAAGAAGAGAGTCATAATCGCGTTCGTTGCCGGTAAAATCCGCCAGGCAGCTACTATAAGCAAGCCAATAAAACCTGTTACTTCCACCGCAGAAGATTTTGCAAAAAAAAGCATAGATACAGCAGTGCCTGCTAGCATAGCAAAACCTACTGTTTCTAATAATGCCTTGGGTATTTTACCAAAAACATTTCTCATACCCTGAATACGCGAAAAAAGATAGGCGGCTTTTTCAAAGTGTGTTATAAAAGATGTCTGTCCTGAAACTTTTACATCTTTTATACCATGAATCCCCTTGGTCACCTGTCTATTTATAGATATATCGTATTCCTTGCACTTCCCTGCCTCCCTCTCCTGTAAATGGTGAACCTTTTTGTAAATTAAATAAGCGGTAATTCCAGACAGCACAAGTACAATTATCGACATATAGGGGTTAACCAAAAGAAGGACTATTATTAAAAATAAAGTTAATGACATGGCGCTCATCATTGTTAACGTAGAATTAATAAAGTAATGTCCGATATAACTCCGCCATTGCACAGCAAGAATAATATCTGCCGAATTACGATTTAGATGCCATTGATAAGGCATGTGAATAAATCCTTTAAGAAGCACAGTACCAAAATATGCTTCCATCGCTGCACCAAAACGTGCAACCAGGTATAATTGTATACTTTCCAGCACATTCTTTATTCCCACCAAAAATACCATTAAAAAACTTAAAAATATCATAATACCCTTCGGGCTTGTTAAAAAATCCGTCTGCAAGATACTTTGGGCAATAACAATATATTTTGAATTCAGAATTTTTTCCGGGAAAGAAAATGAAACGGCAAAAAGAGCTATAGCGCCTGTAGTAATAGTTGCAATAGCTGACACAAATATAATATATATAAAGATTAACCAGAACTGTTTTTTTCGGTTATCGGGAAAACGACCATAAATTTCGCCAAAGACATTTATAATAGTTATTGACTTGTTTTTATTCTTCATTGAAATTTTCATTACATAAATCCTCGAAGAGCATCACGAATGCCTATTCTTTCATTTGTTCTTTAAGTTCTTGCCTTAATTCTTGAAATATACGAGAACCTTCTGTAGTTAGTTTTTCTGCTCTCTCGATATCTTTCCATCTTTTTTTGTCAAGCTTAACATAAAGATTGAAAACTCGACTTTTTCCGGTAATGAGATCATTAGGAAATTGAGGCATCTCCAGTATCGATCGATCAAAGTTGCTTGGCGCTAGTGCATTTGGATCTTTCAGAAATCCTGATTCTAAAGCAATTTTCCTAAGGTGCGTTCCGTGAAACGGTGTGAATATTGCGCAGCTGGATGTTTCCGCATCAAGTTTTCTAGTTAACATAACAGTGTCCCAATGCAATTCTGGAGTTTCATGTGGAAATCCAACGATGTTATTGCAGCTGTATGTGATGCTTAAATCCTTTAGAATTTTTATTCTCTCAAGTACCTTATCATTTGAATATTGCCGTTTTATTACTTCTCTACGAAATTTTTCATTTCCATGTTCGATACCCATTGTCAGATTACGAAGTCCAACATCGACTAATTTTTTGACCTTATAAGCATCAATAGAAGTTGGATAAGTTTGAATGAAGAAGGGGATCTTATAATTTTTATATGCCTCACAAAATTCATCAATTTCTTGTTTGTTATACTCAAGAAAGTTGTCCGACCAAAAAAATAAGTATTCAGCTTTGCAATCTTCAGCAAAATAACGGACATCTTCCAATACTTTTTTTATGCTTTTTGCTCGGTAGTATCGCATCCCGGTTTCCTTTTTGTAAGCCTCATCTTGAACGGGTGAATTGCAGAATGTGCATTTCATTGGGCATCCACGGTGAGTTTCGACAGGAAACATTCTATAAATCTTTCCTGCCATGGCTCGATAAAATCTGCTTTCATTAAAAGCCGTAACATCAAAACGAGGTAAATCATCAAGGCTTATGGGAACAGACATTTTATTCTTTGTGATATGTCCTTTATTATCTTTGAGCCAAATATTCGAAACATTCTTTATGCTTTCCCCTTTTTTGATTTTAAGAATTAATTCGACAATCACATTTTCACCTTCTCCAATACAGATAGCATCTACTTCAGGGAAACTAATTGCTAATTCAGGAGCATATGTTGCAAAGACACCTCCTAAAATATGCGGGATTTTCAGATCACGAATATTTTCTAAGAGTTCCCTTGTTAGAGTAACAGTGCTTTCCATCGCAGAAGCCAAAATGATGTCTGGCTGAAAACCCTTCACCTCTTGCCTGAAATCAAGCAATAATTCAACATATTTTTTATGAGGGACACGTCCTCCCGGCAGATCGGCTTTAAACTCTTTTACTGAAAGATTCTCGGTCATTTGCTTCTCAGGATTAGCATATTTATCAGATAAGTCATAGAATGTAGTGTCAAAAAACTTCATCTTAATGTCATTCGCCTTTAAGATATTATAAAAATGAGACACTACAGGAGAAATCAATGACATTGATCTTGGATTAGGATTTATTAATATCGCTTTAGCTCTACACATTTGCGTTTCATTATGTCAATAGTCAAAAAATTCTCTTTTTTCAGGTATGTCTATTTCCAAACATTACAATCTTAAGGATTAAATAAAACCCTTTCCAATTTTCCTATAAGCTTTTCATGTCGTCCTAATTGCCCTAAATATCCATGAATATTGATATTTGGCAACTTGGAAAGATGGTACCCATAATAAAAATGTATCATCGATGACTCAAGAAGAAGTCTTGAGTATCTATAATAACATCACACCCTGTAACTATTTCCCTGAGTTTTTCTTTGTTGCCGAGATCACCTTCTATGATATTCAAATTATCATTACAAAGAGCAGCCAAATCAGAAACACTAAAAATATCTTTCCGGTATAACCCTCCTGAACCTTAATAGTGTGCCCAGCTTTAAGATACTTGCGAACAAGCACAGCTCCTGTATAGTTAGGGCTCCCAGCAATAAATATTGTTTTCTGGTTCTTCACAGCCATTGGCATGAATTTATGTTGAACATTATGTTTCGAAAGTTTCTAGGTTTGACATGGACATTAACCTCTAATAAAATTAATAACCACGAAGTTGTTTACGCTTTTTAAGCTCTCCTGGACATATAACCTTTCTTCCATCTCCCAACGCCTGCATAACTACCTTTACATCTCTAACTAATAGTTCAAGGCCGCGTTCTTCTAATGACGCGGCCTGATCTGACCCCCACATTGCACGATTTAATGTAATATGACGTTCTAAAGAGCTAATACCAAAAACTACGGCAGCTAAAGATACGGGAAGTCCTGCTTCATGCCCACTATAACCAACATCACATTGATAGCGTTCCCGCAACATAGGAATACACCTTAAATTCGCTTCTTCAGTCGGCATTGGATATGTTGAGTTACAATGCATCAATTCAAAAGAGCAGTTTTTCTTTCGAAAAATATCTACAGCCTTATCTATCTCCTCTAACGAAGACATGCCGGTAGAAACAAAAGTATGTCTAGATTCATCAGCTATCATTTCAAGAAGCTCAATATTTGTCAACATGGGAGATGATATCTTATTATGTTTTAAATTATATTTCATCAGAAACTTTTGCGATTCAATGTCCCATGCCGATGCCATCCACTCCATCCCTAATTCTTTACAGTATCTATCAATTTTGTTGTATTCTTCTTCCCCAAATTCAATTTTGTTTCTGTAATCTAAATAGGTTATATCGCCCCATGGCGTATCATATTTAATGACACTTTTTATCTGTTCCGGCACACACAGCTCAGGCGTCCTTTTCTGAAACTTTACTATATCTACCCCGCATTCTTTTGCCATATCAATCAACTTTATTGCATTTTCCAGACTGCCATTATGGTTTATGCCTATCTCGGCTATAAATTTCATCAATCCCCTCTTTTTTTAAACTTTTTTGATATGTATTTAAATAATTCAATGTCTTTATGTGAATCAATTTGTATAAAGGTCATATCATCCATCTCGTAAATTACGATTTTCCCACTCAATCTATTTTTATGTTTTTTTAACAGCTCCGGCTTCAAAATATAAATAGAACCATTCTCCTGATACTGCGGTGGAAAATCTTGCTCCCTCCATCTTTTGTTGTAATCATAATTGATCGGGCTTACAACGTTATTCATTACCCGCCATATATACTTATCAAATCTAACCGCCGAAAATAAAGAATCGGCTTTCTGCTCCAAAAACATTTTGATTGCATTATCAATATCATCATCATTTCTTAATGGTGATGTGCATTGTAAAAAAACTACTATATCAGGACGGTATTCTTCTTTTTCTTCAAGATAGTTTAGAGTATGTATCAAAGCGTCCTCAGATGTTGCTGTATCATCTGCTATTTTTATAGGGCGCTTAATAACTTCCACACCATGCTTAATTGAGATATCCGCAATCTCGTCATCATCTGTTGTAACAATTATGCGACTTACTAATTTACTTTTTCTGGCATGTTCGATTGAATATACAATCAATGGTTTCTCTTCCAAAAGCAAAATATTTTTGCGTGGAATCCTTTTTGATCCGCCTCGCGCTGGTATTATTGCTAAACATTTCATTTCCATGCTAAACATTAAACAAAGCTCTTTCAATTTTTCCAATAAGCTTTTCGTGCTTAGCTAACTCCCCTAAAGGCCCAAGAATATTAATATTGGGCATTTTAGAAAGATAGTATGCATAATAGTAATTGATCATCGTTGACTCAAGATGCGTTCTTACCAATAAAAGATCTGGTTTAAAATGGTATAAATTAGAAAATAGCTGCCAATAACTCATCAAGCCAGGAGATGACTCAAGGTAATAATCCCACCCATACACATTAACTTTTTCAGCAAACCATGATAATGCACAAATTCCTTGAATACCTGAGTTAGTCGGTGCCCAAAGCGGAGGCTTTGGCAATGAATAAACTTTAATAAACAACGCAATACGTCGGCAAATACCTTCCTCTATAAACTGCTCATACCATAACTTTCCATAATTACCATCCATAGGTAAAATATTTCCGTCTTTATGTATTGAATTTGCCTCGATAAATATTGCATTGTAACCCATTTGGCCAAACCATCTGGCAGCTTTAGCTCTCCCTGTTACATAAATAACATCCTTTTCTGTTTCCACAGGTTCCCAAAAACTTACTAAAAAAGTTGGTCCATCCAATTTATTAAGTTTATTAATATCAAAACTTGGTCCTCGTAAAACAATATTAATCTCTTTCATTTTGGGTATGTCGCTCGTTCTCGATTTAATCAACTCAAAAGGAATAACAGGCCTATCATTCTTACTAAATCGCATCTCTTTAGGCGGTAAACATTTTCTGGTAGAAAATCGATACATCTGCTCCGGCCATACATGCAGCAGAAACATCATCAAAGAGACATCAACCAGACGCCGTATATTAAGCAAGAAACGCTTACCTATAATACGTCTATTCTTTAATCTTCTAGCAAGTTGATTAAAAATATAAAATCGGCTCAAAAAAGCTTTAGAGGTTGTCAGACTCGCCCAGGAACCTTTCTGTATCTGTTTTAATGGTTGTTCACAAAGATGCGAACATAAATCAGCTAAGCAATTTATATAAAAACCTAGCAAATGGCTGTCGTGCGGCATATACCATGTGTTTGGCTTCACGCGAGTGGTTATGCCTTTTATTTGTTTTACATTATACAAAGTTACTTTGTGCTCCTTGCTTACTCCTTCCGTCAATACATTTACAAATATTTTTAGTTTTTGACTAGAAGATACCATATTATGCGTAGAAACCTCAATAATAATCACAGTAAAATTATCAGAAACCCGACATTTCAAATATTCTAAAAATGAAGCATTTTCCCTGGTATTATCCGAAGCATAGATAAAACGTTCAACATCACATGCTTTGGCTTTATCAACCAAAGAAGTAAACCCTTCGTAATTAGGCTTATACTCATTCTTATGAAAAATTTGAGCCAAATATAGAACAACATTACATCCTGAAATTATGTTTTTAAGTTTTACTTGATCTTGAAAATTTTCTTCTATTTCAAGCAGATTAGCATGACCCAAAAAAGACATATCTCTTTCACAAAGAATATCCCTTCGCGTTATGAAAGTTTTTGAAACTCGAGCTTTGTGCCCATCTGCTATAAGCTTGCGAACAATCCTGGCTCCAGCATAATCTGAGTTTCCAATAACAAGTATATCTTTTACATCACTGCCAATCTTCACTGTTTCTTCCAATCAAGGAACAAATAGGCGCTTATTTGAATCTGCTCTCTGTTTCATAAGCTAAAATTATCATACTATACTTTCTGCTTCTTTCTCTTTAATTTCCTTATGTTGAACATTATGTTTTGATCACCTCAACTTACTTTCGCTCACGCCACGCATAACAATCGGGTTTTCATTTCCAAATTTCGCAAACCCATCAGCCACCTCAAAATACCTCACATTAAAACGTGCCGATACCTCCTTAAGGAATTCAGCCGGGTCAATAAAGCGACGGTAGTGATCAGACTCAAACTCATGTTTCCCGATTTCTTTTCCAACCCCATAGAATTCATCAAAAATTGTCCTGGCCTCAAACATAAAAATCCATGATGAATGATCTATCCTCTCGATATTACTCAATAGCCGGCCTACCTCCTCATAATTGATTGAGTGCAATGAAAATCGACTGTAAATCGCTAGCCGTTCATTATTCTTCGCAAATCTACTAAAATCAATGTTGG
>Ga0187833_10004980_pt1 | contig 12756 bp, 11 predicted proteins | sample ETNtaG_37_FD_167968 | JGI IMG/M metagenome (GOLD analysis project Ga0187833, IMG submission 167968) | Marine microbial and viral communities from oxygen minimum zone, Eastern Pacific Ocean - ETNP2014_SV_400_PacBio MetaG (Illumina Assembly) | ecosystem: Environmental > Aquatic > Marine > Hypoxic... | reverse complement strand
ATCTAATTTTGTTTTTATAGATAATATAAAGCTATAAAGCGCAAGTAATGAAAAGATAGTAGAATGGTGATCTACAAATGGTGTGCCTGCAATTGGATAAGCTATTATTGAAACTAACAAAGCATAAAAAAAACTAAAATGAATATTTAATTCAAATTTAACTAGTGTGTAAAATGTGGCAAATACAATTATAAAATTAAAAACAGATGCATGTAGAACATAACTAAACCATGAAACACCAAATATTTTAAAAAAAATTGACTGGATAACATCTAATAATGGACCCGTAGTAGTCCAGTAATCTTTAAATGGGAAATAACCGTTTAACGTTCTATAACCCGGATCAAAAAATAAGAAAGTATCTATCGGATGAACCCCTATATAGCCATAGTATTGATTGATAGAAATAGAAAAAAGAAGTAAACAAATAAAATATAATATTTTTTTATTACTAATTGTGGAAATATATTTCATTTTTTAACTTTAACATTAGCATATTAATTAAACTGTTTTTTTTGTTCTAATTTAATTTTTTTAATTAAGCTTTCTTTTGAATTAAATAATAATTTACATTTAATTCTTTTGTTAATCAAAATCTTAACTTTGACAATATTTCGTATCTCACTGTTATCCGCCACAGCAGCAATTGGTCTTTTTTTAGGATCAATATTTTTTATATAAATTTTAGTTTTATCCGAAACTATTTTTCCTTTCCATCTTCTAGGTCTAAATGGACTTATAGGTGTTATGGCAAGTTTCTTAGAATTTAAAGATAAAATTGGACCGCGAACTGAAAGGTTGTAAGCTGTACTTCCCGCAGGTGTTGATACCAAGATGCCATCACTTATTAATTTTTTTATCAATATCTTGCTATTTAGCTTTAATTTTAAAAATGCAGTCTGTTTACTTTGTCTTAATAAAGATAACTCGTTTATTGCTAAAAAAAAATTTTTCTTTTTATTTGTGTTAGTCGTGGTTATTTGAAGCGGATGAATATTTATAATTTTTGCTTTATTAATTCTTTGGTAAATTTTTTTCGAGTTATATTTGTTCATTAAAAAACCAACTGAGCCACAATTTATTCCGTAAAACGGTTTATTGTACCTAAAATATTTCTTTATTGTTTTGAGCATTAACCCGTCTCCACCCGCTACAATAATTATATTTGATTTTTTTAAAGAAAAATTTTTATATTTTTGTGAAACAATTTTTTTGAACTTTTCAGACCTCTTAGTTTTATCAAATATAAAATGATATTTTTTCATATTTCTCTAATGGTGCCCTCGGCCAGACTCGAACTGGCACTCCCAAATGGGCAAGGATTTTAAGTCCTTTGTGTCTACCAATTTCACCACGAGGGCCCTCCTTCTTTATTAGCTTTTTATACCAAGCAAAGCAATCTTCAACTCTAAAGAGAGATTGGTACTCACTTTGATACTCAGTTTTAGATCAAGTAAAATAGTAATTGATCATTATCTAACAAATTAATGATAACATAACAAATGGGCAAGATTTCTTTTTTATATAAAAAATTTTTATTTAATTTTAAGCCTAGAAAAAACTTAGATACCACCGATTTAAAAATAGTCGATTTAGATGATTTATTTAACTACTTTGGTTCAGATAAAGGGTCTAAAGCAGTAAATCCTTATAATAAGAAAAAAACTACAGAAGTTTTTGGGCATGGTTTTACAAAATTTTACAAGAAACATTTAGAAGAATTTAGAAAAAGAGAAATAAATTTTTTAGAAATAGGGACATGGAAAGGTGCTTCAGTGGCTGCATTCTATTTTTATTTAAAAAAAGCAAAAATTTTTTGTTTAGATAAAAGTTTTAAATTAGCTTTTAAAGGATCAAGGGTTAATTTTTTTAATTGTGATACGAGGAAACCAGATGAACTATTGAAATTTATTAATTTTTTTAAAAAAAAAAATTGTGAGTCTTTTGATTTGATTATCGATGATGGTTCTCACTTACTCTCTGATATGTTTAAAAATTTAAACTTTTTTTTTAAATATCTCAGCCCAGGAGGATTGTACATAATAGAAGACTATAATCATCCAAAATATTTTAATTATTTAAATGACACTAATGAGCAAGAACCATTTATGGATGATGTTTTATTATCGCTAAAAAGAAAGGTAAATTTCAAATCTGATATCCTAAAAAATGAAGATCAAACCCAAATTTTTAATGATATTGAGAACATTTACACTTATAAAGGTGATTCGTACAATAATAACATAAATATTTCTGATATTGCTTTCATTAAAAAAATTAGAAAATAAATAAATGTATAGCTTAGTTGAATTTATTTACTTTTCTAAAAATAGACTCTTAAAAAAGCTCAGAACAAATAGCATACAGAACATGAAAGTTGATTTGAGTGTAGTGCCGTGAGATTTTATTTGACGGGTGACTCCACAATCATTTAGAAACCTACATAATACGAGATGAAATTCCCTCATCGACTGATTTGTAATCAGTAAGTTCGCTGTTCGAGTTCGTGTGAGGCATCACTAATACTGGTTTATATTTTTCTAGGGTTATTTAATTAAATTTTACTTTTGTGTAGACTAGTTGAAAATTTGATACTTTTTTCAAGTCTAGAAACATATTTAAAATAAAATTTCAAATAATGTCCAAATGTTAAAATTATCCCTTTAAAAGAAGACTGTGTAAGATATTTAAATCCATAAAAAGCAAAATAAATCCATGTATAAAGATAAGTTAAAGGTAGCGAGATTAAAAAATTAGTAAAAGGTCTTAAGAATGGAAACTGAACTATTATACTAAAAAGCTTATGAAAATTATTAATCCTTCTTTCTTTCATCTTGTCATTTAATGTTAAGTTTGTGCTAGATTTGTTCGAAATTGTAGTTTTTTCAAAATTTCCATCAAAAAAACCTGTATGAACGGCCTGCTTACCTATCTCGGTACCTGGATATGGATATAAAATTGAAGCCCACCCAAAATGAGGCTTTATTTTTATATTAAAGTCTAGAGTATCAAAATCAACTTCTGTTGCATTTGAAACAGGTAAACCAATTAGGTTTTGAGTCATGATTTTAATTTTATTTTTTTTAAGAATTCTAACTGATTCAAAAATTCTCTCATTTGTTGTGTTTCGTTTTAATATTTTTCTTGCAACTTCGTTGTTGCCGCATTCGATACCCATAAAAACATAAGCACAACCAGCTTTTCGCAGAAGATATCCTGTTGTTTCATTTACAGTTTCAGGTCTAACACTAACATGTAAAGGTATGCCAATCACTTTTGGATATTTTTCAGCAAATTCTTCAAGCCACCCTTTTGGTTTAAGTAGAAAAATATCATCACCAATATTTACAATATCTAAAAAATATTTATCTTTAACTTTTTTAATCTCATCAATAATGCTATCAACAGATCGAGATCGTATCATTTCACCAGTTCCTTTTGTTAAAGCATTGTAAGCATGATTGAAGCAGTAAGTACATTGGTATGGACAGCCTCTGGTTGCCATAAAAAATTTAGCTCCTCTAGCAGCTAGAGATTTATCAGCTTCATACATAATATCTCTATCAGGAATAGGTATGGAATCTAGATTGGCAAGTAAAGATCCCATTTTATTTTTAATAATAGTTCCATCTTCTTTTTTAAACCAAAAATTTTTTATATTATAATAGTCTTCGCCTTTTTCTATTTTTTCAATTAATTCTAAAAAATAAATCTCACCTTCTCCTCGACAGATGGCATCGACATGGTCTTTTGTAATCATATTATCAGGGCTGTATGTAGGATGAGGACCACCAAAAACTGAAATAGCATTTTTATAATGGGTTCTTATCATATGATTTAAATCAACATGATAAACGTGTTCCCCTGTCATAATACTATAGGCTAGTACTTTAGGCTAGTACTTTAGGTGCATAATCTTTTACATTTTTTACAATTTCTTCTTCTTTTAGATCTTCGGTCAAAGTAAGTTTTACTTCATGACCTTTTTTCTTAAGAGCGCTTGATAAAAGCATGATTCCCAAGCGTTCATACATTCCGGTATTTTTTAGTAAAAATTGAACTTTCATATATTAATTTAATTTTAACATATATAATAATAAGATCAAAATTAAAATAATTATAAAAAAAACGCCCCTTATTTTTTATGAATATAAATATTAAAAATAATTTAATAATTTTTTTTACATTTTTAATTTATATTTCATTTGTTTTAGGTTTCTGTTTTAATGAAAATTCTATTGGATCAGGTGGTTATGACGGTGATCTTGGATGGATGTGGAAAAATTTCACAATATACAAATCTAATGATTTGTGGACATCAATTCATCATCCAGATTTTTTTGGTAACAGAACGCCTTTACTTTATATATTACATATATTATTTAACCCATTTATTTATGATATAGATTCATACAGATTCATTGTTTTTTGTATTTCTTTTTTAGCGCCACTAATTTTTTATATTTGTTTAACCCAAAAATTTAAACACACAGATAAAACTATATTATTTTTTATTTCCTCTTTTATTTTGTTAAGTCCATATTATAGAACTAGCGCATACTGGGGGTTGGAAATTAACTATGGTATAATTACCATGTTATCTAGTATCTTATTTTTAAATTATACATTGTATAATAATGCAAATAGTAAACTAAAATTATACTTTTCTCTTACTTTATTAACTTTTTTTAGTTCACTTTGTTTATACTTTGATCAAAAACTTTTAATAATTCCTCTTATAGTTTTGTTTGAAATTCTTCGCTCAAAAATAAATTTTAGATACAAAATATTTAGCTTAATCAATTATTGTATTTTTGCGATTCCATTTTTATATTTAATTATTATATGGAAAGGTATAGTTCCACCAGCTACACAAATTTCTAACCCAGATCAAGGAACGCATATGTCAGGTTTTAATTTGCATCTTTTTCATATTGGATATGCTTCTGCAATAATGGCATTCTATTTATTACCCATTATATTTTTAAAGGCAGATAGTATAGTTAATATTTTTAAGAATTTTTTTTCTGAGGGGAAAAACCTATATAAAGTTTTGGTATTTTTAATATATTTAATATACATTGTTATTTTTGATGACTACGAAGATTTTACAATTGACAAACAGTGGACAAATATTCATGGAGTATACGGCCTAGGAATTTTACACAAAGTTTCGTTAATTTTATTTAATGACCTTCTTTACAGAGAAGTTTTTACGTACTTTTCTTTTTTTATATCATGGATAATGATTTTAATTGCTATAGAGAGAAAAACTATAAATTACGTAATAATTTTTTATTTTTATTTCTTATCTTTATTGCTTTTTCCTATTATGCAAGAATATTTTGATCCATATATGCTTTTATTTTCTCTTTTAGTATTGAATTTAAAATTTGATTTTAAATTTGAAAAAATATTAAGTGTCTTTTTATATCTGGTTGTATTTTTGGCTTCAGCTAATCTATATTATTTTATAAAATTTTCTTAATTTTAAAATGATTTAAAAATATCTATAACAATATTTTTATCTATATTTTTTGTGCTAACTAAATGGTCGTATGGAAATATCACGTATCTATTTTTTGCTATTAAAAAATCAAAATGAGTAAGAATCTTTTTGTAATTATCAAGCTGTCTTATATAATTCCCTTTATCTACTGCCATCAATAGTTTTGTAATATTTTTTTGACCAAAAATTTTTACTGCATCGATTGCAAAAATTTTAAAATTTTTAGCCCTATCAACAAATCTTTTTATTTGTAAATCGTCAATATGATGAAAAAGACCAACCAATATAATTATTGACTTATCGGGATCAAATTTATTGAAGTCAATTTCATCCACTCCTTTGTTATAAAATTTAAATTTATTATTATTTTTATATTTTAACTTTAATTTATTAGTAAAATGAGAATTTAACTCATAGCCATGATATGAATAACTGCTATTAATATATTCTAAGATTGAACTGTCTGCACATCCAATATCAATAATTTCGTTAACTTTGTTTTTATCTATAAGCTTGATTAAATCTTCATTAAAAGTTCTTTTAACAATTAACCTTTGTAGAAATCTGTAAAAATAGGAATACATAATAAATATTTTTAAATATATAATTTACATTTGTTGCTTCAAAAAGACAAAAAAATTCTTGAATAATCTTATTTTCTTTCCAATGGGTTTAAAGTCTAGTTTTTTTTTATAGAAATTGCATGCATCAATCGTAGGAGCTTCACAAGTAATTAAATTAAATTTAAAATAGTTTTGATAAATAATTTGTATTGAATTCTCAAAAAAAAATTTTCCAATGCCTTTCGACTGATATTCCTTATTAATCGCCAATAAATTAAGATTGAGTGAATCTTTTATTAAATCTTTATGCTTTTTATCAAGTAAAATTAAATCTAGTTTTAATATAGAAATTAAAATATTTATTAATTGAAAAAATTTTATCTTTTTAATTAAATTAAGTAAAATTTTGAATTTCATAATAGAAAATTCACTAATTAGGTATCTAGGTTTTTCTGCAAATAAAGCATACCCTATAATTTTTTTTTCAGTTTTACATGTAAATAAAAAAATGTGATCAGATTTGATGGCTAAATTTAGATAGTCTCTTATTAAAGTTGTGCTAAGCTTCGATAAAATAGTATGTACATTTTCTGTTTTTATTAATTCAATTATTTCTTCCGCTTCTTCATCTGACAAAGTATTCTTATGAATTTTTACCTCCATTTTTCTATTAAATTCTTCAATCATAAAAATTGGAAATTGTATCTATTATATAATCGATATATTTTTTAGTAATCTTTCTATGGTTTGGCAAACAAATAATTTCTTTTTCATACTTTGCTGCAGTGGGAGACTGTAATTTTTGTATGTTAAAAATTTTATTACAATTTCTGTAATAAATCGTTCTAGTTTCAATTCCATTATTTAGTAAAAATTTATTAAGATTTGTCTTGTCTTTTACAAGTATAGGAAAATCAATTAAGTTTTGAAAATTAAAATCTCTAATTAGTAATAGTTTTATGCCCTTTATGCATTTCTTCTGTAATTCTTGTTGGTAATAAATATTTTTAGTTTTTCTTATTTTATGATTTAACGCTCTTGATTTCAAATCTTGTAATTGTAAATAAATCAATTTTTTTGATATATCTGAAATTTTTGTAAAATAATAACTTGGAAACCTTTTGTGGGAAAATTTTAAACTTGGATAAAAGATTTTTAATAAAAATAAATTATTTTTTAAGTGTGCATATTTAACGACTTTAAAAAAAAGAATTTTATAAAAAAAAGTAATAGATAGAATTTTGAGTATTAGATACATCATACTTTGTTTGATTAATAATAAATTGGGAAAATCTGAATATTTACTAATTTCTTTTATAGCAAAATCTTTAAAATATATATCATTTGTTGATATACCGCCTCCATAAAGAGCAGATATATTTTTCATTATATTAAAACTATACAAACTATATGTACCAAAGCTACCAGAGTATATTTTTTTGTTTTTAATTATTTTGTAATTGTCAAAGAATATCGCATTATCTTCTATTAAAATAATTCTTTTTTGTTTGCATAGATTCCGTATAAAAATAGTATCCTCATAAGAGTTAAACATATTTGTAAGTACTACCGCTATAGTATTTTTATTAATTTTTTTTTTTAAATCTTTAATATTAAAAAAACCGTTATCATAATTTAAATCACAAAATTTAATCTTATAGTTAAGATTTTTTGATATATTTACCATTTCAGCTAAATTGAACGATGAAAAAATAATTTCATTTTTTTTAGGAAACTTGAATTTTAAGTATTTAAGTAATATTAGAAAAGCAACTCTTAATTGGCTTGTAAAAAGAAAATATTTTTTTTTCGAATTTTTTTTAAAGCTATTTTCTAATTTTTTTTTTAAGTTTTCTTCTTTTAAGAAAAAAGAAAAAAGGTAGTGTTTAATTTTTAAATAAATATTTATTCTAAAATATTTCACTTATTTTATATTATTTCCTATTCTTCTGGCGTTTGCCACTATTAACGCTAAAGGATATTTATTTACTCTAAAATCAAAAACTGATCCATCTACTATATAAATATTTGGATTTACTTTTAATTGACAATTTTCATTAACAGACAGTTTATTTTTGCTTGAGGTAATAGGAATAGTTCCAAAATAATGATATTCGGCTCCAGTTCCTGGGAATGAAGTTTTATAAATTGGATATATGATTTTATTTTTTAATAAAAATCTAAATATACTTTTATTCTTTTTTTTAAGTTCTGAATGAATAGGTTGATTTTTAGAATATATTTTAGTAACTGAATTTTTTTTAACTTTAATATATAAATCACTATATTTTGAATCTAGAAGTATATTAGAAAAAATCAGATATTCTTTAATATAGTTAATAAAAAACTTAAAAGGGAGTAAAAATTTATACAAATCAATAATTGCGTTAGTGATTATACTATTACCTGGCCTTATATCAGCTATGTATCTATCATCTTTTTTCTTATTTTTAATTTGTAATAAAGAAGGTGTAAAATCCATTGTGCTCTTTATTTTTTTTCTTGATAAAAAAGCTGAAAGTAATCTTGGATGATGTTTTATCTTAACTTCTTTATTAATTTTCAAAAAATCTAGTATTAATTTAGTAGTAACTATTGTTCCACATCCTAAAACAACTTTATCGGAAATAAATTTTTTTCTTTCTTTATCATTTTTACACAGTAATACAATTTTTTTTCTTTCTTTATAAATTCTTTCAACATAATAATTATGAAACTTAATATTTTTATTTTTTAAATTTTTTTTAAAAAAATTTGATGATGTAAATTTTGATTGGCTTTCTTTTATTTCTCCTAGTTTAACTTCTTTTTTATTATTTGTAAAAAAAGCTAAAATAGATTTACTTAAACTATAATTTTTATCTTTTCTCTTTATTAGATTTTCTAGATTTTCTGGGATTTCATAATTATTTTTAAATCTTAATTTTTTGTTCAATACAAATTCACCTATAAATCCTGATGATTTTAGTAAGCTATAAAAATGATATTTTATACTTTTGATTGTTTTTTTTTTAAAATGTTTAATATCTTCACTTATATCCTTGTCTACCTGAAGTCCCCAATAATTGGATAAACCGCCAAATTCTAACGATCCAAGGACATTACAGTTTTTATTTACTCTCAAATTATTAGAGGTAAAATAATTTTTTACTTTTTTTATCTTTTTCTTAATTTCGGGTGTTGGAAAAATTTTAAATAAATGGCTATTAAAATTATTTTTATCATTTAGTTCTTCTTTAAAATCTGGAGAAATCACGTCTATATGTTTATTTTTTTTTAAAAAGCTGTCTATAAAATTTAGACTAGGAAGTCCGCTCCCAACTACTATGATTTTAAAAAAATTTTTATTCTTATTTGACATATAATTTAATATAATAATAAAATATGTATAGGCACTAGAAATTTTAATTATTTTTCTATTAGTGATTCTGAAAGACGGAAAGTATCATTTTCATACTCTTTATCTCCTCTTGCTCCTTAGGTAAAGACTAAATACTTTGAATCTTGCATAGCAATTATAGCATGTGACTCATTTATAGAAGAAACAACCAAATCTCCTTTTGATAAAATCATTTTTTTAATATTTGCATTTATTTTTATTTTCTTGAAGAATTAATATAAATAACCTATTTAATCCTATGTGCCCTCATAGCTCAATTGGCCTACGGCCTTCAAGTTATAAGCCTGACGCACGTACCTTTTTTCTGCCTGTAAAATGAACGTTACTTTAATATATTTATTTACGTACTATAACGATATAAAAGTGATGTGATGAGAATATCTGAACATCAAAATACAATTGATCAAATTAAGCCTGTTTTACTTCGGACACCAATGGTTGTTCCTAAATGGTCCCATACCTCTCCCATATGTCCACCGCTAGGATTGGCTTATGTAGCAGCTAGTTTAAGACAATTTGGTTATGAAGTTAGATGTATTGACGCACTAGGTGAAGCACCATTACAGAAAACGGTTTCAGAAAATGCCAAGTATTTATATTTTGGTTTATCAATTAAAGAAATTCTTCAACACTTAGCATTGAAAGAATTTAATGTGTTGTTCGTTTCTCTTATGTTTTCCCATGATTGGCCTATGACTAAATATTTTATAAAAACAATTAAAAAAACCTATCCAGAAGTAATTACGGTTTGTGGCGGAGAGCATATTAGTGCCTGTCCAAAATTTTCTATGGAAGATTGTCCTGAAATTGATATTTGTGTATTGGGTGAGGGAGAGGAAACTAGTATTGATATTTTAAAAACTATTGAACAAAAAAAATCACTTTCAAAAGTTAATGGTATTGTCTATAGATCAGAAGAAGGAATAATAACAAATCCAAAACGTTCACGAATTAGTCAGTTAGATAACATTCCATTACCTGCATGGGATTTGTTTCCTTTAGAAAATTATTTATCAAATAGATTAGGCTATGGAGTAAATCCTGGAAGAACAATGCCAATGTTAATTTCACGAGGCTGTCCTTTTCAATGTACATTTTGTTCAAGTCCTCAAATGTGGACTACGAAATGGCAAGCTAGAGATCCCAATTGTGTAATTGAAGAAATGCAATTTTATATTGATAAATATAAAATAACAAACTTCGATTTTTATGATTTAACAGCAATTGTCCGAAAAGATTGGATCATTAAGTTTTGTCAAAAAATAATTAAAAAAAATTGGAATATTACATGGCAAATGCCGTCAGGTACTAGATCTGAAGCGCTAGATGATGAAACTTTGGGTTTGATGATGTTGTCGGGACAAAAACATATTTCTTATGCTCCAGAATCTGCTTCTAAAACAACTTTACAAAAAATAAAAAAGAAAATTAAAATTGAAAATATGAAAGAATCCATAAAAAGCGCTTTATCAAAAGGTATGGGTGTAAAATTAAATTTAATGCTTGGATTTCCTGATGAGACTCATAAAGAAATGTTAGAAACGCTCAGGTTTGTAATTTATGCAGCTTTCGTGGGTGTAAGTGATGTTTATTTAGCTTCATTTGCTCCATATCCAGGTTCTGAGCTATTTGATGAAATGTGTAAGAATGGACAAATTTCTAAAATTGATGATGAATATTTTCTTAACTTAGCCAGCTACACTGACTTACTTCACTCTTATTCTTATTCACGACATGTTGGCCATCGTATGTTAAGCGTTTACCGCTTAGGTGGCATGTCCATGTTCTATATTCTTAATTTTATACTTCGTCCAAAAAGAATACTTCGTTTATTTATAAACATAATAAATAAAAAAGATGAGTCTAAGTTTGAAAATTCAATTTTACAAATGGTGAATAGATTTAAGCGAAGTAAAAAACATAAAATAACAGATAAAAAATAACTATTCGTTTTATTGGAGCAGCAGGTTTTACGAATTCTATTTTCTATCTTTTGCTGTTGACTTTGGCTTGTATAATTGTTTTTATAAACCCAAAATGAACAATCGCAGTTTATAGGGTTTATGCACGGTTTCAATAAATTTGAAAAAAAAAATATTGAAAAAATCTTACTAAATAATTTTATAAATTTAATGCCATCCTTTTATGAGATGGAAAGCTCATTTCTATCGGGCATTTACAAACGTTACGGAGATCTAGAAGGAGGAAATATTGTTATATTTTTTGCAAGAGACTTACATTTAGAAATTTTAAGAAAAAGAGAGATTGATTTAAATTTTAACATTTCCTTAGATGAATTTTGGAATAACCATAAGAATATTATCCAGAAGAAAAAAAAAATAATTACAATTGCAAAAAGTACAGGACTTGCCAGAGAAACAACGAGAAGAAAAATACTCTCTTTGATAAAAACAAATCATATAAAAAAAACAGAGAAAAATACAATATTTTGGGAACCAGATTCTAAATCTAAAGATTCTTACATAAAAATAATTGGAGAAGAAATAAACTCATTGTCTAAGTTCATTTTTCAACAATTGAGATTTTTTTCTTTAGACATTCCGCTCTCTAAAATAGACAAAGAGATAAAAAATAACTATTCATTTTATTGGTATCATTATTTAAATGCTCAACTTCAATACATAAAAGTTTGGCAAGTGCAATTCAAAGATCTTGAAATGCTTTTAATAGGACTGCAGACTCTGATACAAAGCATTACGGATTCAAAAAAATTAGATAGATTGCAAGATCTTGATTCATTTCTTATAAGCAAAACGAGAAAAAGTATTGATTCATTTGATAATCAAGATGCAGGTATTAGTGCCACTTCCATATCTGAAGTAACTGGTATTCCTCGGGCAAATTGTATTCGCAAATTAGAAAAATACATCAAGATGAATATAATGGAAAAAAATCAGGTTACTAAAAGATATAAACTTATACCTGCTCATATGAAATACCTTCCGTCTTCTACTAATCCAATATTAGATGGAATAAAGCATACAATTAATATATTTAGTGAATTTTCTTCAATACTTCTAACGTCTTTAAATAAAAATAGATAAAATTTTATATTGAAAGCATAAAATTAATTTATTCAAATCTTAGACTTTTATTTATCTGATTGCCCTGAACTGTTTTAATATTAATTTTAATGTCTTTATTCATTCTCATATCTTTATTCTCCTTCCATATTCCTGCGGCAAGGTGCATAATGCCAATTTTATTGTGAGGTAAATAAGGTTCTACAAAAGTTTTGTTTTCAATATCATATTTTGTTAAAA
>Ga0187833_10004978_pt1 | contig 12758 bp, 8 predicted proteins | sample ETNtaG_37_FD_167968 | JGI IMG/M metagenome (GOLD analysis project Ga0187833, IMG submission 167968) | Marine microbial and viral communities from oxygen minimum zone, Eastern Pacific Ocean - ETNP2014_SV_400_PacBio MetaG (Illumina Assembly) | ecosystem: Environmental > Aquatic > Marine > Hypoxic... | reverse complement strand
ATAGGAAATGAACATGAAGAAAATTTTATCCACCCTGGGAATGGCCAGCGTCATGTCGTTGACGCTAATCGCCACCCCACCGGCATACGCGGGCAAGGTAATACTGAAGGTACCGGTATGGTTTCCGACCAGCTTACCTGCCCTCGGCACATCGCCAAAATGGATTGCAGATCATATCAATCTTATTGAAAGCTCCGATATGAGAGTAAAAATCTATGAGCCTGGGAAACTGGTACCGCCCAAAGAGATGCTGGAAGCGGTGTCTAAGAGGCAGGTCGGAGCCGGGTACACAACACCTGGTTACAACCAGGGCAAACTGGGCAAGAAAGGCGCTATTTTTTCAGCAGTGCCTTTTGGTCCTGATGCTCCCGAGTTCCTGGCCTGGGTCTACTATGGCAACGGCCGTAAGTTGTGGCAACAGACTTATGACGATGCGGGCTTTAATGTGCAATCTATCCCGTGTGGGATTATTGCGCCCGAGACCTCTGGTTGGTTCTCTAAAGAAATCAATTCGGCGGCCGATCTGAAGGGCCTGCGCATGCGCTTCTTTGGCCTCGGCGCCCTGGTCATGGAAAAACTGGGCGTATCGACCTCTCAGCTACCTGGCGGTGAGATTGTGCCCGCCCTGCAGAAAGGCTCCATCGATGCCACCGAGTTCTCCATGCCGGCGATTGATAAGCGGCTGGGCATCAATAAGATTCTCAAGTACAACTACTTCCCCGGATGGCATCAGCCAGCCACCTTGTTTGATTTGATCGTCAACAAGGAGATCTGGAACGATGTTATGAACGAAGGGCAACGTACGATTATCGAGCTTGCCTGCAAAGCGGTTATGACCGATGCGCTGGCAATGGGCGAGGCGATGCAGTTCGATACCATGAAAGAGAATGAGGCAGCCGGTACTGTAAACAAGTACTGGTCAGACGAGATGTTGGCTACATTCTCATCAAAGTGGGATGAGGTCGTTGCCGAGGCAATCGCCGAAGATCCAGGTTTCAAAGCAGTGTGGGATGATCTCCAAGAGTTCCGTGCGAACTATGAAATCTGGAATAGGTGGGCCTACCTGCCGCGTCCAGGGACCTCACGCGATTAAACACTAACCATTTGTCAGTCTCTAATAGCGGCCCGCGGCAGAGAGTCAATCTTTGTCGTGGGCTTAGCATTTAGAGCAAGCTTTTTTCGGCTTGAAACAATAATTTTTCGATTAGGTTATATTGTCTTTATTCCCCCACTAAAAAGAGGTGTTTTATGGCGACTGTCATTAGCGGCGAGACCCACCATGTGCCGATCACCGAACTCCTCAATAGATTTATAAAGCGGGTTGTTGAGGCTGTTGCATGGCTGAACTTCGTCCTGATAATCGTTATTCTAGGGACAGTTATCCTGCGTTATGGATTTCATCGCAACGGGCTCCTTCTGGGATGGGGGCTGGTGCCAATGGAGGAACTCGAGTGGCACCTGTATTCGGTACCGTTCATGTTCGGATTGGCTTACGCCATCACTAATGACAGTCATATCCGCATCGACATCGTCCACATGAATTTGTCCAAACGGCTCCAGCATTTTTTTGAAATCTTCGGTATTGTTTTCTTGCTGATGCCGTTTCTTTTGATCCTGCTGGATTTTGGCTTTGATTATGCGATGTATTCCTTTACCCACAACGAATCCTCGCAAAGCCCCAGCGGCCTGCCCTACCGCTGGATTGTCAAATCGGTGATTCCGTTGTCAATGTTGCTGATGATCATTGCCACGCTAGCCCGCCTCATCCAGGAGACGGTACTGCTGTTGTATTACGGCAAGGAAGCTAACGAGACGATTCCTACCGGCGTATCAATCCTGCGCCGGATGTTTACTCCCCAATTAAAGGACTCAGGCTCATGAATCTTGCCGCAGAAAATTTCCTTGTGATCGGCATGTTTGTGTCATTCATCGCCCTGTTGTTCACAGGATTCCCGGTCGCCTGGGTGCTGGCCGGAGTCGGCATCCTTTTTGGTGGGGTTGCCTGGTGGGCCGACAACGTCATGAGCTGGACCATGACAGGTCTGGACTACAACACGCTGGGTCTGCTGGTAGGCCGAATCTTCGGCATCATGGACAACTGGGTATTGATTGCATTGCCGATGTTTATCTTCATGGGCCTGATGCTCGACAAGTCCGGCATTGCTCACAAAATGCTGCATTCGATGCAAAAACTTTTCGGGAACATAAAGGGCGGGCTTGCGGTCACAGTCACATTGATCGGCATCATTCTGGCCGCTTCCACCGGAATTATCGGCGCCTCGGTGGTGTTGCTGGGCGTAATGTCGGTGCCGATCATGCTCAAACAGAACTACCATAAACCCCTGGCGCTGGGAACCGTAGCCGCCTCGGGCTGCCTTGGAATTCTTATCCCGCCTTCGATCATGTTGGTCATTATGGGGGATCAACTGGCAATCCCGATCCTTGACTTGTTCATGGGTGCGGTTTTTCCGGGGCTGATTCTTGGCGGGCTGTACATCCTGTATATCCTGGGTTACTGCAAGATTTTTCCGGATAAAGCGCCACTGGCTGCAGATCACAAAGAAGTGAATCTGAAAGACGTCGTGCAGGCCTTAATCGATATCCTTCCGCCCGCTGCGCTGATCTTGATGGTGCTGGGGTCGATTTTTATGGGTGTCGCAACCGTGACGGAAGCTTCCGGGGTTGGTGCACTGGGGGCGACGTTGATTGCCGCCTTTTACAAGAAATTAAGTTGGCAAGTTCTTAAAGATGTGGTGATTAACACCATGAATACGGCCGGCTATATTTTTGCGATTTTTGTCGGCGCGACGATATTTGCACTGGTGCTGCGCGAGTGCGGTGGTGATGAACTGATTGAAACCGCATTAACAGGATTAGGGCTTGGCCCTTATGGGTTGATTATCTTTGTTCTGGTTGTGATTTTCATTCTGGGCTTTTTTCTCGACTGGATCGAAATCAGCTTGATCATATTGCCCCTTCTGGGGCCGGTGATTGCGGGCCTTGACCTACCGGTCAGTGGGTACGGTGTTGTTGATTATCCCAGCTTGACCTGGTTTGCGCTGTTGGTTGCGGTCACCTTACAGACCTCATTTCTAACTCCGCCGGTGGGTTTTGCACTCTTCTATCTCAAAGGGGTATGCCCACCAGAAGTGAAATTGGTGGATATTTATCGCGGCGTAGTGCCTTTTATCGTGCTGCAATTAATCGCCCTGGTCTTGGTGTTTTCTTTCCCGGCATTAGTGACCTGGTTGCCGGCACAGGCCTTCCAACCACTTTGAGAATATCTTTTTGCGAAGTCGGGTAGGCGGCGAACTTCCAGGCAGCTGACTTCGGGCCGGGTGAAGGTTGCAACGTCTCGATCCGATATAGCGCAGGCGATAGCCGCGTAGTCGACATCCGTGGGTGCCGGATTGCTGCTCGAAATATTCCGCCGCTTTATGGAAGTTGTTCAGCGGAACTTTCGAAGAGCGCGTCAACCCTTTCTTCCCACCTGCTCTGCAGCCGGATGCAAGCTCGCCTTAGCACTTGGACGTGCATCTATTCGTGCGAACCACGCGCTGATGTTCCGCAAGCTCGAGTCGATACTCTGGCCAACCCCAGCGGCGAAATCCGTACAGCAATAGAGCACGAGGTCACCGTCCGGGTACTGCTCGGATGGTGCAAAGCCGTGGGTCACGGTCTGGAAGAAACTGAAGCGGTCCCAGGTCCAGACTCATTCAAATATCAGCAACAAGTCTTTCACGTCGACCTGCTGGCCCGGTTGCACTTTAACTTCTCTGACTGTACCGTCACGCTCTGCACGAACACTGGTCTGCATCTTCATCGCCTCGATGGTCACCAGCCCATCGCCCCGCTTGACTTCTTCGGCTGCCCGCACATTGATCTGCGCGATGAGACCCGGCATTGGCGCACCAACGTGGCAGGGGTTGCCCGAATCGGCCTTGGGCTGTACCACCCGGGTGACTTGGTGGGTCTGGTCGCTTACTTTTATCTGCCGAGGCTGGCCGTTCACCTCAAAGAACACTGTACGCATACCGTCATCATGGTGATCGCTGACCCCAAGATAGCGAATGATCTGGGTATGCCCGGAGTCCAACTTGACACTGATCTCCTGACCGGATTCCATACCATAGAAAAAGACCGCCGTCGGTACCATCGTCAGGTCACCAAACTGTTGTCGTGCCTTCGCGTATTTGACGAATACATCCGGGTACATCAAGTATGATGCCAGCTCCTGCTCGGAGACACGTCGCTCTACCCGGCGTTCAACCTCTTCGCGGGCAGCATCAAGGTCTGTTGGCGGTAGTATCGCCCCGGGTCGTTCAGTCAGTGGTGCATTACCACCCAGTATCTTTTTTTGCAGGCCAGCAGGAAACCCACCGTACGGCTGACCCATGTCCCCCCGGAAAAGAGAGATCACTGATTCGGGAAAGGCCACGTCAAATTCGGGGTCTTCAACTTTTTCACGCGTCAGGCTGCTTGTCACCATCATCAGTGCCATATCGCCCACCACTTTGGAACTTGGGGTGACCTTGATCAGGTCACCGAACATATCGTTGACCTCGGCGTAGGCAGTGGCGACCTCCGGCCAGCTGTCTCCTAGGCCCAGCGAGCGCGCCTGCTCCCGTAAATTGGTGAATTGCCCACCAGGCATTCCGTGCAGGTATACCTCAGAGGCCCCTGAGCGCTCTTCACTTTCAAAAGCGGCATAACCCTCCCGAACGGTCTCCCAGTAGCGGGATAGCGTTCGGATCGCGCTGCCTTCAAGCCCCGTTTCCCGGGGACCATGGCGAAGTGCTTCAACAATGGAACCAAGATTGGGTTGCGAGGTCATCCCGCTCATAGAATCTATCGCACAGTCAACAGCATCGACACCAGCCTCGCACGCACTCATGATACTCGCTGCAGCAATACCACTGGTGTCATGCGTATGAAAGTGAATAGGAAGGCCGATCTCGTTTTTCAGCGCCGTCACCAGTTCGCGTGCCGCCTGTGGACGGCACAGGCCGCCCATGTCCTTGATTCCCAGAATGTGTACGCCGGCGGACTCCAACTGACGGGCAAGATCGAGGTAGTATTTCAGATCGTACTTAGTACACCCCGGATCACTTAGGTTACCGGTAAAGCAGATCGCACCTTCCACAAGCTTGCCTGCTTCTCGCACAGCATCGATAGAGACACGCATGTTCTCGACCCAGTTCAATGAATCAAAAATGCGAAAAATGTCGATATCTGCCGCGGCTTGCTGCACAAAATATCTCACCACATTGTCTGGATAATTGGTGTAGCCAACCGCATTGGATGCGCGCAGCAGCATCTGGGTCAGTATGTTGGGCATACCCTGCCGGATCGTGCTCAACCGCTGCCAGGGGCATTCGTTCAAGAATCGCATCGCAACGTCGAAAGTCGCCCCACCCCAGCACTCCACCGAAAACAGTTCCGGCAGCAACCGTGCATAGGCATCACTCACCCTGATAATGTCGTAACTTCGAACTCTTGTCGCAAGCAACGACTGGTGGGCATCACGAAAGGTCGTATCTGTAACCAGCACCCGAGGCTGATCCAGCATCCACTGAGAAAACCCATCAGCCCCAAGCTCCACTAAACGGTCCCGCGTCCCGACTGGTATCGACAGATCGCCCACCTCCGGCACCTCGGCCACCTTCATCACATTCGGTCGACGACGTCCCGCAACTACCTCATTGCCATTGACTGTCACGTCTCCGATAAAGCGAAGCAGGCGAGTGACCCGATCGCGCCGGCGTGGGAAGAGCAACAGCTCTGGAGTCTCATCGATAAACCGCGTGGTGTACTCTGCCTGCTGGAATTGGTCGTTTTGTAACAAGCCGACCAGAAACGGCATATTCGTGTTGACGCCACGGACGCGAAACTCACGTAATGCCCGAAGCATGCGCTGGATTACTTCTCCCGATGTGTTGCCCCACGCCGTTACTTTCACCAGTAATGAGTCGTAATGACGGGTTACACGCGCACCAGCATAAGCAGTGCCTGCATCGAGCCGGATACCGAATCCCGCCGGACTGCGGTATGTGTCCACCTCACCGTAATCGGGTATGAAGTTGTTCTCCGGATCCTCTGTCGTGATACGACACTGCATGGCATAGCCGCGCATTGTTATTCCAGACTGCTCCGGCACCCCGGAAGAATCGCTGCCGATCGCACATCCTTCGGCGATTCGGATCTGGGCCTTGACGATATCTATTCCAGTGATAGCCTCCGTCACCGTGTGTTCAACCTGGATTCTCGGGTTGACCTCTATAAAATAAAACTCACCACTGACTGAATCCTGGAGAAACTCCACCGTGCCAGCATTGCGGTAGCCAGCGGCCCGGCACACGGTGAGCGCGGCCTCGCACAACAACTGGCGCTGTTCACTGGAAAGATATTGCGCAGGCGCCCGTTCAACGATTTTCTGGTTGCGCCTTTGTACAGTGCAATCTCGTTCGAACAGGTGCACCAGATTGTTGTGGGCATCACCCAGCACCTGCACCTCGACATGCCGAGCCTGGCGCACCAGCTTTTCAAGATAGACCTCGTCATTACCGAAGGCAGTCTTAGCTTCCCTGCGGCCACTGGTCACCATCTCGGAGAGCGCACCGGGCTCGTCGATAACCCGCATGCCTCTACCACCACCACCCCAGGATGCCTTCAACATCAGTGGGTAGCCAATCTGGTCGGCAAGCTCCGCGACTTTTGCCGGATCGTCGGGCAAAGCACCAGTTGCCGGCATTACTGACACATCGTTAGCGAGGGCCAATGCACGGGCCGCGACCTTGTTGCCCAGTCGGCGCATGACCTCGGGCGGTGGCCCAATAAAGATCAGGCCCGAATCCAGGCAGGCCTGGGCAAATTCGGGACTCTCAGACAAGAACCCATAACCAGGATGCACTGCGTCAACTCCAGCATCAATTGCAGTGCGTACAATCTCATCGATCTGCAGGTAAGCCTGTACCGGGCTGCAACCCTGTCCGATCAGGTATGCCTCAGGAACCTTGAACCGATGCAGGGAAAATCGATCTTCCTCCGAATAAACAGCGACACTGGCGATACCGAGTTCAGAAGCAGCACGAATCACACGAATCGCGATCTCACTGCGATTAGCGACCAGAAGTTTGCGGATCTTTTTCATAAGAAATACGTGTTCCTGAGAATCACCAGGCAAACGAGCGACGCCCATCGATAAAAGATACCGTGCAGGTTCACACCTGCGTCTCGATAAGCGCAGTTCAACCACGTATTAAAGCAGTAATACCCTCTCGAATACAGTTAATGCTGGCTCTAAGGGCGCCAGAACCGATGACAGAGGAACAGGTGCTGATGCCCTGATCGAGCACTGAATGAGACCAGTGCTAGCTGCGATAAAGGGCTTTACCGACAGATCCCGGGCATTGATTCTCTGTGAAAAGCAACTGAAGCTGGAAAGAGAACATCGTGCGACACGATATGATGCCACGAGTTTTGAACTCCTTTGATAGGCCGGCATTTCTTGAAGTTCATTGAAACCGATCAGGGTAGTGCCCGGGAAGTTACCATGTAGGAGACGGCATAATTAGAGGGTGGTCGTCCCGTTGCGAGCAGACATCGGCCAGCATCTGTGCCAGGCTAAAGTAGTCAACTCGCCCAGCGTCGAGCTGACGCTTGTCATCGCTGGTTGAAAAAACCAGTTCGCCCAGCATCTCCAGGCCCCCTATCAGTCGCTTGCGTATGAGGTTTTGGCCAGTGTTATTCGACCGCGAGCGTGGCACGAAGTACAAGCTAACGGCTCCTGTTTCCACATCCGCTACTGCCATGATGTTTGCAGTCAGCTCCATCTTTCGGGTGTCGTTCTTTTCGATCCAGGTGTTAGCCCATTGACTCACGCGCAGCTCGACATCCATTCTCTCGCCACGCCAGAAAGCGAAGTGAACCGGGTAGCCATGGGTCACCAACTCCGCAGCGGCACCAGAACCCTCTGTCAGGCGTTCTATCGGAAAACGTGCATGACGGACCGGACGGCGAAAGGCATGGTAGTGCAGATGACCTGGAATCGAAGCGCCGGCATCGATGCCATTGTAGAAAGTCAGGTACCCCGGAAGCCGTCGCGCAAGGGTAACCAAGTCCATGATCAGATCGGCGATATAGAGCTTCTTGTCGCCAACACCGTCGACCACCCATGCCTGGGACAGGTGGTCGCGACTGGCGATGACAGAATGTACGGGGGCCAGCGGGTAAGGGTTTATCCAGGCGATGTAGTCGCGCCCATTCAGTTCGACGTCGTAACCCAGTTGCAACTCACCCTGCTGCCAGAGGATGTTAGCGGGGCACAGGAAACAACCGTCATGTTCGGCAACTTGCCCAGGACCAGGTGACGAGTGCCCCCTCCCGTCGAAGCGCTCAGCACGTCGCGGGTTGAACTGCACTAGGAAGATCTGGTCCGGATCAGCAGGATGGGCAACCGAATAGCGCTCGACCCGAGACAGGTCATCGCAGACAAAGCCGCTTGTGAACTGATGACTGTAAAGTGCCTCCAGCGCACCACCCAAGTCGCCTTGTTTGTGTTCAAGGCCTCGCAGGTCCTGGTTGAGGATTTGCCAGGAGTGTTGATACTGATTCTGGTCAGACATCGTTGATGTGTGTTGCACCGCTTAAATGGCGTGCGATTATACTGCAAGGTCGGATTTGGAATATTTACCAATTACTGTTAAAAGAGCCCACGTAGTCACTGGCTATCGGGGCGGATAATACACGGGGAGAAAACCTATGCGCGGCGACGCTATCATTGTAGAACAGCAGCACCGCCAAGCCGGCAGAGGTGTGGCCGACCACGTCCTACCCAAGTTGCAAAAAACGAACACGCGCTACACCCTATCGGTGGCGGGCGAGTCGGGTAGCGGCAAGTCCGAGACAGCCCAGGCCTTAGCTGAGCAACTGGGGGAAGCGGGTATAAATTGCACTATCCTGCAGCAGGACGATTATTTTGTTTATCCACCGCGTTCCAACGATCGGGCCAGACGCGAGGACATTGGCTGGGTGGGGCCTCAGGAGGTTCACCTGGGTGTGCTCGACTCCAACCTGCAGGCGTTCCACAATGGTGCAACCAACCTTGTCAAACCATTGGTTCTCTACGAACAGGACCAGATCACCGAGGAGACACTGGATGTCGCTGGATCACGGGTGCTGATCGCTGAGGGGACCTACACCACACTGCTGGAGAACGTGGACACCCGAACATTTATCGATCGCAGCTACATTGATACCCGCGGCCATCGGGAAAAGCGTGCCAGACACGAGTCCGAACTCGACCCGTTCATCGACCAGGTCCTGGCCATAGAACACGGAATCATCTCTGCTCACAAGGCCAGGGCTGATCTCGTTATTGCATCGGACTACACGGTGAGCATTCCTGCCTGATGCGTATTGGCTTTCTGAACCCCCAGGGTAATTTCGACCCGACAGATTCACACTGGACCGAGCATCCGGATTTCGGAGGCCAGTTGGTTTACGTCAAAGAAGTCGGCCTGGCACTGGCACGCCTCGGGATCGAGGTCGATATCCTGACACGGCGTATTAAGGATCCGGACTGGCCCGAATTTTCTGAACCAGTCACGCATTACGATAGCGAACGCGAACGCTTGCGCATTGTCCGCATCCCATGTGGTGGTGACTCCTTTCTGGCCAAAGAAGCCCTGTGGCCGCACCTCAGGGAATGGGTGACTGGAATAATGAGGTTTTATGACAACCGACTCCCGGATTTTTTTACCAGCCATTATGCCGATGGTGGCTATGCCGGGGTAGTGCTCAAACAGGAGTCCTCTTCCGGCTTTACCTTCACCGGGCACTCGCTCGGCGCCCAGAAGCTGGACAAGCTGGATATGAACCCGGCCAATTCAAAATCACTGGACGCACGTTTTCATTTCTCGCGACGGATAGCAGCTGAACGGCTCAGTATGCGTGAGGCCTCGCGAATCATCACCTCCACCGGCCAGGAACGCATGGAGCAGTACGCTCATCCCCTGTATACCTCCGCCGTAGAAAGCGGGGACGATGAACGATTTGCGGTCATCCCCCCAGGTGTTAACACCCGGATCTTCGGTGCCGAACCAGGTCCTGTTGACGAGGCCGTGACAGCATCCCTCACCGAACGCCTGCCTGACCTCGAACGGCCACGTATCGTGATATCGAGCCGGCTGGACGAGAAGAAAAACATCCTCGGCGCGGTGCGCGCCTATTGCGGTTCACCGGTACTGCGCCAACGGGCCCGGCTGGCCTTGTACCTGCGGGATGTGAATGACCCATTTGAGCAGATCAAGAACTTACCACCGGGTGAACGGTCGGTGCTCGAACCAATCCTGCACCTGATCGATAGTTCCGGCGCCCGCAGTTATGTCGACTTTGTTAATGCCACGTCACAGCAGGTACTGGCTGCAAGTTACCGTTTTTTCGCCCAGCGGGCTTCAGTGTTTGTCCTCAGTTCACTCTACGAGCCCTTCGGCCTTGCCCCGATCGAGGCAGGTGCTTGCGGACTGGCGGTAGTGGCAACTCGGAACGGCGGGCCAAGCGAGATATTCGCCGACGGCTCCGGGGTGCTGGTTGACCCGGCCAACCCCGCCGCTATTGCCGAGGGTATCGCCCGGGCACTGGCGGATCAAGGTGACTATGCCGAACGCATCCGCCAACGTGTGCACTCAACCTATACCTGGGAGCGTACCGCAGAGTCTTATCTGGCAGTCATCGAGGCAGGTCGCCGTAACACCAATACAATGCGCAGCAATTCCATCGAACTCGATGCATCGGTGCAGCTTAAGCGTTACCTCGCCAGACGCGGAGAATAATTACCGCATTGTCACTGCGGGGCGGTATTCGCGATCCTGACCGAACATACGCCGGTTCGCCACCACAATCCCATCACTGGTGCGGTGATAACGCAGCGCGTCATTGTCGGGATCCTCGCCGATCACCGTACCGGCCGGTATCTCGCAGCCATTGTCCAAAATCACTTTACTGAGCCTGCAATCAGAACCAATGATGCAGTTCGGCAACACCAGGGCCCCCGTCAGCACACAACCTGATGCGACCTTGACATTTGAAAAAAGCAGAGTCCGCGTGAGTTGCGACGAATCGATGACACAACCACCACTCACCATCGAGCCGCTGACACTATACGCATCCGGGGCGCCTGCGCCGATGAACCTTGCCGGCGGCAACTGCGCCTGATATGTCCAGACCGGCCAACGTGGATCGTACAGATCCAGCGATGGTTCGGCGCCGGTGAGCTCAATATTGGCCTGGTAGTATGAATCAATGGTGCCCACGTCACGCCAATAGCTATCGCGTCCGACGCTCGCGACCATAGAGAACGCCTGTACCTGATCACCGGCTTCGATCGCACGGGGAATGATGTCGTGGCCGAAGTCGTGGCTAGAAGCGACATCTTTAGCATCGTGATGCAATTGGTCCGCCAGGTACTCGAGCGAGAAGATGTAGATTCCCATGCTGACTAGCGCATTCGCTGGATCCGCTACCAGCGGCTGGGGATTATCGGGCTTTTCCTGAAACGAGACGATCCTGTTGTTGTCGTCAACGCTCATCACACCAAAGTTTGATGCCGATGCCAGGGGCACGGTGTTACAGGCTACGGTGAGGTCTGCTTTGGCGGCGACATGGGCCGCCAGCATCTCGCCGTAGTCCATTTTGTAGACATGATCACCTGGCAGGACCAGCACGTACTCTGGATGGTGGCTGGCGATGATATCGAGGCACTGGTAGACAGCGTCCGCGGTACCCTGGTACCAGGCGTCCTCCTCGACCCACTGTTGCGCGGGCAGTAGTTCTACAAACTCACCGTACTCACTACGCAGGTTGTTCCAGCCCTCCATGATGTGCCGAATCAGAGAATGAGACTTGTATTGTGTCAACACGCTGATACGACGGATTCCGGAATTAAGGCAGTTCGACAAGGCGAAGTCGACAATCCGGTACTTGCCACCGAAGGGCACAGCAGGCTTGGCCCGCCAGTCGGTCAGCATCTTCAGACGGCTGCCGCGTCCCCCGGACAGAACCAGGGCGAGCGTATCCCGCGTGAGGCGACTGACGAACCGGCTGCTGGGTGAGACGTTCATGGTGACTCCATGGGTACGGGTGACCAATTGAAACCAGGAAACGCAGCTAAAGGGCTGATTGGAATCAGGCTCCACCAGAGCCTGGCATCTACAAAGGTATGAATCCAGATTGCGAGTCTCGCCGGTCGCACAGCAACTTCATTTATGTCAACACCATAGATAGATCGGCGAGCAATTTGACAGCGTTGCCAGAGCAGCATCATGTCCGTACCACCGGCCCAGAATTTCGCTTGAGCCCATCGCCTATTCCCACCGATGAACCAATAGCCATCATACGTTTCATACGCCTATATTACGCCTATAAAACAGCTGTGTTAATTCGCGCGTGGGTCCCGATAACAGGAGTGGGGCCAGTGGATCGTTCCACTAAAAACTGGGATTAATCTCTAGGGATTAGGGGTTCCTTTTTGATCCCTGCGAGAAATTGTCAGAATTTGGTTTGGGTTGATTTAGCCTTGATCCAAGGCTCAAATCTTCGTGTGCTGAAACTGGGTCTATTCCAGTCCTCTCTAGTCCATTCAAGTCTATTTGCGTGGAGTCGTAGCCTGTTATTTAAGGGGTTTTAGGACTGTCGGTGAGGAGAGCACTGCCTTCACACGGCAGGGGTCGCTGGTTCAAATCCAGCCGCGCCCACCATAT
>Ga0187833_10004976_pt1 | contig 12762 bp, 13 predicted proteins | sample ETNtaG_37_FD_167968 | JGI IMG/M metagenome (GOLD analysis project Ga0187833, IMG submission 167968) | Marine microbial and viral communities from oxygen minimum zone, Eastern Pacific Ocean - ETNP2014_SV_400_PacBio MetaG (Illumina Assembly) | ecosystem: Environmental > Aquatic > Marine > Hypoxic... | reverse complement strand
CAAGAATAATAATATTACATTGATAGACTTTGAAAGATGCAGAAAGAGGTTACATCCATCAAATGTTACTCAATTCTGTGATTATATCAGTTCCAATAATATACTAACATTATTAAGAAATAAAAATATTAAAGTTAATAAAGATAAATTAATTTTATTGGCGAAAATCTATAAGAAGAATATTAATGGGAAAAATCTAAAGTTGATTTTAAATGCAATCAAATAAAAAAGTGACCAAATTCGAGAATAAAGTATATGATTTATGTAAAAAAGTCCCTAAAGGGAAAGTGACGACTTACAAAACTTTGGCTAATAAGCTAGGAACTAAGGCTTATAGAGCAGTCGGGCAAGCATTAAGAAATAATCCATATGCTCCAAATGTCCCGTGCCATCGTGTAATCTCATCAAGCGGTAAAATTGGTGGTTTTATGGGGAAAAATAATGTTAATTCTAAAGATGTTAAGAGGAAGATTGCATTATTAAAAAAGGAAAAAATTGTGATTAAAAACAATAAAATAGAGAAAAAATATAATTATAAATTTAAAAAATAAAAAAACCTATTTCCTATTCTTGACTTTCTTTTTCTTCTTCTTTATCTCTTTGTCAAGCTTTAATTCTTCAAGAAGCTCTTTGTATCTGTTTCTTATTGTTACTTCAGTAACTCCAGCTACATCTGCAACTTCCCTTTGAGTTCTTTTTTCGCCATGTAGCAAAGCAGCTACATACAAAGCAGCAGCTGCAATTCCAGTTGGACCCCTTCCAGAAGTTAATTCAGCTTTCTGGGCTTTTTCAAGAATCTCAATGGATTTGCTCTGGGTTTCTGCACTTAATTTTAATGAAGATGCAAATCTTGCTATATAATCAGATGGATTTGAAGGTAATATTGTAATTCCAAGTTCTCTGGTAACAAACCTATAGGTCCTTCCAATCTCTTTCTTTTCAATTCCAGAGGCTTCTGATAATTCATCTAGAGTTCTTGGAACCTCATGGCGCCTGCAAGCAGCATATAAAGCTCCAGCAACAACAGATTCCATGCTTCTTCCCCTTACAAGTCCTCTTTGGACTGCTGAAGTGTAGATTCTGGCAGATTCTTCTTCAACTGATTTTGGCAATTTCAAAAATGAAGAGACTCTCTTCAATTCAGCCAATGCTAATTTCAAATTTCTTTCAATTGCAGTTGAGATCCTATACTGCCATTTCCTTAATCTAAAGAATTTGTTTCTTTCTTTCCCTGCTAATCTGAATAAATCAGCTTTTTGGCCTACTTCAGTGCCTAGACCTTGATCATACTGAGTATAAGTCATCGGCGCACCTGATCTACGCCTTTTTTCGCCGTCTTGGCTATCAAATTCACGCCATTCCTGCGAGAAATCGATCATCTTTTCTTCAATTACAAGGCCACAATCCTTGCAGATTATTTCGCCTCGTTCTTTGTTATAAGAAAGATTTATGCCCGCACATTCTGGGCACTTTTTAACTAGTTCTGGCATTGTTTTCACCCACGTTATAGTTGATTAATATGATTTTGGACCACCCCGACCAAAAATTATTTATATTAAATGATTGTAATATAGTTATCGAATTACAACAAAATTTATAAAGAAGAAGTTCGTTTTATATTTAAACCTTTCGGTTTCCGAGCACAAAATAAAGCCATAAAAAGAGTGATTAGAATGCCTAAAGACCCAATTCCAGAGGATTTATTCAATATATTAGCCTGTCCTTTATGTAAAGCTGATATGAGGTATAATAAAGCTAAAACAAGCTTAGTTTGTGTTAAATGCGGTAGAAAATACCCAATAAAGAAAGGAATACCAATTCTTCTGCCTCAGAAAGCTGAATAGAGGTTGAATTGAGCTTAATAATTGTAATTGATACTAGTTTTAATTAAAAAGCTTAGTATTTTAGGCGCGACCAACAATGTCGCGCAACATTACGCCCGCCACATTGCGGGCGACTATAGTGCAGCCCAAATGAGGACCGCATAGATGCGAGGCGTCAATGGCCGAGCCTAATTTTTTGAGTTTTATTAATTAATAAGTAAAATAATTAAATTTAATCTTTTAAAACAATTAATTATATAAATATCAAAAATTCTTTTCATTTTCCTGCCGCGATGGCACAATCTGGCACTGCGCGGATATTAGTTTATAGCTAATAGTGCAAGCCTTGAGTGTTTAACACTAGGGTCAGGTTAGCCCGTTTCCGAAAGGATTTCCTGGTTCAAATCCGGGTCGCGGCGTTTTATTAAATCTCAGGAGGCGGCTCTATACTTGATTCTGGAGCCATCTCTTCTTTTGCTTTCTCTTTTTTTCCCTTTAAAACCCTGATAAAAACAAAAGCGATGATCAAAACCACAATAAAAGCAACAATAATTATAGCTTTAAGGGAGATTTTGGCTTTTTCTCCGGAAAGGATTATGGGTTCCTGGACAGTTTCATTCACTTCTTCTTTTTCCTCACTTTGCTCAGTGATATTTTTTTCAGTTTCCTGGCTTTCAACATCAATTGATTCCTCTGTTTCAGATTCATTTAGAGTTCCTACTTCAATAACCTCTTCTTCAATTCTAGGGGAAGTTAAGGGTACAGTTATTGTCTTTTTTTCAACAAAAAATTCACCAAAAGATGATTCATAAGCGATGTTTATGTCAAAATTATAACTTTCTCCCTCACCCGGGCTTATTATCCTTTTATCGATGATATCCATGGTAAAATTTTTCTGGATCTTTCCAAAAGCGCTGGAAAAATCCTGTATTTCAGGTATATCGCTCTTGTAATCAATCTTTAAATTTTTGAAATCTATAGAACCTGGATTTTTAATAGAGACCTTAAAATCTGTTTTTAGGCCGGGAACAACATTTCCAACTTCATAATCGATATATGGGCAATCACAATCAACATTGAGATCATAAGAGCTATTGAATTTTCTTAAAAAAGTTGAGATTTTATATGATGAATCAATATTAAATCTCTGTTTTCCGGAACGTACTGCTTTTAAGTCCATTGTAAAATTGATGCCGCTTTCATTAACCCCACTTTCCTTTTCTATCTTTCCAGCCCAGGAGAGAAATTTATTGTTCATCTCCATAGCTTTTGGTTTTTTTACAACCATATAGCCTTGGGGAACCTCAAAAATAAATGATGTTACTGCCAGATCTTCATTTTCATTGATATTTTCCAATCCCAATGACAACTCTAAATCATCCCCAACCTTGACGATTTCCCTATCCTTTGTGATCTTAACTTTTAATGAATTGTCTAACACTGTGAGTGTGTCTGTATCTGTTATATTTTTTATTTCCGAACCATCAAAATATTGCGTTTCTGTTGTTAAGTTATGGATTACCTGCCTAAGCCCTTTCAGCTTATATTTGCACGTTTTGATCTGCCTTGGATTTACCTGACCCTTAAAGGTCACTTTGTTGAACTGTATAGTGCATCCTTCTGCATCGGAAACTAAAATTTCAGCCGGGTAGGATTCAGTCAATACTATATTTTCCGCAACTATGTCGGCAGTATTCTCCAGGCTTAATTCAACATCTATCTCTTCACCAATAAGAAGCTCTATTTTAGGGATGGTTTTTGTAACAGTAAGGGTTGATTTTATTGTATAAACTTTCACATTAGTTTTGTAAATATATTCCCAGGTTGTAGAATTTCTATATGCAAATGTTGTGTTTGAAATGCAGATATTAAAGCTGTTCTTGATTTTGCATCCTCCTCCTTGTATTATGACTCCGGAGATATCTATACCCACTGAAACAACATCTTTCAACACCCTAAAACTGAACTCTTTTCCTTCGATCTGCTCTACATCCTTATCGTAAACAGTATCAGAAAAGACCAGATCCTGGGAAAGTGCAAAAGAAGTTTCCATAGCAATCAAGAATACCAATAAGATCAAAAAACCTCTTTTTTTCATTTTTAATCAATGCATACTGATTTTAGAATAATTAATTTGACTATTTTTAAACTTATTGTTAAATACATTTTCTAGCTTTGAATATTGTTATTTTTTAATCTGCTCTGCAATTTTAGTGTTCGCCCTCGCTTTTCTGCCATAACGCTCGGGCTCACCTATTTATTGTTATAGTTCCGAGGCAAAAATTTATTGGCAGTAAAATTTTTGCCGAGACTAATTATTGTGATTTGCGCAGCAAATCACGGATTGAATTATTTTCTATTAAATTAATAACTATAGAATTATTTTTCTTCTTCATATATCTTGATGAATGTTGTCAATAATGCAAGGATTATCGGGCCTATTATCAATCCAATAACGCCAAATGCGGCCAGTCCCCCCAATACACCAAGCAAGACAAGGACTGGATGGATATTTGCCTTATTCCCTATGATCTTTGGTTTCAAAAAGTTATCAGCAAGGCCTACAATAAAGATGCCCCATACTATCAACAAGATGCCTTTGACCATAATTGTATTGTCAAGCTGGACATACCCATTAAAAAGCAACATCAGGGCTGCAGGGAACCATACTATTGAAGAGCCCAAGTAAGGGATCAAAGAGAAAAACATCATGACAATGCCCCATAAAATCGGGCTTGGGACTCCGAAAATGAAAAATCCAATGCCGCCCAAAGCACCCTGTATCACGGCAACTATCAGATTGCCGTATATGACAGCAGACATGACCCCTTTGAATTTTTTAAAAACATATTTTTGGTGGGTCTTTTTTAATGGAAGCAATTTCTCTATTTTGCCAACCATCAATTGCCCATCCCTAAAGAAAAAGAACATTACAAATATTATGATAAAGAATTTGAGGAAGAAAGCAGGGACTGAAAGCACAAAATTTGATGCACCGTCAATGACGTATGTTGAGGCTTTTTTAATGGAATTATCGATCTGGTATCTGATCTGAGGATCATTGAATTTTGCTTCTGCATAGTCCACAAATTTACATATAGGGTTTGCTGCCTGGCCACAATCTGTACTTATCAAGCTCCCGCTGGATACTTTCTGCCTTGTGATGATATAAGTGGTGTAGGCCTCCTTGGAGACTGCATTTATGATAAAAAAGAAAGGCAGTGTTATAACAAGGATAACCAATACTGACACTATCAAAGAAGATAAATTTTTCCTATTGAGCTTTTTGTTGATTTTTGTGTATACTGGATAAAAAACATAAGACAGTATCATGCCTGCCAAAATAGCCTTTAAAAAAGGAAGAACAACATAGAAAGATAACACTACCATAAGCAGTAAAAGTAATCCAAAAAATACTTTTGTGTATGGGTTGCTTGCGATTTTTATTACCTTCTTTAATCTTATAATGGGCCTGACCTTATAATGGGCCTGCTCGGACTTTCACTAGTAAATACTGATTTGAACCGAGGACCTCCGCCTTGTCGAGGCGACGTCATAACCACTAGACCACAGGCCCTTTTACTATCTTGTTTAGGTTTCTTTTATTTAAAGGTTACTAAAAAATTAGATTCTACGCATTAATATAAACCACTTGCACATATATACGGAAAAACAAATTACGAGCATAAGAATTCTGCCATCTCAGCCCCCTTAAACCCCAAAATATCAAGGAATTCGTCTATAAACAGTTATACGCAATATTACTCAGAATCATAACCAAAAATAATTAGTTATTGGACCATATCTGTCTAATATATCTTCTATTCTATCACTCCTATCATGATATATTTTTTGTTGATTTTGCAATTCATTTACTATTCCATTATTGCGATCTTCCGTTTCAATCACAATTTGTTGATCAAGAGCAACTGCCTTCTTATTATAGTGGTATGAAGCTAATGTGAGGGCTAATTCTGCTGATGGCCCAGCAGCGGTAACTAACATAATCAATGCAATTCCATCATGAATTTTACTTGGTATTCTCATATTTTTTCAGTAACTAATATTAATATATATAATTTATGATAAAATTCTGAGTAATACTCGAAAATCCTAAAAACTCTCTTTAAAGAATCATCTAAAAATACTAGAGCCAAGAGGGCTGAAAAAGAACAGGAAGAAAGCTGTTACAACACCGAAAACCGCTAAAATTACCTCTTGCATAATATGATGCATCCTGGTAAAATCCCTCGTGGCCTGGACAATGTCGCTTTCGGTCACCAAGCCTATAAGGATATTCCCATCATCCACAACCGGAAATCTTCTGATATCTTTTTCCCTGAAGTCTTTGAGAATGTCAGTATACTTTGTATGGGGCAGGATCATATGGTAATCCTTGTTCATAATCTCCTTTACTTTTGTCTTATCTGAGTTCTTGCCTTTTAAAATTGCCTTTTTAATGACATCATTTTCAGTAATGATTGCAATTGGCTTTTTTTCCTTAACTACAAGCAGACAACTGATATTCTTGTTAACCATTAGCTTAGAAGCTTCACTAATCGTTGAATTTTCATGTACAGTAATCACATTTTCCGACATGATGTTCCTTACAGTTACCATTTTTATCCCAATATTGGAGCTATTAATCTATATCCTATGAATACAAAAAATTCAAACAAAACAAAGAGTATCAAAACAACATTCTGCAGGTTTCTATGGAATTTCATATTATCCCCCAATGCATGCACAATATCATTTTCGGTTACAAGCCCGATTAAATTTTCGTTTTCCACAACCGGGTATTTCCTATAGTGCTTGGTATCTATTATCTTGCTTGCTTTCTCAAGCTTTGTATCTAAGTGGACGGAAGTAACAGGAGAATTCATTATACTTTGAACGCTGGCATTAAGGTTTAATTTTTTTGATGCGACATTCCTTATGATGTCTGTTTCTGTTACTATACCTATTGGCTTTTTGTCTTCAACAATAACTACAGCACCATGCAGCTTATTGGATATCAACCTAACAGCATCCTTGATCTTGTCCTCTTTTTTCAATACAGGCACATCAGTCTGCATGATTTTTCTGACTTTGGCCATCTATAGAATCCTTTAATATTTTTATTTAAATAGTTTTCTAAAAGCAGTAGTGATGATTTAGGGAAAATAAAAAAGAGCCTCTGATGGGAATTGCACCCACGACCTTTGCCTTTTTATACAGATACCAAGGCAACGCAATACTACTATGCTACAGAGGCACTAGAATCCGAAAAAAAGTTTTCTATATAAAAGTTATGGAATAAATTACCTATTTTTTGGCTTGATTTAGTAAACTTTAATTCTATATTGATTTATGGACTGTCTGTAGGAATAATGAGACATTGGGCCACGTTTGATGTCATTGGCCCACAGCTCATATCCCAAGTTCCATCTCCATTATCCGTTCTGCCACACCAAAATAAATGGTTATTGCTATCGTCCCAGCATCTGGGAAGTATGTCCACAACACCAAGGGGACAACCTGTGACAGTTTTTGCCCATATTCCATTTTCAGGTACAGCTTGATTTGTGAAAAGACTAGGATCATTACAAGGAATTGACGAGCCTCCGTGCTGCCACCACCAAATGTCAAAGGTACATGCCTGAGTGTTACAAGACTGAGAATCAGAACTAGAGCCTGAACAACTAGATCCACCGCAGGAAGGAGACGGATCATTACATGATCGGGATTTTGTTTGAGTTCCGCCGCCGCAGCTTACTGAACAACTGCTCCAACTGCTCCAACTGCTCCAATCACCATTGACCGGACAGCATTGTGTATTGCAGCTCTGGGAACTCTCTCCAGAACATGCCGACCCTCCACACGCCTGGGATGGATTGTTACATGTACGTGTCTGGGTACCGCCCCCGCAAGAGGCTGAGCATGAGCTCCAATCACTCCAACCTCCGTTGACTGGACAGCACTGCGTATTGCAGTCCTGAATCTCTTCAACTTCTCCGCCGCACTGGTTGGTATTAGTCCTTGTCTGCGTTCCTCCTCCGCAGCTCGCAGAGCATGAGCCCCAGATCCCATAAGACACTATGGTATTTGAATCGCATGGAGTTGCGCTTGCCTCATTGCTGAATTCACTTTCTCCTATGGAATTGACAGCCGATACCTGATAATAATAAGGTTGGCCATTGGAAAGACCCAAATCAGTATAAGATAAAAAATTTCCTATTTCAGTCAAAAAAGATTCTAAACCTGAAGAAATGCCGCGGTAAATTTTGTAGTTGGTTATTGCTGCTCCTCCGTCTGATAAAGGAGCATTCCAATCCAATGTTATTTGAGAATTCCCTGCTGCTGCTGAAAGGCTTAATGGGGCAGAGGGGATTGTAATTAAGGGTGTACCTCCGGCTTCGATCTTATCAATAAGTCTCCCTAAATGTTTATGTGTCAATCCTGATTCGCTAAGAAAAGTCAAATTTATATCTCCGATAAATTTTTTCCCGGGTGTATTGGTGCATCCGGAAATTACATAAGTTTCTTGCTCCCCGTTATTTAATGTCCCGGATGAACTGCCTGTACAGTTTCCAACTTTAATGCTGTTAATAGTAATATCCTCCCCCTTGCCGTTTCTTAACACTAGAATTACTGTGCTTTCATCTACCTTAAAATCCATACATCCAATTCCGGGTTCTAAAGCACATTTTCTTGGAATAAACCTGTCTGGGCTTAAAATTCCAAAATAACTCAAAGCTCCGATTGCAATTAAGACTACCAGGATGGCCAAGCCATACGTCATTAAGAATTCTAAAGCTACCTGACCTCTTTTTTGCATATTACTATTTGTTATTCCTTATTATTAAAATTTTCGGTTTTTCTTTCATTAATAATGAAACTACCCTTTGCCATCATCATACTCAATAAAGGAACCTTTTGCATTATGCAGAGAAGCAAGCCATCCAGAAGTAGTTTTCCCGATTCTGTTGAATGTTAAGAATGATTCTTCCAATGAAGGCTTAAATAATGGATCTTTTTTGTAATCTTTCTTTAATTTATCAATCCATTTCAACACAGAACCGTGTTCTTTTTTCAATTCTAAGCATTTCCTTGAATTTTCTATAATTGCTTCAATTTTGCCCTTATTACGGATCATACCTTTTGCTTTCATTAATTTATCTACATTCCTTTCATTAAATTTTGATAATTTACTGATATTAAAATTCAGGAATGCTTTTTCCATCAATGGCCATCTCTGATCCACAACACTATACCTAAAGCCTGCAACGAATATTATTTTGGAAACTTGCCCAAGGAATTCATCATCATTCTTCGGCTTTAGGATTTTTTTGATTGCCATTTTAGATTTTGGAAAGAATTTATGATTTATATACTTTAGGGGCAGATGTCCAGTGGTTTAAAAATATTTTGAGTCCTAAAAAATAAAAGAGATGGTTTGGAGTTTAAACTATTGTAGATTCGCCACATAATGTGGTTCAGTAATACTAAAAGGAATCTTCCGTTGGTTTAATCTATCTTCAAGTTGTTCCCTATACAATCTTAATTGGGGACGTTCTGATGACCATCCATCTACTCTATCAGTTTCTAAGAACTCTGTTGACTTTAAATGAAGCTTCATTAGTGTTCTTAATCGAGGTGTATAAATTAAATCTTCATCTGCACTTTCAGAATTGAAAACTCCATATCCCTGTTTCATTGGGTTTAATTCCAAAAATAATAACCCATATGTGTCTTCATAGTCCGAAACAGTAAAAACAGGCATTATATTATCATCCGTACTGTGATGTAATCCTCTCGATGGCAATAATCCTTCTGTTTGAATTCGAAGAACTAAATCTATATATTCATCAGGTGAAATAAATTCATCCACTGGCGGTTTTTCTTCTTTAAAATCGATACCTGCTACTCCTAAAGAAACCTCTCTTGGCACTACTCCATGATATAGGACTCTTTCTTTTTTGATTAATCTTACGGGAAATACAGAGGGCATAAGCCTGGCAATTTCACTTTGATTATTAGCCCCATACGCTTTCAATAATTGCTGATAAATTTCATCTGACTGAATGCCTCTCAATGCCTGCCTTACTGTTTCTTCCGCACTTTCAAGCAAAGAGGCATCAACCGATGATATCCTTTTTTCATGAATATTTCCAACAATAGATAATCCAGTTATTGCTCCATTTAAGTCTCTCTCAATATCTCCAGCTAGATTATCAACAGTTTCCCTATCATACCCATAACGGTCAGCAAAAACGTATGCATGCAAATAGCCAACTCTAATACATAATTCATTTAACCTTCTTGTTAAATCTTGATGTTCTGCCATTAGAAGACTTATGACAGGAGGTCTTTATAAAGCTTTCTATTTGTTATCACTTAGAAATAGTTAAAATATGCGGGGGAAGGGATTTGAACCCTCGTACACACTAAGTGACAGGATATCCCATTTACGAGTGGGTGTCAATTATCTTAAGTCCTGCGCATTTGACCAGGCTTTGCTACCCCCGCATAAAACAAGAAACATGAAAAGAAATTTGTTTATAAATATTACTATCTAATAGACAGTATCGAGAATTATTGTAAACAATACGAAGCGAAAAAATCTTGGCAGTAATTTTTTCGCTGAGAGTAATTTATGTGAGCGAAGCGAACAGATTAAATTTTATTAGAATGATAATGCACTTTACTTTGATTTATTCAACCTTCATCTTCTGCAGATTGAAAAATGCCTTAAGAGTCCTTTCCAGATCATAAGTATCACTGGCAACAACGCCATCATCTTTTTCAGTGTAAAATTTCCAGATATATTTATCTACAAGAGCCCTGACAAAATAAAATACAGGCTTTTGCTCCCATTTCTCGCTTAAATCTGTTTCTAAGATGCCGTCAAATATGAGTAAAATATCTGCCTGCTGAGTTTTTATTCTTCTGCCATTCTTATTGACTTCAATTTCCTTGACTTCATTGAACATGCTCCTTAACCTTACGACTTCTTTTGAGTGATGAGCAAGATTTTTCCAGCATTCTATGGTCCACTCCATCTTCTTTCCTTTGGGAGTTAAACGCTCCATTTTTTTCTTTAGCTCTTTATTCATCCCTTTTTTTTTAATCCAGTCTTCCACTTCTTTATAGAAATCATTAATTTTAACAGGGCCATTATAACTAAGCCTCAATTCATGAAGAACAGTCTTTTTTTCTACCATTTTGATTACATCTAGTGTGCATGGTCTGAGGTTATCTTTACAACCCGGTAATGCCTGTGTAAATTAAAAATTTTTTCTACTTCATTGATTAAATGGGTCATGTCATAAGTAAGCCTCTGCTCGAACCTTTCTGTATAAAACTTGAAGATGAACTTATCATACAAAGACCTTAAAAATACAAGAAATGGCCTTGAGTCCCATTTATGGAAATAGTCAAGTTCCAAAAGCCCGTCAAAGAAAATAATGATTCTGCCGCTGCCGACTTTAACCTTTTTTTTGTCTTTTTCGGCATCAACTTTGACATAATCATGCACCAGCATCCTGATCCTGAAGATATATTTGGCGTAATCGCTCACCTTTTTCCAGTTTGCTACCTGCCATTCAACTTCCTTTCCTGTTTTTGTATCTGATTCAAAGTCCTTTTCCAGTTTCCTATCAAAGCCACGTTCAAACATGAATCTCTGTATCATGGTGACTAGATCCTTCAGATCAAACGGCCCTTCATACTCTATCTTCTGGTGGTCAACAACAATCCTTAACTCAGCCATTTAACGTGCACCTGTAAATTCCCTATGCTCATACTCTTCAGTCTCCATCTTTAATCTTTGCTGGATCAGATTATGGAGGGGGTTCATCACATTATAGTAGATTGTATCCTGCCAATCCCCTTCAATCTTTTTTTGTATAACATATTTATGATAAAAATTCCTTAGCTGTGCATAAAAAGAGCTGTCTTCCCAATTTTTTCCATAATCTGTAAGGACTCTGCCCCTGATCTGGACCCATATCCTCCCTTTTGTAAATGTTTTTTTGCTTCCATCTTTCGTCTTGATTTCAACATCATGCACATCATGAGTCTCAAAACGAATATCAAGTTCAAAGCGGTAGTATTCCTCAACATTTTTTATGGCTTCCCACTCATACCTTCTTCGTGCTCCAAAAGGGCTTGGACTCTTGTGCCAGTTAATGGTCTCATAAAACTTGAATTTTTGATTTCTGAAGAAATCTGCCATAGATTCGTAAAGATCCTGCATATCCCATACTCCTTTGTATTTAATGAACATAGTATAATATGGGTTCACCATCATAGAGAATTCTTCTGGCTTTAAAGGTTTCATAAAGGTATTTTTTAGAAAGTAGATATTTAAAGTTTTCTATAAAAAAGAAATTATTCCTGCTCCTTTGCGCAGACTTCACAGAATAATGAATCATTTACATTTTTTATCTTTTCTGCGTATTCACCGCATCCCTGGCATACCCCTTCTGATAGTGCTGATTTAGGTTTTCTGGATGCTTCCCTTATTTCAAATTTTTCAACAATAAGATCAAAAAGCTGAGGTTCAATTTTTAAAATATCCTTTATAGTGAGCAGTCCAACCATCTTTGTTTCATCAACAACCGGAAGATGCCTTATGTTATTGTCCCTCATCAAGATCAAGGCATCATAAATATCCCTGTCTGGGCTGATAGTTATAAGTTTTTTTTCCATGTAATCCTTGACTTTTTCTGTCAATGGGTTTATGCCTTTAGCCACAACTTTCCTGACAATATCCTGTTCGGTTATAATACCTATAGAATTTTCATTTTCCTTTACAACAACCGCACCAACATGGTTTTCATCCATTTCCCTTGCACAGTCAAGCAGGGTAGTGTCATGATTAATAGATATAGGCTTTGTTGTCATTGCATCCATTACCTTATAGCCGGTCTTCATCTTGATAACTAGTAGGCTA
>Ga0187833_10004974_pt1 | contig 12765 bp, 10 predicted proteins | sample ETNtaG_37_FD_167968 | JGI IMG/M metagenome (GOLD analysis project Ga0187833, IMG submission 167968) | Marine microbial and viral communities from oxygen minimum zone, Eastern Pacific Ocean - ETNP2014_SV_400_PacBio MetaG (Illumina Assembly) | ecosystem: Environmental > Aquatic > Marine > Hypoxic... | reverse complement strand
CCCCGGAGGAAGAGATATCGAGGCCAGGACAACTCTCACCCTAGCCCTCTTTCGAAAGAACAGGGCCGGCGAAAGAACAGGGCCGGCGTGCGGGGCCTATTTGCAGGAGGAATGACATGCCTCAAAACATGCGGGCGAAATTCGGCGTCAGCCTATCGACCCGGGCTGTGCTCTTCGACTGGGGCACCATGGACGACGTTATCGACGCCGCGCGGACCGCGGAGGATTCGGGTCTTTTCGATGGCATCTGGGTTGGAGACAACCTGCTCTCGAAACCCAGGGTCGAGGCCATCGTAACCCTATCCGCCATCGCTGCCCGGACCGAGCGGGTCAAGCTGGGCACAATCTGCCTGGCCAGCTTTCCGCTGCGCCACCCGATCCTGTTCGCGCTGCAATGGGCCAGCCTGGACGTTCTATCCCACGGCCGCACTATCCTGTCCGTCTGCAGCGGCGCCCCGGCAAGCTTCGGCCCCCAGTTCGCCAACGAACTCGATGCGATGGGGGTGGTCTCGGCCGAGCGGGTCGGTCGCCTGGTCGAAGGGGTCAAGATCCTGCGCCGCCTCTGGGGCGAGGACCGGGTCAGCTACGACGGGCGGTACTACCAGTTCAAAGACGTGGAAATGCTTCCCAAGCCCGTTCAGCAGCCGATGCCGATCCTGATTGCCGCCAACCCCAAACCTGGGATTGTCGCCGAGCCCATCGTGGACCGCATTCTGCGCCGCGTCGCAACCCACGCCGACGGCTGGCAGACCGATGCCACGCCGGTGGAGACCTTCCGCGACCGTTTCGCCAAGATCCAAGACTACGCGGAAAAGCGGGGACGCGACCCGTCCAAGTTCGAGTCCTGCCTCCACCTCATGGTCAACATCAATGAGGACCGGGAGCAGGCGTTCAAAGAGGCGACAACCTTTCTATCGTCCTACTACGGGGCCGGCGCGGTCTCCCAGGAGCGGGCCGAACTGTGGCTGGCCTATGGCCCACCCGAGGCGGTAATAGAGAAGATTCAGGCGTACATCGACGCCGGCTGCACCACGCCGGTGCTCCGCTTCGTGTCTCCCGACCTGAAGGGCCAGCTACAGCGTTGCATCGAAGAGGTACTGCCGGCGTTCCGCACCGGCTAAGCCGGGCCGGAGCCGGAGGGAGAACGGCACAATGCGAGAATCCATTACCGTCCGTCCGTGGGGCCTCATAGACGTTCTCGATGAGGCTAGACACGTTATGTCAACTCGGCCAGTGAAATTCAGGCATTCTGGCGAGGCCGGGCGGGTAGTGCCGGAACCTCGTCCGGCCCCGGCGGCGTTTCGCGCCGAGAGAGCCGCCGAGGAGAAAAGGTAATGGGTGGGGTGATCCAAGCCGACAATCTCACCAAGTATTACGGCAAGTCCCGGGGGATTGAAGGCCTCAACCTGGAAGTTCAAGAAGGCGAGATCTTTGGTTTCCTGGGTCCGAACGGAGCCGGCAAGTCCACCACCATTCGCCTGGCCATGGACTTCATCCGCCCTACTGGGGGCTCCATCCACGTGTTGGGGCTGGACGCCCGCCGGGATGTCTGCGAGATCCACCGGCGGACCGGGTACCTACCCGGCGAGTTGACAATGTACGACAGGCTTACCGGCGAAGAGATGCTTAGTTACCTTGGGCATCTGCAGGGCGGCGTGGACTGGCGCTACGTTGAAGAGTTGGCGGAGCGGCTGGATGCGAGCTTGTCAGTACCGTTCCGCTCCCTCTCCTCCGGCAACAAGCACAAGATCGGCCTGATCCAGGCGCTGATGCGCCGGCCGGAGCTGCTGATCCTGGACGAGCCCACCAGCCGCCTGGACCCTCTGACGCGACAGGAATTCCACCGGTTACTCGTCGAAGTCAGGGCGGAGGGCCGGACGGTATTTCTCTCCTCCCATATCCTGCCTGAGGTGGAACGGGTCTGCGACCGCGTGGGCATCATCCGCCAGGGGCGGCTGGTAGCCGTGGAGAGCGTCAGCGCCCTGAAGGCCCGGTCCCTGCGGCGGCTGGAACTCCATTTCGCGGCCCCGGTGCCCCAGGACGCCTTCGCCGGCCTGGCGGGGGTCCGCCACGTGACGGTCCAGGATTCGGTCGTGCGTTGCGAGATCACGGGTTCAGTGGACGCGGTAGTAAAGGCCGCCGCCGGCTATGAGGTCCTGGACATCATCAGCCACGAGCCTGATCTGGAAGAGGTCTTCCTGGCCTACTACAGCGGAGAAAACGACGTTGCTGACTAGCGTTCTATTGAAGACGGTGCGGGACCTGCGCCGGCCTCTCACGTGGTGGGTGATCGGCATGGTGGCGCTGATCGCGGTCACGGTGCTGTTCTATCCGAGCATCAGCGACGCGCCGGAATTCGATGATCTGGCTGAGCAAATGCCCGAGGCGCTCCTGAGAGCGTTCGCGGGAGGGGTCGCCGATTTCACATCGCCCGTGGGGTTCCTCAACAGCCAACTGTTTATCTTGATGGTGCCGCTGCTGTTTCTGGTATACGCCCTGAACGTCGGCAGCGGCGCCATCGCCGGCGAAGAGGAAAAGGGGACCCTGGACCTGCTGCTTGCCAACCCGGTGAAGCGCTGGCGGGTGGTGGCAGAGAAGTTCATCGCGATGACCGTCGGGATAACGGTGCTGGGCCTGGCCCTATGGCTGGGAACGGCCGTAAGCGCCAGGGCCGTGGGCATGGACATCAGCGTCGTACGGGTCGCGGAGGCTTCCCTGAGCGCCACCCTATTGGGGCTGGCCTTCGGCTCGATCGCCCTGGCGGTTGGTTGCGCCTTCGGCAAGCGGGCCATGAGCATCTGGGTGACGGCCGCCCTCGGTATTGCGGCCTACTTCATCAACGCCATGGGGCCCATAGTGGCCGGGCTGGAAGAGAAGCTGTCGCCCTTCTACTACTACCTCGGCTCCGACCCCCTGACCAATGGGCTGGACCTCCTTCATGTGGGCGTCTTGATCGGAATGTCGCTCGTGGCGCTGGCCGCAGCCCTGATAACCTTCGAGCGTAGAGACTTGGCGATCTGACCGGGATCGACCGGCCCTTGACGTGGCAACGATGGGCGATTACCTTTATCCCTGGCAGGAGGGGGAGGTAGCGCCCGACTTTTTTCGGCTCTGGTTCCCTTGCGGCCCGGCGCTACGGCTTCCATCCCCTCCAGCCTAAGGGCCGCGTTTTTGCGTGGGCATCTCCTATCCTCCGGCAATCTCCGGCGTCATGGAGCTGCTCAATCACTTCGAGGAGGAACCTGATGGATTTCGGCCTTTCAGAAGCCCACTTAATGTTAGGACGGACCCTGCGCCAATTCGTGGATCGCGAGATCATCCCCCTGGAAAGGGAATACCCGGGGATGGTCGAGCTACCTGACGAGGCGCTACGTCCCATTGAAGAGAAAGTGAAGGCCGCCGGACTATGGCAGCCGGCCGTGTCGGTGGAGCTGGGCGGCGGAGGCATCGATAAGATCGGGCTGGCCGTCGTGACCGAAGAGACCTGGCGCAGCGTCCTGGCCCGGAACATGACGGGGCCGCGGGTGAACGAGTACCTGTACCACGATTCCGATGTGATCCGGGAAAAGTATCTGATGCCCACGATACGCTCGGAGAAGCGCGGGGCTACCGGGTTCAGCGAGCCCGACGCCGCGGGCGACGTGGCCGGGATAACGACTACTGCCGAGAAGGTGGAAGGCGGCTACGTCATCAACGGCGGCAAGATTTGGTCCAGCAACGCGGAACGCGCCGACTACGTCGCGGTGCTGGCCCGCATGAAGGGGACCGAGCGGCGCGAGGGCCATACCCTGTTCCTGGTGGACCGGGGTGCCCCTGGGTGTACCTACGTTCGCACGATTCCGACGCTGGGCTTCGCATTGTTCGGCGAATGGCACTTCCAGGACTGCTTCGTCCCGGACTCCCAGCGTACCACCCCCGAAGGGGGCGCCTGGAGCGTGGCCCAAGCCCGCTGGACCACGGCCCGGTACTTGTTCGGGGCCCAGAGCCTGGGGTTGGCCGGGCGCTGTCAGGATATGGCGCTCAGGTACGTCAAAACCCGCTCCACCTTTGGGCAGCCCCTGGCGAACCGCCAGGCGATCCAGTTCATGCTCGCCGAATCGGAGATAGGCCTGCAAGCCATTCGAGCCCTGACCTTCCAGGCGGCCTGGAAGGCGGAGCAAGAGATGGACGTTCGCCATGACGCGTCGATCGTAAAAGTATTCGCCACTGAGACCGCCACCCAGATCATCGACCGGTCGTTGCAGATACATGGCGCCGCCGGCTACAGCACCGACCTGCCCATAGAAGTCCACTACCGCACCATCAGGGGCCTGCGCATCGCCGATGGTCCCAGTGAGGTCCACCGGATGGTCGTGGCGCGCAACATTCTGCGGGACGTGTAGATTAGGCCAGAGCTTTCCCGGCGGCACATCCCGCCGTACCGAGCCCGCTTGGATACTTGGAATCACGCTTCCGGAGGGGTTCTTCGGGGGGTCCCAAAGCAGGGATTCGGCCCAATGCCGACCTGTGTTATTATGGCAGCGCCACCCCGGCGACGGTGTGGCTCACCGGCAAGGAAAAAGCTGGAACCGGGGGCCGATCCGGCCCGGGCCGGGCGCCAGTTCGATACAAACACCGTGATAGCAGTCAAGGAGGGGAAGGATGGTAACAGCACAGAATATAGCCGATTTGGATGGCCTCGAGATGCGGGAGATCATCTACCAGAAACACCATCGGGTGGAGGGCGCGGCCTGGATCACCATCAACCGCCCCGATCGTCGTAATGCCACCACCCGACGCACCTGGCGCGAGATAGAAGCCGCCATTGAAGATGCCGATAAGGACGTAACCATCGGCGTCGTCGTCCTCACCGGCCAGGGGGACAAGGCCTTCTGCGCCGGCGGCGATATCGGGGAGCACCCGGACGAGGAGGCGCAACCCTCCAAGAACGTTCGCATCCGGGCCCACGGCGGCATAGAAGACATCTTGAAGCCCGTAATTGCCCGGGTGTGCGGCTTCGCCGTCGGCGGAGGCAATCACCTGGCCTACCATTGCGACCTCACCATCGCCTGCGAGGAACACGCCCAGTTTGGACAGAACGGGGCCCGCGTGGCCAGCCCCGCCTCGGGGCACATGGTCCAGGACCTGGCCGCCATCGTGGGCATGAAGAAGGCCAAGGAACTCTGGTACCTGTGCCGGAGGTACTCTGCCAAGCAAGCCGTAGATATGGGCCTGGCTAACGTGGCTATACCCCATGACAAGCTGGACGAAGAGGTGGACCAGTGGTGCCGGGAGATAGTCGTGAAGAGCCCAACCTGCTTGGCCGTCTTCAAGTACACCTTCCGGGACACCTATCTCTGGCTCCGGGACCACACCGACATGGGGGCCGTGGTGGGAGACGTTAACCCCGATTTCTACGGAGAGGGCGGTGAGGCCGTGGAAGGAAAGTACGCCTTCCTGGAGAGGCGGGAGCCCAACTTCGTCAAGTTCCGGAAGAACATCATCGGTAAGGGACTGCGTGACGAGGATATTATCCAGGACAGCTAGCCGGCAAACCTAGCCGCAGGACCGAAGGCGAGGGCCGGCCCCTCGGTACCGGCGCACCGTCCTTCCTAGTGCCTCGCCAATCGGCGGGCTTGGCCTTCGAGCTTCGCGAAGCCAGCAAATGTACGTGGCGCGACGCGTTTTGGCGCCATAAGGAGGAAGCCATGGATTTGGATTTCAAAGGCCGCACAATCGTAGTGACCGGCGGTGGCCGCGGCATCTGCCGTGTCATGTGCGCCACCTTCGCCAGAGAGGGGGCCAACGTGGTGGCCGCGGACATTCTGCCCGACGACGCCCGGGTGGGGGACGACGGCACGACCACCGAGCAGGAGTGCATGAGCCACGGCGTCCGGGCCAGCTACATCCACACCGACGTGACCCAACTCGACAGCGTGATGAAGATGCGGGACGAGGTGATGGAGACCTACGGGCAGATCGACGTGCTGGTCAACGGCGCAGCCTGGTGGGAGAACGGCTACTTCTGGGAATCGAACCCCGCCAGCTGGGCCAAGGAAATGAACGTCATCATGCTGGGCTCCATGAATTGCTGCAAGGCCATAGCGGAGCCCATGATGAAGGCGAAGAGCGGCGCAATCGTGAACATAGCATCCGACGCCGGCCGCGGCGGCGAGAGCCGGCAGGTAACCTACGGGGCCAGCAAGGCCGGCATAATCGGCCTTACCAGGGGTCTGGCCCTGGAGCTAGGCTACCACAAGATCAGGGTCAACTGCGTGGCGCCGGGCCGGACCCAGACTCCTCGCGGCATCGCGGACCGAGAGGCCGCGCTGGCCGTTGGCGAGAAAGAGGCGGAGGCCTATTTGGAGCGCGAAAAACGGGCGCTTCGAGTGTACGCGCTGCGGAAGTTCGGAAAGATGCAGGACGTTGCCAACATGGTGGTCTTTCTCTCGTCGCCCTCCGGCGCCGGGCATGTCACCGGCCAGACCATCAGCGTTAGCGGCGGATACACGATGGTCTAGCCGGGCTGGCCAAGTCCGGCCCCGGTTACCCAGTACTCTTCTCGCGCTCCCCGGAGGCCTCGGTCTGGCCTTCGGGGCTGCGCCTGCCGGTGATGTGACCCTGGAACAGTAAAGGAGGTGCGTGCCATGGCGTATGAATGCATTACTTACGAAGACGTCGGGGATAACGTGGCGCTGGTCACCCTCAATCGTCCCAACCGCCTCAACGCCCTGAACCGTCAACTCGTCAGCGAACTGGAACAGGTGGTGGACCATGTGGAGGAAGCCGGCGACGTGCGGGTGCTGGTGTTCACCGGGGCCCCCCGCGCCGATGGGCGCCCCTGCTTCTCGGCCGGGGCGGACCTCTACGAGCAGGCGGACCGGGAAGAGAGCGAGGAAGCGCTGCTGGGAACCATCCGGGCGTTGGTGGACCGGAGCTTCGGCCCCTGGCTTGCCGGGTTCTGCGACCGGCTGGAGACCCTGGGCACGCCCTCCATCGCCGCCATCGACGGCATTTGCACCGCCGGGGGCCTGGAGCTTGCTCTCTCCTGCGACATCCGGGTGGCCTCGGAGACCGCCCAGATAAGCGACCTGCACATCAAGAACCTGGGCGCCATCGGCGGCGGCGGCGTCACCGTCCGGCTGGCGCGCGCCGTGGGACCGGCTTGGGCGAAAGAGATTATGTTTACCGGTCAGCCCATGGGCGGCCAAGCAGCCGTGGACATCGGCCTGGCTAACCATGTGTTTGCGCCCGACAAGCTGGTGGAGGGCGCCGTCGCGCTGGCGAAACGGTTTTCCGCCATGCGTCCCCAAGCCTTGGCCATGGCCAAGGCCGCCATGGCCGCATCCATGGACATGGACCTGGGCCAGGCGCTACGCTTCTCCTACATCGGCCGGGAGGTCCTCTCCTCCAAGGAGGGTGCGAAGTCCTTCACCCAGAAGCAGCCCCCTCCTCACACCAGGAACTAGTACTTCCTTTCGGTATTGGGCGTTACCAACGCCGTTCGTGTCGATAATGGCCGTTACCAACGCCGTTTAATGGTGGGCATCACCAACGCCGTTCGTGGTGAGCTTGTCGAACCACCGGCCTCAGGGCCCTTCGACAAGCTCAGGGCGAGCGGATGATCCTAGCGGCTATTTCCGAAACCAGGAACCAGTCGATCCAGTCCCCATCCGGCCCGGTCCGCCGCATTCCCGACGGAGCCGGAGCTTTCCTGTTACCATGGCAATGCCTCCCGCCCTCGGTACGAGAATGCGGCTGGCAAATTTGCGCCACGGGGAGCTGATTAGTCATCCTCAATGGCCAACTTGAGTAGACGTGTCTCCCGTGTCTACTATGGCTGGTTCGTGGCCGCCGCGGCCGCCGGAACGGAATTCGCCAACGCGGCCTCAGCCATAGGCATCCTGACCATTTTCGTCACCCCCATGACCGATGAGTTTGGCTGGAGCCGGACTCAGATCTCGGGGGCCACCAGCGTGGGAGCCATAATCGGAGCCTCTCTGGCCCCGTTCACGGGCCGGTTGGTCGACCGGATTGGCTCCCGGCTTCTCCTCGCGGGGGGCGGCATAGTTGTCGCCCTGGCCTGCTTCTACCTGGCAGAGGCGCAAACCCTCCTGGGATTCTACATTGCCTTCACTTTTGCCCGGACCGCCGACCAGGGCCTGATCAAGGCCGGCGCCTCGCCGGCGGTGGGCAAATGGTTCCGCCGCTACCGGGGCCGGGCCGTCTCCCTGGTCTTTTTCGCCGGTTCGGCGGGCATCCTGGTCATGGCCCCGATCGTGCAGATGGTGATCAGCGCGTGGGGCTGGCGCGCCGCCTGGTGGGTGTTGGGAAGTGTGATGCTCGTGGTTGGAGTGGTGCCCAGCGCCCTGGTGGTCCGGCGTCAGCCCGAAGACATGGGCCTTGCGGTGGACGGCGCAACGACGGAAAAGCCACCCCCAATCCGGACCCAAGCCCTCTCCGCGAACGACCAGGTTTCCCCGCAGGTTTCCCCGGAAGAAGAGGCCCAGTGGGCGTTGGGTCAAGTGGTCCGGACGCCGGCTTTCTGGCTGCTGATGGTTTCTTTGCTCATCAGCAGCACCGCTAGTTCCGGGGTCGGCCTGCACCTGATACCCCACTTGAACCAGCAAGGGCTCGTTGGGGGACCGGCGGTGGCCGTCATCAGCGTAATGTCCGCCTCCGGCGCGGCGAGCACTCTGGCTTTGGGGTTCATCTCGGAGCGAATACCACCACGGCGGCTCATGGTTTTGGTGACACTGATGCCCGCCATCAGCATGACGGTCTTGATTCTGGCTGACAGCCCTGCCGAGGCTTACCTGTTCGCCCTGATCCAGGGGGTGGCAACCACCGGGGTCAACATCCTGTCTCCGCTGGTGTGGGCCAGCTTCTACGGGAGATCCTCATTGGGCTCCATCTACGGAGTCAGCAGGGCCTCCCAGGTAGTTGGCTTCGCTGCGGGGGCGCTGATATCAGGCGTAATCTTCGACGCCACGGGGAGCTACCAGGACGCCTTTGTTCTGTTCGGCTTCATCGCGGTGGCCAGTTCCCTGCTGGTCCTCATGGCCCGCCAGCCGGCCGCTCCGGCTGGCCCCCAGGCTTGACCGGCGGGCCAGGGGCCGGGCGAAGCGGCGGCGGCGGCGGGAGCTTACCGGAAGCAGATGTGGTGTTAGACCACCGGGTCGGACGCGTCGATTACAGGCTCAGCCGGGCCTCCAACAGATCTTTGCGGACACCGCTCTCTTGCAGTACCAACACGAACATCTGATGAAGCTTGGCCGCCACGTCCCCGTGGGCCGCGATGACATCGTCTTGCTGGGCCGGGTCCTTCACCAAGTTGTACAACTCTGCCCGCGCTCCCGCGATGCTGTACATGAGGCTCCACTCCGAGGTGGTGATCGTGCTGACCACTGGTTCGAGAACGGGGCGCGCAAAGCCATCGATCTGCCGGACAATGTCGCCAACGTTGGAAAGAGGGGCGGAACTCACCAAGAACTCTGGTCCTACCGCGGATTCGGCTCGAAGAAGCGGCGCCAGGGACCTGCCGCGGACCGCATCCGGGACCGGGAGCCCGGCCAGGTCCAGGACCGTCGGCATCAAGTCTACCGCAGAGGTCAAGGAGGACACGGTTCCGGGTTTGACGCCGGGAGCGTAGAGCAGCAGCGGGATATGGGTGATCTCCTCCCATAGCGGACTGCGCCTCCAGCCTTCACGTTTATCCCCCAGCTCACTCACGGGGATGGCGCTGCCGTCTTCCCGCCTGGTCCCCAGGCCCTTCCCGAACAGGCCCCCATGCTCGCCGAAGCAGAAGCCATGGTCGGAGGTGAAGATCACGCAGGTGTTGTCCATCAGGTCCATGACCTCGAGTTTGCTAAGCAGATGGCCCACCCACCGGTCCACCATGCTGATCTCACCGCAATAGGTGGCATAGGCCTTCCTCACTTTCTCTTCGGTAAGCCACGGTATCTCTTGCCAGTAAGCATAGGGCGGGTTGATTATTTCCCCGTCGTAGCCGGGGTAGTAAAGCTCCGTGTAATATGCCGGAGCATCCCATGGCTCATGGGGGTCCCAGGTGTCCACGTACAGGAAGAAGTCCTCCTTGTGGTGCTCCTCCAACCACCGCTCGGCGGCGGTTATCGTTTGAGGGGCACACCGGTCCGCCTCGCACCGCCAGGCGGCGCGGACGTCGAAAGCCTCGTGGTGCGGATAGCCCGGGCCTTTCGCGTGCTGTCCGAGAATGTTGACAAAGGTCTGGAAACCCTGATCGTAGTTCATGTCGGTCCGCTGATAGAAGGGCGTGTCCACCATCGCGGCGGTGTGGTAGCCCTGCTGGCTCAGCAATTGGGCCAGGGTTACTTCGCCGGGGAACAGGGGCTCCCACTGCATGTAGGTGAAGGTCGGCCGGCCGGTGAAGTGGTCCGCGCGGGTCGGCATTGTCGGGAACGAGCCGATATAGTGTTTGTCGAATCTCATGGCCGTCCGGGCGAAGCGGTCCAGGTCCGGGGTATGCATCTTGGGGTTGCCGTAGCAGCCCAGGCCGTCCCGCCGCAACGAGTCAGCTACGATCCATACGATGTTCATCTTGAGCCTCCCTCAGCGTTCTATTTTCGTCGGCAGGCGACTCCCAAATCGTGCCTCGCCACGCCAAATATCGTGGATTGACCGGCTTCGATGACCTGTCGTTCCGATCCCTTCGGCTTGACTCAGGATAAACTCCGCGAGCAATCTCGTTGTTGCCCTGAGATTCCTAGTCGCCCAGCTCCTCGGAATGACGTCAAGTAGAAGCCGAGTCGACCGCAAGCCAACGGTGAAACGGCCAGTCATGTTGAGAATGCCGCAGTCAAACTGAGAGGTTATGAAAAAGCTGATACTCGGCCCGTTCCGGGCCGAGTATCAGATACAGTGTCGGTCGCTTGAGAGAGTTCGAACCCCGGTTGAGCGACAAGCTCTGAGGTTAACGAACCTTGAGTGGTGGAGCTGGAGGGACTCGAACCCTCTGCCTCTTCAATGCCATTGAAGCGCTCTCCCGGTTGAGCTACAGCCCCCCAAGAAACGGGGGCGTTACCGCCCCCGTACCAATATAACAACTACGGGGACGGCCCGCAACCGCTATCCCTGCCTATAGAACTTCACTACCCGCCGATTCCGGCCCCATGGGCCGGGCATCACCACGTAGAGGTCCTTATGGGAGTCGACCCAGATGCCATGGCAGGACCGGTTTTCCAGGGAACCCCACTGGGTCAGCCGCTCTCCTTCGAGGGTCATGATGCTTACCAGCCCGCCGTTGTGCTCCGGGATGTATGCCGTGTCTTCGTCGTCGACGTAGATCACGGCCGGGCCGATGAGTTCTGCGGGCCAGGTGGCCAGGTGTTCGCCGTCCTGGTTGAACACCTGGACCCGGTCGTTCTCCCGGTCGGCGACCAGCACGCGGCCCCGCCGGCCGATCCAAACACCGTGGGGAAGCATGAACTGCCCGTTCCCGGTGCCCGGCTGGCCCCAGGAAAGAAGGTGCCGGCCCTCGGGGGAGAACTTGTGGACCCGGGCGTTGGCGTAGCCGTCGGCGATGAATATCTCGCCGGCCGGGTTCAACGCGATGCCGGCGGGCATGTTGAAGGGCTCTCCGCCTCGCACCACGCTCTTGTGGGCGGTGCCGCTCAGGTCGTCGGGGGCGACTCCCGTATCGGAACGGTATCCCCTGGTCCCGATGGTCATGAGGGGTTGTCCGTCCCAGGTGAACTTGAACACCTGGTGATGGTTCCGGTCCACCAGCCAGACGTTGTCGTCCCGATCCAGCAAGATGGCGTGGGGGAAGGCGAAGAGGCCCGCCCCCCAGGAGGACAGGAAGTTCCCAAGGCGGTCGAAAATGACGATAGGGTGGTCCGGGTCCCGGTTGAAGCAGTAGACCCGGTCCTGGGAGTCCCCGACCACAGCCGCCGCCGGCATGTCCCACCCGTCGGGCACATTGGCCCAGTCCTCGTCCATCCGGTAGGTATACTTGCCGCTGCCTACGGTCTTCGACGTGGTCATAGCTTACGTCCCCCTTCGCGGTATGGGATACCTCGGGAGCGCGGCTCTCATCGGCGATGATCCGGGCCGGCGCGCAGTTTGCTGGTGAGACTCTTGGCCAGCAACCGTTCTTGAACGGCTTGTCCGGTCAGCTCCCGGAGAGCATCGGAGGCGATCCACCGGGCGCTCCTGGAATCCATCCGCTGGATTTCCCGGGCGGTTTCGATGGCCTTCCGGTTCAGCGCCGGGTTTCTCTTGCCGATCTGCCTCAGCGCCCAGTTGACCCCTTTCCTGACGTAGTTTCGTTGGTCAGTGGATTCCCTTTTGATTATCGGCAGGAACCCTTCGAAAAGTTCGTCGCCCGCCGTCTCGTCGCCGACGGCCAGCCGCGCCACCACAACGAATCCGGCTCTTTTGACGAACTCCTCATCTCTGGCGCTCCATTCGACACATTTTCGGGGCGCGAGTTCCGCCCTGGCCAAAAACATGCAACAGCCGTCGCAAACATCCCAACTATCCAGGTCCTTGACCCATCTTTCCGCCTGCTCCTCGGTGAGCACCTTTGGGTCATCAACCATCGTGGCCAGCAGCCTGGTTTCACGGATACCGGCGTCCCAGAGCCGCTCCGCCAGACGGTGGCTCACTCCGATCTCCCTGGCAAGGCTTCGCATCTTGGGGAGCGTCACTCCCCAACTGCGGCCGGTGCGGATACCGTAGCCGGCCATACCCGCCAGGGACTCAGGGTCCGCCAGCGCCCTCAGCTTTTCGAGCACTTCCTCGTAC
>Ga0187833_10004971_pt1 | contig 12770 bp, 18 predicted proteins | sample ETNtaG_37_FD_167968 | JGI IMG/M metagenome (GOLD analysis project Ga0187833, IMG submission 167968) | Marine microbial and viral communities from oxygen minimum zone, Eastern Pacific Ocean - ETNP2014_SV_400_PacBio MetaG (Illumina Assembly) | ecosystem: Environmental > Aquatic > Marine > Hypoxic... | reverse complement strand
GGAACGGGTGATGAGAGGATCATCAAGATGGAGAGTTTCTGCATTCCTTTTGAAATATTTGAGTCTGAAAAGCCGAAAGGCCCGGAAGTGGGAGCCTGATGGACTGAAGGAAGACGGAAAAAAACACATCCTCAAAATAGTTGAGGATTAATAATTAACTACAAGGAAAACTAATGACTACAGGAAAAATTAAATGGTTTAATCCAGCCAAAGGATATGGATTCATTGAACAGGAAGGCAAGGATGTCTTCTTGCACGTATCGGCTTTGGAAAAAGCTGGTATTGACACGTTGAAGGAAGGAGAAGAGATAGAATTCGAGATAGGAGAGAACAAGGGGAAACAAAACGCAATTAATGTAAAAAAAGTTGTGAATGGAAGTGATTAAGTATCTAGCATCAATACCAGTTGTGCTTTCACTCCTTGCAGGTGCGTATGGAGCAATCAACTACGTTTCAAAATCGAATAACACGGTTGAACAGAAAAGAAAATGAAACAGACAATCAAGATACTGTCAGATCTCACTAAGAAGGACGTAGAAAGATGTTCTAAAAAAGATGTTTCCCCTAATCCTTCTAACCCTGCTTCTATGGAAAGTTAATGAACGAACAACAGTTACTGAATGTATCAGAGGACAAGGCGAGAGAGTATCTAGCCTTAGTTGACCAATTATCTAAAATGGATAAAAGAAAAATATCCCAAGATAATTTTTTGTCCTTTGTCAAGGAAGTATGGCCAAGCTTCATAGAGGGGGCTCATCATAGACACTATGCTAAAAAGTTACAGGATATTGCTGATGGAAAAAATAAGCGTTTAATCGTAAATATGCCACCAAGACATACAAAGTCGGAGTTTGCATCTAATTTATTTCCTGCATGGCTTATAGGTAGAAATCCACAACTAAAGATCATTCAAACAACTCATACAGGAGAATTAGCAGTAAATTTCGGTAGAAAAATGAGAAATACCATTGCTTCACCTGAATATAAACAAATTTTTCCTACTACAAGAATCAAGGCAGACGTTAAGGCAGCAGGACGCTGGGAAACGGAACAGGGAGGCGAATTTTTTGCTTCAGGTGTTGGTGGAGCCATTACTGGTCGTGGTGCTGATTTGCTTATCATTGATGATCCTCATTCAGAGCAAGATGCCTTGAACGAGAATTCTATGGAATTAACATACGAATGGTACACTAGTGGTCCTCGGCAGCGTTTGCAACCTGGAGGAGCAATTATTTTAGTAATGACTCGTTGGTCTACTAAAGACCTAACGGCAAAACTATTAAAAGCTCAAAGTCATGATGTAAAGGCTGATCAGTGGGAAATTGTAGAATTTCCAGCTGTATTTCCTGACACAGATAATCCTCTATGGCCAGGATTTTGGAAATTTGAAGAATTAGAAAATGTTAGAGCTTCCTTATCCGTATCAAAGTGGAATGCTCAATGGTTACAAAGACCAACACTTGATGAAGGAGCTATTGTCAAGCGAGAGTGGTGGAGAAAATGGGAACACGAAGAATTACCTAAGAACACTGATTTTATCATTCAAAGTTATGATACAGCATTCACTAAAAAGGAGACAGCCGATTATTCGGCAATAACAACATGGGGAGTATTCTATCCTAATGAAGATAGTGGTCCTAATATCATACTTTTAGCCGCAGAAAAGGGAAGATGGGAATTTCCCGACTTAAAGCGTATAGCTTTAAAGACTTGGAACTATTGGGAGCCTGATATAGCTATAATAGAGGCTAAAGCATCGGGACTACCTCTTCTCCAAGAACTAAGAGCAGTGGGAATTCCTGTTTCTAACTTCACGCCAAGCAGAGGACAGGATAAGAATTCAAGACTTCATGCAATTGCTCCTCTATTTGAAGCTGGACTAGTTTGGGCACCTGATACTAAATGGGCTGAAGAGGTTATGGAAGAATGTGCAGAATTTCCTAATGGAGATCATGATGATCTTATGGATTCTACAACTCAAGCTTTATTACGATTTAGACAGGGAAGTTTTATCAAGCATCCCGAGGATTATAAGGATGAAAAACAATCAAAAGAAAAAAAGATCTATTATTAAAAGTAGAATAGTTTATAATGCTGCTCCAATGAACAAGGAAATGATTATACCACAAGAAGTTCCAAATTCAACTGTATCTGTTGAGCCAACTGTCGATGGTGCTTGGCAAATTGTAGTTCGAGTAGGATTCTTCCCTACTGAAGATATTGCAGCAAATGCTGCTAAACATCTTTTACGAGGAACTATGTGGGAAGAATATAAAGGTATACTCAATACCTTAAATGTGACGATACACTAATGGCAAGAAATCCAAATACAAATATAGAGAAATCGTTAGTTGAAGATGAATTAGCAGTTAATGATTTTTTGGCAACAGAAGTTGATTTAGAACCAACTCCTGAACCTTCTCCAAATGTGACTACTGGAATAGATGGTGGGGCTACGGTTAGTTTTGGTAGACCATCCGTTATTTCTGAAGCAGGAGACCACCTTTCAAATTTAGCAGATGTAATGTCTGAAGAGACACTTTCTCGGCTTTCTTCTGAAGTATCCGATTTATACAGCAGAGATAAGGATAGTAGAAAAGATTGGGAGAAAACTTATGTAGAGGGATTGGGGCTTCTAGGAATGAAGATAGAGGAACGCTCTCAGCCTTTTGCTGGAGCATCTGGTGCTCATCATCCATTATTAGCTGAATCTGTTACACAATTTCAGGCTCAAGCCTACAAGGAACTTCTACCTTCGGGTGGACCTGTTCGTTGTCAGATTATGGGAGAAAAAACTTCGGAAACAGAAATGCAGGCTCAAAGAGTCCGAGAATTCATGAATTATCAGATTACTCATGTTATGGAAGAATATGATCCCGATATGGATCAGTTACTATTCTATCTTCCGCTTTGTGGCTCAGCCTTTAAGAAAATTTATTATGATGAAAGTATTCAAAGACCAGTTGCAAGGTTCATACCAAGTGAAGAATTAATTATTCCATATACAGCCACAGATCTCGAAAGTTCACCACGTGTCACTCATGCTTTGAAAATGACGGTAAACGATTTACGAAAACTACAAGTTTCTGGGTTTTATAGAGATATTGATTTGAAGCCTTCAGGAATTAGCACAGTTTCCGATTCTATAAGTAAGATAGATGAGCTTTCAGGTAAAAGTAAGGATCATGATTTCGGCGATGATGTAAATACGTTATTGGAAATGCACGTTAATTTAGATTTAGAAGGATTTGAAGATGAGAATGGAATTAAGCTTCCTTATATCGTCACAGTAGACGAATCTTCAAATGAAGTATTAGCTGTTCGACGTAATTGGCTTGAACAGGATCCTTCTAAATCTAAACGTCAATATTTTGTTCATTATAAGTTTCTTCCAGGATTAGGATTTTACGGTTTTGGGTTAATTCACATGATTGGTGGGCTGAGTAAGTCCGCTACTTCTATACTGAGGCAACTGATAGATGCAGGAACTTTAGCAAATCTTCCAGCAGGATTTAAGGCAAGAGGATTACGAGTTAAAAATGACGATGAACCTTTAAGTCCAGGAGAATTCAGAGATGTTGATGCTCCAGGAGGGGCAATCCGTGATGCTTTGATGCCACTTCCTTACAAGGAACCAAGTCCAACTCTATTTCAACTATTAGGATTCTTGGTGGATTCGGGAAGACGTTTTGCATCAATTACAGAACTTCAGACGGGGGATATTGGTGGCCAAGGTAGTCAGATGCCAGTTGGCACCACTTTAGCTTTACTAGAACGTGGGACTAAGGTAATGTCTGCTGTACATAAACGATTACACTGTGCTCAAAGAATAGAATTCAAGCTTTTAGCCAAAGTTATTGCTGAATCACTTCCCGAGGAATACCCTTATAATATTCCAGGGGGACAAAGACAAATTAAGGCTAGTGACTTTGATGATAGGGTGGACATTATTCCTGTCAGCGATCCTAATATTTTCAGTATGTCTCAACGAGTTATTATGGCACAATCTCAGTTACAAATGGCACAACAAGCACCACAAATACATAATTTACACGAGGCTTACTATAGAATGTATGTGGCACTAGGTATTCAGAATATAGAGGAGATACTTCCTAACCCTGATCCAGAACTTTCAAAGGATCCTGCTTCAGAAAATGCTGATGCATTAGTAGGAAGACCTTTAAGGGCATACATTCATCAAAATCATCAGGCTCATTTAACAGCACATACCTCGTTTGTCAATAACCCTATTATGCAACAAAATCAACAGGCAGGACAAGTGCTACAATCTCATATTCAGGAGCACTTAGCACTACAATACCGTCAGCAAGTTGAAGAATTGATGAAACAACAATTACCAGCTGAGGGACAACAAGTTCCACCTGAGGAGGAAAATAAAATAGCACAAGCTGCTGCACAAGCAACTGAACAACTAACCAAAGAGGCACAAGAAATGATGGCTAAACAACAACAAATGGGACAATTTGATCCTATGGTCCAAATTAAACAACAAGAAGTAGCAATAAAAGGACAAGAGGTTCAGCGTAAGCAACAAGATTCTCAACAAAAACAAGCAGTGGATATAGAAAAAGAAAAAATGAAGGCTACTGTGGATATGAATAAAATTCGATCTGATGAAAAGATTCAGAGAGAAAAGATGAGAAGTCAAGAGAAGATAGCTCAAATAACTAAAAAAATTGATGTAATGTAGGAGGAAATATGCCATACGGACCTGGAACATACGGAAGTAAACAAGGAAGACCACCAAAGAAGGAAAAAAAGAAGAAAAAGAAAAAGACAAAGACACTAAACACAAGGAGGGTAATATGAAACTCATCAAAGACCTTTGGGGTTGGCTCAAGGAATGGAACGATTGGGGCATGAAAGACTGGATAAAAGCTGGTATCATTGTTGTCGTTGTTCTATTCGTCTTATATAAGATGACTACAGGAGCAGCGTAATCCCATGTTAAAGCTCGCAAGTAAATTATTCGGTGGTGGTGCCCTCAAAACCGTGGGCACCATTATTGACGAAATTCACACTAGTGACGAGGAACGTCTTGCAGCTAAGAATACTATTGCAAAAATTGAGGCGGAACTTAAGAAGCGTCAAATGGATATAAACCTTGCTGATGCTCAAAGTAAAGCAGGGGGAATCTCAGGAACAATTCAGAGAATATGGCGTCCACTGATTGGATTTAGTTGTGCCTTAGCAATATTCTGGGAATTTGTTTTAAAGCAATTTCTCATGTTTCTCATTGCTACAATGAATTGGGAAACAAAACCACTTCCAGAACTAGACATGGCAACTCTTATGCCACTAGTTATGGCTTTGCTTGGAATGGGAGCATTGCGTAGCTATGAGAAGGTGAAGGGGGTCAATGTTGATAAACCAAAGAATAAAGTATGGTAATTAATGGATGAATTAGCACTATCAGACTACTTGTTAAAGAAGAATAGAGAAAGACAAAAGGAAATAGGAGAAATTCTCATAACAGGTGGAGCTAAGGATTTTGTCCAATATAGAGAATTTGTTGGAGAAATAAGGGGATTAACATTTGTAGAGCAAGAAATACAATCAATTTTAAAAAACTATGAGAGGATAGATGAAAGCAGCAACTAAAAAGAAAGAAGAAGATATTCAAACTAAAAAATTTGCATTATTAGACAAATATGTAAATCAGGAAGATGTAAAGAAGGTACTAGACCCAAGTAAAATGGATATAACGGTTTTGGAGAGACTTCCGAAGCCAACGGGATGGAGAGTCTTAATACTTCCCTACACAATGTCTTCTAAGACGAAAGGGGGAATATATATACCTGATCAGACTTTAGACCGAGAATCCTACGCTACAGTTGTGGGATATGTTGTTTCGTTAGGTCCTGATGCCTATAAGGATAAGGCAAAATATCCTGATGGACCATGGTGTAAGGAAAAAGATTGGGTAATTTTTGGGAGATACGCAGGAGCTCGCTTTAAAATCGAGGGAGGAGAAATGCGAATTTTGAACGATGATGAGATCCTTGCGACAATAAATAATCCCGAAGATGTATTTAATACATAAAAAAGTCTTTACATTTTATAAAATAAGCTCTAAATATAGGAGCATTAAACCATGGAGGTAAACCATGCCACAAGTGCAAACAATGGCGGACAGCAAGTCTGTCCCCTTGCCAACGGACGGAGTAGAGCCTGTAGAAATCGAAATAAAAGAGAAATCTCAGGAAAATATAGTTAATACAGAAAAAATTACTCCTAAGGAAGACTCTATTAAGGTAGAGACTTCAACAGAAGAAACTTCCGAAGAGGAAGTTGAACAGTATAGTTCGACAGTTCAAAAACGAATTGACAGACTTACTCGTAAGATGCGTGAGGCAGAAAGACGAGAAAAAGCTGCATTGGACTATGCAAAAGGTGTACAAATTCAGGTTGAGTCTTTAGAAAAGAAACAAGCTGAATTTAGTAAGACTTTTCAGACAGAAAAAGCTGTATCTATTAAATCGCAACTAGAGGCAGCTAAGACCAAGTATAAATCAGCCTATGAGGGTGGAGATACTGATAAAATTATTGAGGCAAATGAAGAACTTGCGAAATTACAAGTTGCTCAGGCGAATCTCGATTTAGTTCCTGTTTCTAGCGAGAAACCAGTTGAAAAATCAGAACCTAGACCCAAAGAACCTGCTCCACCAGCGAAACCTGACCCAAGAGCAGAAGAATGGGCTAGTGACAATAGTTGGTTTGGTAAAGATGAGGCTATGACATATGCTGCTTTCGGTATTCATAAGAGAGTAGTAGAGGTTGATGGCTTTGATCCAAAATCTGATGAGTACTACGCTGAAATAGATAAGCGTATGCGAAAAGAGTTTCCTCATAAGTTTGGGGAGTCGGCAGAAGTAGCAGAGAGAACAACCAAAAAGGTTGTAAAATCTGCAGTTGCTCCTGCTAATAGGAACGTTCGATCTGGACGCAGAACGGTGAAACTCACGCCTAGCCAAGTTGCTATTGCAACTAAATTAGGTGTGCCTTTAGAAGAATATGCTAAACACGTCAAGGAGGCGTAGAATCATGGCTACTGAACAAATAGATAAAACTCCACGTGCTGAAGAAACTCGCGAAAAACAAGCGAAACGAAGACCATGGCAACCACCAGCAATGTTGGAAACCCCGAAACCACCAAATGGGTACCATTATAGATGGATCCGAGAAGCTGTACTAGGTCAACAAGATCCCACAAATATGTCAAAACGTAGACGTGAGGGTTACGAACCAGTACGATCAGAGGATCATCCAGATTGGGAACTCCCTACAGTGGCAGACGGTAAACATGCAGGTGTCATCGGTGTCGGAGGACTTATTTTAGCGAAGATTCCTGAGGAGACTGTCAAGGAACGGGAAACCTACTACGCCCAAATGAATCAAGATCAAATGGACGCTGTTGACAATGATCTCATGAAGGAACAACATCCAGCGATGCCAATCCATAGGGATAGGCGGACGAGGGTATCTTTCGGTGGACCTAAAGGTTCTGATGAGCAGAAGCGAGGGTAACCGAATTTAAGTAACTCAAGGAGGATATAACCATGGCAAACAGTGATGGAGCTTTTGGTTTAAGACCTGTGAGACACTTAACTGGTGGCGAGATTCGTACTAATGAGTATGCAATTGCTGCAAGTGCAAGCGCAATGTATACAGGTAGCTTAGTGATAGCTACTGCTGCAGGCGGTTGTGCTATCGCAGCTGCGGACTCAACTGACATTCTTGGCGTATTTACAGGATGTTTCTATACTGATCCTACTTCTTCTAAGCCTACTTGGTCAAGATATTGGCCAAGTAATGCGGCAACAGATGCAGTAGCTTTTGTATGTGACGATCCTGATGTCGTTTATGAAGTTCAGACTGATGGAACAGTAACGGATGCAGCAATTAATGCAAACGCAGATAGTGCGGGAGTCTCTGGCTCCACTACTACTGGAGTTTCAACCACTGAGCTTAGTGAAACCATTACTGGTTCGGGCACAGCACAGTTAAGAATCATAGGCAGGTCTAAAGATCCTGATAATACAGACACTAGTACTGCAAACAGTAACTGGTATGTTATTATCAATGAGCATGCTTATAGACAAACCACTGGTACATAGGAGAAATAACACATGGCAATAACTAGAGCCCAGCTCGTCAAAGAGCTAGAACCTGGATTGAATGCGTTGTTTGGACTAGAGTACTCACGGTACGACAATGAGCACGCAGAGATCTTTGACACGGAATCTTCAGACAGAGCGTTTGAAGAGGAAGTAATGCTTACAGGCTTCGGTGCAGGTCAGGTTAAACCTGAAGGCACAGGTGTCACTTACGATAGTGCACAAGAAGCTTGGACTGCAAGATATACTCACGAAACTATTGCTTTAGCATTTTCTTTGACAGAAGAGGCTGTAGAGGATAACCTTTATGACCGAATTTCTGCAAGATACACTAGAGCGTTAGCTCGTAGTATGATGCATACAAAACAAGTGAAAGGAGCTAATGTATTAAATAATGCATTCAGTTCTTCTTACACTGGTGGCGACGCTGTTTCTCTTTTGAATACAGCTCATACACTAGTACAAGCTAGTAATGGTTCAAACAAACCTGGAACGGATGCAGACCTTAACGAAACATCTGTGGAAAATGCAATGATTGATATTGCAAAATTCAATGATGAAAGGGGATTAAAAACTGCCAATAAGGCAATAAAATTAATCATCCCTGTAAATTCTCAGTTTATTGCTGAGAGACTAATGGCTTCTAATCTCAGAGTCGCGACAGCTGACAATGATATTAATGCTCTTAGAAGTTCGGGTATGCTTCCACAAGGTTATGTGGTAAACCATTATCTAACTGATACAGACGCTTGGTTTGTAAAAACCGATGCACCTAATGGCATGAAGCACTTTCAACGTGCTGCTATTAGTTCTGGTATGGAAGGAGACTTCAATACTGGTAATGTGCGCTATAAAGCTCGTGAGAGATATAGCTTCGGTTGGTCTGATTGGAGAGCTATGTATGGCTCTTCTGGAGGATAAGCAATAATTTTTTAAGGAGGGCGAAGTAAGTTCGCCCTCTTTTACTAGGATAACTTAATTATGCCGACTGTCCTAGCAGACGATCGTAGAAGCGACGGTATGATTTAACTACGAGGATTTTAAAATGGCTAATACAACTTTTAAAGGACCAGTAAGATCGAGAAGCACGAATGGATTTGTATCCGTTTCTGTTAATTCAACTACTGGTGCTGAAACACTATATGGTAAATTACAAGGCACACACCTAAAGTACACAGCAGCTACATCTTACGCACCATCTGACCTTATTGTAGGTAAAGGTGGAAGCCCAGAAAATACTGTTGATCATTTCTCTGAAAGCTCAAGTCAATTATTTCCACTTGGATCAAAATTGATTGTTAATGACAGAGAATTCAGATATGGAAAAAATGGTGGTTCTGGAATAACTGCTGGTAAAGTGGTACAATCAAAAGCACGTGTTGGTGCAGACCACACAAATTGTACAGCAACAGCTGCAGTGGCAGCTGGCGAAACAGCAATATCTATTGAAACAAATGGTACAGATATTACAGCAGATCAATATGCCGAAGGATATCTTTGGGTAAATGATGTAAATGGCGAAGGGCAATGTTTGAGAATTAAGACTCATGATGCTCACGATCATTCAGACGATGCGAGTATATCTTTTACTTGTTACGATGATTTAGCAACAGCATTGACTACTAGCTCACAGCTATCATTAATGGAAAACCCTTACAGTGCGGTAATTGTAGCTCCGACTACACATACTGGACCAGCTGTTGGAGTGACAACAATTGACATGACAGCGTCTTACTATGGTTGGTTCCAAACTGGTGGACCTGCTGCAGTTTTAACTGATGGTACAATTACTTTGACAGGACCAGTTGTTCGTTCTAATGGAACAGCAGGATCAGTCGAGGTTCTGGATTCCGATGACGATGCTGAAAGTCAAGTTCTTGGACAAACTATGGCAGTTAATGCTACTACGGAATATTCGCTAATTTGGTTGAATATTGGACCGTAGATAAATTAAATTATGATGGGGCGTTTCGCCCCATCAAATAGTCCAAGGCTAAGGAGGAACTATGGCACAAGACTTAAAATCATCGTCTGTAATTACGGCTACAGCACTAGATGCTGATGGTTTATCAACTGCAGCAGCAGTTGGAAATAATGCAGCACTTACTTTAAGCGGAGCATTAACTTCTGGAGGGGCATATACAGCAGACTCTGGAACAGCTAGACCAATTACGCTTTTAAGTGCAGGGGATGATTCAGGAATTACATTTACAGTAGTGGGAACTGACATACATGGAGATGCTCAAAGTGAAACTGTTACTGGAGCAGACACTGGAACAGCAACAAGTTCAGGATATTTTGCAACTATATCATCAATAACAGCAGTCGGAAACCCAGCAGCAGATGTGTCTGCAGGAATTAATGCAAACGTAGCAGGAGTTATATTTAAAGGACGTACAAGAGTTAAAAACTTAATTTGGTCTGGTGGTGGTGCTATCGGAACAATTAATATAAGAAATAGTTCTATATCAGGAACAAGTTTAATAGCAGTTCGTTCTAATGCTACTTTAGGCATTAATGATAATCTTTCTTTAGACCCAGATGGAGTTCTTTTTGATTCTGGAGCTTATATTACTTATGCAGAAACTCAATGTAATAGTGTAACAGCGTTTTACGGATAGTAGCGTATGGCTTTATCAGGCACTACATCCTTTGATCTCTATATAGAGGAAGTTATAGAAGAGGCATTCGAGCGATGTGGATTTAATGCTCGTACGGGATACGACTTAAAGACTGCTAGACGGTCTTTAAATATTTTATTTTCGGAATGGGCAAATAGAGGTCTTAACCTTTGGACGATTGAGCTTCGCACAAAAACTTTGACAGCAAGTACAAGTAGCTATTCTCTAGATACAGATTTAGTGGATATTCTTTCTGCTGTCACATACAAGGCTTCAGACACTACGGTGGATAATGAAGTTGAGCGAATCAGTCGTGCGGAATATCTTAATATCTCTAAAAAATCAACAGAGGGGAAACCCTCTCAATTCTATCTTGAGAGAACAATAACTCCTACTCTATACTTATATCCTACACCTGACGCAGCTGACACATTCAAGTATTATGGGCTAACACGTATTCAGGATGCAGGAGACTATACCAATACAGCAGAGGTACCATTCAGATTTATCCCTTGTATGACTGCAGGATTAGCCTACTATATAGCTATCAAGAAATCTCCCGAACGAATTCAATTTTTAAAGGCAGCTTACGAGGAAGAATTTCAACGAGCAGCAGCCGAAGACAGTACAAGAGCGAGTATTCATCTTGTTCCAGCAGCAGGAGTCATCTAATGGCTCACGCTAGAGGAAAATATGCCTTGGCTATTTCTGACCGAAGTGGTGCAATTTTTCCGTATAGTGAAATGGTCAAAGAGTGGAACGGATCGTTTGTTCATAAGTCTGAGTTTGAGGCAAAACATCCTCAATTAGAGAAAGGAGCACATAAGGTAGATCCAGAAGCAATAAAAAATGCTCGTCCGGATTCAGAGGCTTTACCAACTGTTAATAGTGGAGATGTTGTAGTTGTTGGAGGATTTGGAATATTTGATGGTAATAACACAATGACAACAAGTATCAAGGAGCCTATTTTATCACAATTATTTGTAGGTGAAGTGACGGTGAGTACATCCTAATGACAACATACGCAGAATTAACAACACAAATTATAAGCTACACTGAAACAAGTACGGATATTTTAACATCTACAATAACGGATGACTTTATAGAGCATACAGAAAATAGAATAATGAGAGATATTGATTTACCAATATTTCATTCTCAGCAATATTCAGCACTAACCTCAAGTAGTCCTTTTCTCACACTTCCAGGAGGATCAACTCAAACTCCAGAATCATTCATTCTTATTCGAAGTGTACATATTTATCCTGCATCAGGGACAGCAACAAGAACCTATTTAGAACAACGAGATTTAACATTCATGAATGAATACTGGCCAACGAGAACAAGTACAGGAACACCGAAATATTGGTCTAATTGGGATTTCAACACGATTTATCTAGCTCCAACGCCAGATTCAGCGTATAACGTGGAACTAGGTATTAATAGACTACCCGCTAGGTTGTCTAGTAGTAATACTACAACTTGGGTAGGGAACAATGCTCCAACTTTACTCCTATATGGGTGTCTAGTTGAGGCATTTAAGTATTTGAAGGGTCCAGTAGAGATGCTCCAACTTTACGAGCAATCTTATACTAAAGCTCTTCAAGAATTAGGAGTGGAACAACAAGGTAGACGAAGACGTGATGAATATATGCATGGCGTACCAAGAATACCCATAGAATCACCCAATCCATAGGAGGATAAGACATGGCTATAACTCAAGCTGTCTGTACTAGTTTCAAACAGGAGATTCTTGTCGAAGGACATGATTTTACTAATGGAGCAGACACTTTTAAAATTGCATTGTATTCCAGCTCGGCTACTTTAAGTGCTGCTACAGCTACTTATTCCAGCGATGATGAAGTTTCTGATTCAGGAACCTATACGGCTGGAGGTGGATCATTGACAAATGTGACGCCAACAACAAGTGGAACGACTGCTCTTACTGATTTTGCTGACAAATCATTCACGTCAGCGACAATTACAGCTAGAGGAGCATTAATTTACAATA
>Ga0187833_10004970_pt1 | contig 12770 bp, 12 predicted proteins | sample ETNtaG_37_FD_167968 | JGI IMG/M metagenome (GOLD analysis project Ga0187833, IMG submission 167968) | Marine microbial and viral communities from oxygen minimum zone, Eastern Pacific Ocean - ETNP2014_SV_400_PacBio MetaG (Illumina Assembly) | ecosystem: Environmental > Aquatic > Marine > Hypoxic... | reverse complement strand
CTGTTATAATTGTTATAATTGAAGTAACAGATTGTAATGAAATTATAGTAAATATTACCGGGATCGTTAAAAATAATATAGCTATACTTTCAATAATAAATTTAGGGGAAGAGTTAATAAATTCCAGATTTCTATTTATTATGGCACGCCCTTTATTAAATTTATGATACTCATTTATAAAATAGCTCTCTTTGTTCAAAATTTTTAGTTCTTTAACTCCATGAAACCCTTGGAGCATATGTTGATTTGCTTTTGCATTGTAAAAGTGCTCTTTTTCACCCATTTTTCCTAAAATTTTTCTTGTAATATTAATAATTAAAATAAAAATTAACAAGAAAAGTGGAAATATTATTAAGGAAACTTTTGGTTGAAAATAAATAAGAAAAGAAATAATGCCAAAAAATATTAGAAATTCTAAAATTATAGTGAGTATAGATCTGACTCCATTTACTAAAACAAATATTTCGTTCATGTTTCTAAGTAGATAAGCAGAATTATGTTTAACGTGAAAATAATACGGTTGTTTTAGATATATTGAAAATAATTTATTAGGCCAATATGACTGAAATTTAGTAGTAAAACTTGCTACCTCCCAAGAAATAAACGTAAGGATCACATTTTTAAATAAGTACACTATAATAAGAGTAATGATTGATATTAGTAAAAATTGGTTTCGAATATCAAAATTATTTAATAAAAAACCAAAACCTAAATTATCTTTTATAAAAGCTAAAATTTTAGTGATAATGGGATAATTATTAATTATATCAGAATTTATCAAAAAAGACACTGAAGGTACTATTAGCCCCAAACCAAGAGTTTCCAATAACATTGCAATTAACATCAAAAAGAACAAATAGTAAAAGTTTCTTTTCTGTTCTAAATTGAAAATTTCAAAAAATATTTTTATAGTTTTCATATTAAGTTTTATTTTTTATAAAATAATCTAATTTCTGAAATAATCCTATTTTGCTCATTAAAATTTAAATATTTGTGTAGTGGTAAACTTAGACTATGCTTACAAATCATTTGTGCATTTTTAATATTCATTTTTTTATTATTTTTATAGGTTTTTTGATTGCATAATAAAATTGGATGTTTAATTCTTGTTTCTATTTTTCGTTTTTTTAAATAGCTTTGAAGTCGGTTTCTATCTTTTACAAGAATTTGATAATCATATCCTGATGATCTACTTACATCATGATCAGAATAGATACATACATCTTTTAGTAATTTTATATATCTTGAAATTAATTTTTTTCTAATTTGGGTTTCTCTTTTAAAATTCTTGAAACTTTCAATCAAAAGAGCCGCATGTAATTCATCAATTTTATGATTTAATTCAATATAATTACATAAATTTGGATTTTTGACTGTTGTACCAAGATGCCTCAGTTCCCTTATTTTATTATTAATTTTTTTTGTATCGCATAGGACAGCCCCTGCTTCACCAAATCCTTGTAGAATTTTCATTGGATTAAAACTAAAAATAGAAATATCTCCTAAATTACCTGCATATTTATCACCAAAATTTGCACCAAAAGCTTGCGCAGCATCTTCGATAATTAATATGTTTTTTTTCTTAATTATTTTTTTTATACTTTTATAATCAGCCAAAACTCCAGTGAAATGAACTATCATAATAGCTTTTGTTTTTTTGTTTATAGCCTTGGCCGCAGATACTGGACATATAGTTTGATCTATTTTTACATCTACAAAAATTGGCGATGCTCCATTCATCGCAATGGCATGGGCTGATGCCACCCAAGAAATTGCGGGACAAATTACTTCATCTCCTTTTTTTATACCTGCAGCTTTTAAAGCAAGATACAACGCATTACTACCAGAGGAAAGACCTACGCAATACTTTCGGTTACAAAAATTTGATATTTTTTTTTCAAATTCTTCTACATAATTACCTGGTAAATATTGACCGCTTCTTAAAAATTTTAAAAATATATTTTGATATTTTTTTTCTAAATATTTATTAATTTTTAAATTTTTATATCTTATTAGTTTTTTGTCTCTCATGAATTGATATAATTTTTTTAAATTAGAATTAAAATTTAATTTTTTTAGTTACTGTCTTACAAAAGATAAATATTATTATTTGTTGCTTTATTACAATATTCGATAATTTTTTTACTATCACTATCTTCTGTAGGAGCAAAAGAGGCAAGTTTAGTAAAATTATTTTTATTAAATGGTCCTGTGGAAACTTCATGAAAAATTGTCCATTCTGTTCTTGGAATTACAAGGTGATAAAGCGAAGCAGACAGTCTATATATAACATCTCTATTTTCTTTATTTTCAAAATTTGGTGACGCTAGTTTTACAACATTTATTACTTTTCCGTTGTCATCGAAAAAATAAATATCTAGAGCCCCCTCTAGCATGTGATAGGATTCGCTACAACCTTGAGCATGTTTGTGTGGTCTAAAATAATTGAACCCCTTTAAACATATAATCATTTCTTGGGTACGGTGATCAGTACTATAATGTAGGCAAATCCTATACCTATTACGAGGTGAGTTTTGTGTCTTTTTTTTTAAATAATCAATATCTAGTGAAGAAAACGTCATTGTTTCAGATTGATTAAATTCTGCTTCAGGAGTTTGAATATTATTTTTAAATTTCATTTATATTTTATTTTTTATTTTTTCAAATATCTTTTTTAAAGATAAACCATGCTTATCAAGTAACTCTTGGTGGTTTCCATAAAAATGAATAAATTTATCATTTAATGTAAAACACTCTAAATCATTATTGTTTTTTGAATCAGAAGCAATTTCTTTAACACGAGAAGATAAACCTCCATGAGGAACATGTTCTTCAACTACTATATTCATTTTATGACTTTGCAAAACTCCTTTTATTCCTTCTTTATCTAAAGGTTTTATAGTGTGACAAGATATTAATGAAACGGATTTTCCTGATTCTTCTATTTTTTTTGTTAAATCGTAAGCTAATTTCATAGTTATTCCATAAGAAATAATTGAAACATCAGAACCTTTTTTTAAAAAACGTATTTTTCCAAATTCAAATTTGTCTATTGAGTTTGATGTTAAATCAGGCTCTCCTTTCTTTCCTAATCTCATATATACAGGTGATTTATTTTTAGTAGCACACCATAAAGTTGCCTCTCTCATTTCAGCGGGATCACACGGTGCCAAAACTTGCATCCCAGGTATTGATGTTGCGATAGAAATATCTTCCATCGTGTGGTGAGTACCTCCCAAAGTAGAGTAAATTACTCCGGCTCCCATTCCGATAATTGTTACTGGTAAATTCTGATAACATAAATCCACTCTGATCATTTCAAACGGTCTATATAGTGCAAATGTAGCTATAGTATAACAAAAAGGTCTCATTCCTCTTAAGGCTAAACCTGCAGCTATACCTATCATTGATTGCTCTGCGACTCCGCAGTTAATAAATCTTTCAGGAAATTTTTCTCTAAAACTCATCATCGATCCAGCAGGTGATATATCTGCTACGACCGCACATATTCTGCTGTCTTCTTTTCCAATTTCATAAATAACGTCTGCAAATTTGTCTCTCATTTGCCAATCTCCTTAAGCTCTTTTATTGCAATTACATATTCTTCTTTGGTGGGTGATCTATAATGCCAAATGGGTCTATGTTCCATATAAGAGACGCCCTTACCTTTAACAGTATTACAAATCAACATGAATGGTTTGTTCTTTGATCTATTATTAATTTTTTTGTACATCTCATCTACGTCATGCCCGTTAGCTTCTTCACATTCCCATCCAAATGATACTACTTTTTCTTTTATAGGATAAAATTTTGGATGTGTTTCTTTAGTCTGCCCAAAAGATTGGGATCCATTATGATCTAAGAGAGCAACAACATTGTTAGTGTTTAGATTTGCGCCCATCATCATATTTTCCCACGTAGAGCCTTCTTGCAATTCTCCATCGCTTAAAACAACATAAATTATTCTATCCTTTTTTTGTATTCTATCAGCTTGATGCATACCAACTGCTAATCCCATGCCATGCCCAAGAGATCCGGTAGAAGCCTCTATGCCTGGCACGCCATAATCTGGATGACATCCGAGTCTACCTCCTGCTTTGCAATACAACTCTAAATCTTGAGTTGTGAGTATTTTTAATTTTTCAAGAATAATATATTGAATGAGGCAACTATGTCCTTTTGACATCAAAAAAGTATCAATAAAATTTCCTTTTTTATCTTTTCTCATTAAGCCATAATATGCAAGATCTATCATCTCTGTAGCAGAAAATGCTCCTCCGCCATGCAAAGCAGAAACTTCTTGTGACATATCTAAAACTTTTTTTCTATATTTTAGACATCTTGACATTGAATCTTTTTTTGAAAAAGTCATATTAAATAATTATTTTATTTTTCACATTTTGTAGGTTACATAAATTAAAACAACTAATACTAATTTAAACAGTAATTAAGTTTAAATTATACTTAGATTTTAATTTTTTTTTAAAAATGTTATTAAATTTACCATAAGCTATCATAACATTACTGTTTTTTTTAATAAGGGATGGATGATAAACTTTATTGTTTCTAAAATATTTCCCAACTTTTAGAGGGTTTTCATCTAAAAAACTATTACTATTACTTAAAGTTTGGTCAACAAAAGCAGCAGAAAGAGTGGCGCCAAAAATAAATAAATTAAATTTTTTATATTTAATAATATTATTTCCTAGTAATTTATTTTTCTTAAGTGACTCAATAATAGTTTTATCCTTCTTTAATTTAACATTCTTAACATCAGTTTTCTTGGCAATAAAAACTTGATTTTTTTCTGTATTATTAGAAATTTTCCTTTTTATCTTAAATTGAAACAAACTAAATATATTTCTTAATGTTGTTTCGGTTGGTATTATAAATTGATCTCCAATTAAACTGGTTAAGGAATTATTTTTTATATTTGGAATTTGTATAAAAATGATTCCATCATCATTTAAAATTTCATAAATATTTTTTAAAAACTCATCAAGTTTCTCAATGTACATGATGGAATCTGAAAAAATTACACAATCTATTTTTTTACCAAATTCTTTAACTTTTTTGATATCATCAAAAAAATTAAAATTTCTATATTTTGGAAAAATTTTTTTAAAATTAGAACTAATTTCTAAACCAAAAAAACTTGATTTTTTGAAATTTTTATTTAATTCTTTTAACAGTGTACCGTCAAAACATCCTACGTCTAAAAAATTTAATTTATCATTTTTATTGAAAAATCTTTTAATAATTTTAGCTTGACTATATTGTTTTAACTCAAATCTATTATTTTTATATATTCTTCCATACTTTACTTCACTATTTGATAAATAAATTAATTTTTTAAAAATTTTTTTTTCTTTTTGATAATATTTATCATTAAAAATAGTGCTACAAGTAGAGCACTGCTCAAAATAAATCTTCCCTTCTCTAATTGTTGAAAAATCATAATGTCTAAATATAGGTAAGTTAAAATAGATTTTTTTAATTTTTGTTTTCTCAAACTTATTTAAGCAAAACTTGCAATTTTTCATTATAGTAACTGCTGATTTTTTTCTAAAAAATCTTTTCCAATTCTACAAGTAATTAGCTTTTTTAAACCTGGTAATATTTTTTTCTCGAATGCTACTTTTTTAAATTCATTTTGTAGTCTTTGATCTCTAGATGAATATTTTTTTTTATATATGGTGTGATCAAACATTTCTTTCGTTGCATTTTTGATATCATCACTCGAATTTTTTTCAAGTTTAACTTTCAAAACATTGTGATATGCGCCATCAGTCATTCCAAGACTATAAGGTTCTGACATTGTTTTTTTAAAAGTAAGCCTTTTATTATTTTTTCTACTAATAAAATTTTGTGGAATAAAAATATCACCTTTTCTTCCATAAATAGTTCCTGTAGGCAAATAATTTACTAATAATATTGGCACACCAAAAATTCGACTTACGGCACTAAGTCCAGACGATGTCCCTAACATAAATTTTGCTTGAGCACATAAAAAAACATCCATAAAATCACTCCTAAATTTACTTTTTGCGTAATCAATAAATTTTTTATTTTTGTAATCTGTTGGGCGTGCATCGTCGCTTCCCATTCTGATAACATAACCTCCTCTATTAATAATCTCGTCAAATGCTTCATAGAAACTATTTATATCACTGTCCCTATATCCGTCTGCTCCCTTGAAATTTTTATCTCTCACATGAGTAGTTACAAACCATGAATTTTTTTTGAAGCCCATCTTCTTTAAAATTTTTTTACCTTTAGCTAAATCGTCCTTGCTCAAACTAAATAAAGGTTTTCTTTTTTGTTTATCCCAAGCACTCTGAATATGGACAGCAGCTAAATGAGTTCTGATTATTTCTTTTCTATTTACATTTAAATACCAAAGATGGGTGCATAAACGTTTGTTTATTTCGGACAAGTATTTATTACTTTCTGTAATATCGGTTTTAATCTCCAAATATTTTGAAAAGTATTTCATCAGTGTTGGGTTAGTTGGTTTTTTTATACCTTTTGGAGTGGGTAAAATTAATTTGCTAACTTTATTGTGAGTAAAACCCAGTTTTTTTGATTTTATCCACGCATCCAAAGAAAAAGCACTTCCTATAGTAAGTAACGCATAACCAGGTTCGATGACCAAAAAATTTTTGTTTGATTTTTTTAAAGTTTTATTTTGTTGCTGATAAATTTTTTTCAAAAATTTCATTTCACTTTTGCAATTATATAAATAAGTGTGACACATAACCTCGTAAAGTCTAATATTATCTGGATATCTTTTGACAGATTTGTTAAATAACAATTCTATTTTATTAAAAATTTTTTTATTTTTTCTATTAGAAAAGTTATCTGAATTTATATTTTTAGCTAAAATATCCACATAAAAATACAATAAAGAAACAGATTTGTTTTCATCTAAGAAAAAAAATTTATTGATAAATAAAAAAGTAAAAAATTTAAAATTGTTGATAAAAAAATACAATAAAATTTTAATTTTTTTTTTAACAAAAGAATGCAGTGTAAGGTATATCATGATTTTAATTGTAGATTTTTTTAATATTTTTTTTATTTAATAAATTAAATTTAAAATTTGGAAAAAGTGTATATATCAATTGATTGTTGAATGCTCTGTATCCGCCATGCGGCATAGAACCTATTCTTTTTGAAAAAAAAATTTTTTTTTTATTATTGGAAGCCTCAAAAGTTAATTTGGCTATTTTATAAAAAGAAACCACTATACCAGTGCAAATATTCAAAATTCCTGAAGTTTTAAATAAAATAACATTTAATATAATTTTTGATACATCATGAATGCTCACATGATCTCTAAGCTCTTCACCTTTTCCAAATAAAATTATTTTCTTCTTCTTCTTTGCTAGTCTAAAAAATCTGTTTGGTCCATAACCATTATGAGGGTCCTCTTTTCCATAAATTAAAGTTGGACGCACTATACAAATAGGAGATTTTATAAAAGATTTAAATAAATTTTCTCTCGTTAAATGCATTAGACCATGTAAAGACTGGGGTTGAGTCTTTGACTTTTCAGAAATCAACTTTTTACTATCAGAATAAACAGCATCTGAACTCACATACACAAAGTGTGATATTTTTTTCTTTTTTAGTCCTAGAATAAAATTTTTCATCATAATGATATTCTCTTTAAACATTTTTTCATTTTTAACCGGAGCATTTGCAGAAATAAATAAAACTACATCTTTATTTTTTAAAATTTTTGAAATTTTTTTAACAGATTTGTTTTTAAGTAAATTTATTTCTGATTTTGATATACTTTTTACTCTAATTTTTTTTTTGATAAGTTCTCTGCTTACATTTTTGGCAACAAAACCTGTTTTACCAAAAATAATTACTCTTTTTGGTTTTTTAGCTATTAAATTTTTGTTAAAAGTCAAAATTTATAGCTCTCCGAGAGATTTATATAAAAACCCATTTTGGATTAATTTATCCCTATCAAGAATTTGAAATGGATCAATTATAATTTTTTTTTTAATTGATCTAATCAGTTGATTAATTTTAATTTTTCTAAATTCTGACCAAGGAGTACAAATGATCAAAATTTCTGATTTTTTTAAAACTTGATTTACTGATTTCTCCCTAAATATATTTTTTCCTAAATAAATTTTCGATACTTTGGGATCATATACAGAAATAAAATATTTTTTTAATTTATTGATTAAATATAACGCAGAAGAATTTTTGGTTGAATTTGTGTTTTCCTTATATGAAAGACCTAAAATACCAATTTTACCTGAAGAAACTTTTTTGCTTAAGTAATGTTTTTTTAATGTTGAATAAATCCACTTTTTTCTTTCGGCTGAATTTTTTATGAAGTACTTCAAAATATTTTGATTAACCTTTTCTTTATTTGCAATGTTAATTAAAGTATTTATATCTCTTTCAAGATTACCTCCTGATATTCCTAAACCAGGTTTAAGATATGAATATTTCCCTATCCTCCTGTCTGCTTGAATCGCAGGATAAATACTTGACCAGCTAGCGCCAGTTTTTTCGCAAATTTCTGCTAATATATTTGTTGTCGAAATAGACGAAGTTAAAAACAGATTTATTGAAGTTTTGCAAAGTTCAGCACTTAAATAATCCATGTAAAATATTGGGCATTTGAATTTTGACAGATAAAAACGGTATTTTTTATTTATAGGAAATCTTTTATCATTTAAACCAACAATTATTCTTTCGGGTTGTAGTGAACGTTTAATTGCTTGGCCAAAGATTAAAGTTTCAACCTGATAATATAAGTTTTCTTTTTTCCAATTTATTTTTTTGGTATAGCCAGGTGGAACCTGTGACAAAACTATCAGAGCTGAATTTTTTTTTAAAATTTTAGTGGTTTTTTTTACAAAATAATTTATTTTTTTTAAACTACTTCTATTTTTACTATCAGTCGGCACGTCTAAGGATACAAAAACTAAATCACATTTTTTTAAATCTTTAATATCTGAAGTAAAAAATATTTTTTTTTTATTTTTTTTTAATAATTTTTTAAATCCTGGTTCCTCAATATTTAATTGGTCTTTTTTTATATTATTAATAAAAAAGGGATCATCTTGATATCCAACAACCTTAAAACCTTTTTCCGCTGAAGCTATTAAATGATTTAAACCTAAATGGCTTAATCCCACAAATCCAATAGATTTTATTATTTCCATGGAATTAATTTTTTAATATTTATTAAGTATTTAAAAAAGCGAAAAAATCGTTTAACTAGCAATTTTTTATATTCATTATCAAAAATGACTTTTTTAAAAAAAATTTTTCTATACTGTTTATCAGAAAATAATTTTTTTAATTTGATTTTCCAATAAGTATTACCCAATATTTCTTCTATTTGCTTTTGGTGGTTTATTTTATAATCAAAAAATTTTTTTTTATTTTCTATATTTGATATTGAATACCCTTCAATATTATTTGCTTGTAAAAACATTGAGTCAAAGGGACTTTTAAATTCTTTGTCCAAATTTTTTTTATATAGAATTGCAATTGATGAAGTATTATTTAAAAAAGTCATAAAAAATTTTCTCTTTATCGCTAATTCATCTAAAAATTCTAATAACTTATCGTCGTATTTCAGTGGTTTAGAATGTCTTCCGCTGTAATGTAAAAAATTTAACGAAAATCTTTCAGAAAAATACCAAAAACCAATAATTTCATAATCGTTAAAAATTGCTAAATCATAAAAAAATTTGGGTTGATAGTTAAAATAACCATGATTCAAATATCCTTCGAAAGGAAGCAGATGTAACATATAACCATTTGGTTTAGTAAGATTGTGAGCGTTTTCAAAAAAAGTTTTTTGATTAATTAAATGTTCGCTTGTACCAAAATTTGTTACTAAATCATATTTTTTTTCAAATTTGTACTTTTCTACAATATTTAAATTAAGATCAAATTTTAATGCATTATGCTTTCCATCCGCATCAATACACGCATATTCATTAAATCCAATTTCATTATAAAAATCCTTAGCTAAAATCACATCACCAGAATAAGTTTTATTAATTTTTTTTAACAATTTTTTAGCTAAATTAGAGTCAATATCTTGTGAACCTAACTCAATTAAAGTCTTACAATTGTTAAATTGTTTTTTTTCTAATATTTCTTCTAAAAGTCCAATCGCTTGAATTCCTATCCCCATTTATTATCCCTTATAATTAGTAGTTAAAAGTACCAAAAAGAAAATTTACTTCCCAAGATTTTTTAATTTTTTTAATTTCTTTTTTACTAAACCAGCCAAGGCCTTGTCCCTCAGTTAATTTTTTTGAATCTATTTTGCCAATAGTTTTTACCTTAAAAAAAACAAGCAATACTTTTTTTCTGTAAAATGTTTCACAAATTTTTTTAGCTTTTACACATTTTACAGATAACTCTTCGTTAATTTCTCTTTTGATACAAGTTTCTATTTTTTCATTTTTTTCTGCTCTACCACCAAAAAAGCCCCAAGAATTTGGTGCATAAATATTCTTCTTATTATCTCTGAGCTGTAAGAGAAATTTATTTTTTTTCATGATCACTGCTTTAGCTGAAATGTGCATTTCAATAAATTAGAGTATTTATTATTTTCTGGAATTTAATTCGAGAATATTGTCCAGTAATAATCGCCTGTATAATTGGCTTCTTTAAATAATTCAATCCATCCTTTGGGATAGTAATGTGTTTTGGCTGTTAAAACCCAATTTAAAAATAATTCTTTATCATGTGGAGTTCTATATGAATCTACCTGCACAAATCCTTTTCCAGGGGGAGCTAATCTTTCCATTTCTTTTAAAGCAACAATAAATCTATCTCTTTCAAGATTATGCAAAGTATTTGTTGAAATAGTAAAGGCAAAGCTTTTATCAGCAAAAGGTATGTTGTCGGCGCTAGCTATCTGAAGCCTTCCTTTTGCTTCGGGTTCACAATTTTCTAATGCATATTCAGATACATCAATTCCATATGCATCTATACCAATTGATAATAAGTCTTTAACTAAAAAACCCTTGGCGCAGCCAATATCTAAAACTTTATCACCTTTTTTTAAACCATATCTCTCAACTATTGCTTCTGCGACTGCTTTCCATCTTCCATCGTATTTATATCCCCCATATCCGTAAGCTCTTGCTCCATCATAATATTCTTTGCCATATTGTCTTGATATTCTAATAATTTCATTAGTTTTGCTGTCCTTCCTTGCTTTAATATTTCGTATAATTTTTGGATGAGTTTTTAATAAATTGTATTCTGGCATATATTAATTATTTTTTTCGTAGAATTTTTTAATTTTTTTAAACATATAATTTAAATGTTTTTCATTTAAATATTGGTGAATTGGCAAGGTTAGTAGTGTTTTGGCTTGCCTTTCAGCGACTGGAAAATCTCCTGTTTTATATCCAATTTTTTTTGATGGTTTTTGTAAGTGCAAAGGAACTGGATAATGAATCTTTGCTTCAATACCATTTTTAATAAGATACGATTTCAGCTGATCTCTTTTTCTAAATTCAGCCATATACAAAGCGAATGTTTCTTTATAAAAAAAATTACGTTTAGGAATTTTTATATATTTAATCTTTGATAGCAATTTATCTAAAATTTTTGCATTTTTGTTTCTTTTAGAAACAATTTGATTCACCTTCTTTAATTCAATTTCTGCGACAACTGCTTGTAATGGCTGTATCCTTTTATTAACTCCCCAATAAGCTATATGATCTCTATCGATCATTCCGTGATTTCTATATCTTTTTAACCATAAGGCTATTTTATCATCATTAGTAACCACCATACCTCCATCTCCCATTACATTTAAAGATTTTAATGGGTGCATACTAAAAGCATTTACATGTCCAAAACTACCAGGTTTTTTATTTCCAATTTTTGCACCAATACTCATACAGGCATCTTCTACAACTTTTAAATTATATTTTCTCGCAATTTTCATTATTTTGTACATATCGGGCGAAGCGCCTGCCCAGTGCACAGGCAAAATAATTTTGCTTTTTTTTGTTATTACTTTCTCTATTTGATCAACATTAATTTGGTAACTATCATCACAATCAACAAAAATAGGTTTAGCATCACAAGCAACTATAGCGCCAACACTTGCATAAAAAGAATTACAGACTGTTATTACCTCATCATCTTTTTTTACACCCAAAGATTTCATTGCCAAAATTAAAGCATCAGTTCCATTATTTGTTGATATACAATGCTTCACTTTAACAAATTTGGCAAATTTATTTTCAAACTTTTTTACAAATGGACCCAAAGTAAATTCACAAGATTTAATTAATTTCTTCCATTCACTAAAAAAAATATTATTGTTTTTAAATTGTTGTGGTAAATAATTAAATGGAACTCTCATTTTTAACTGTAAAAAGAATTAATTTTTTTACAAACAAATTTAATTTCATTTTTTTTTAAATGTTGATGATGTGGCAGCGATAGCACTTGTTTAGCCAGTTTTTCTGCCATGGGAAAATCACCTCTTTTATACCCTAAAAATTTAGTCGCTTTGTGCAAATGAAGAGGTGTTTTATAATAAACCAAAGATTGAACTTTGAATTTATTTAAATATTTTTGTAATTTATCTCTTTTTTTACACAATACAGTAAATGTTACATAAGCATCATTTTCATTTTTTTTAGTCTTAATTATTTCTACCTCTTTTGTTTTAATTAGTTGAGAATAATGAACAATATTTTGTTTTCTTCGTTGAATTATATTTTTTAGTTTCTTAAGTCTAAAATTTA
>Ga0187833_10004968_pt1 | contig 12772 bp, 8 predicted proteins | sample ETNtaG_37_FD_167968 | JGI IMG/M metagenome (GOLD analysis project Ga0187833, IMG submission 167968) | Marine microbial and viral communities from oxygen minimum zone, Eastern Pacific Ocean - ETNP2014_SV_400_PacBio MetaG (Illumina Assembly) | ecosystem: Environmental > Aquatic > Marine > Hypoxic... | reverse complement strand
GCTAAAGAAACCTGCGCTATTGTAATCATGAATTATAGTTCAGCTAGCATAGCATATAGGAGTGTAAGTAGCAAGCAAAAAGCCTCTGTTTCCAGAGGCTTTACAGTGTTCTTAGTTTGGCTCCCCAGGTAGGATTCGAACCTACGACCTAGCGGTTAACAGCCGCCCGCTCTACCATTGAGCTACTGGGGAGTGTTTTGACCCCAATAGACCTATTTTACACTAAAATGCCTCGTAAAGTCTAAAGCAAATTAAAGCGCCGTATCATACCGACAGGCGCAATTGCAATTTTAATTTATAAGTAAACCACTGTCAACGTTATTTACTATTGATCATTAATGATTATCCAACTTATAACAACATTAGGCAAAACGGCCCCTTCAACGCTTCACACTTAATCGAGTTATTCATCAATACAAAAACGTGCTAATTAGTCTCACATAGCCGCCATACACCGGTAAAACCTGCCACCCAAAACTGTACCTAAGATTCGGTAGAATAGTAATCATATAAAGCTAAATGACTATTATGCTATAATGAATTTTAAAGGGAGCCTCTTCTTGGTCAACATCACTCATCAAACAGAAAAATCGCTAACTCCGAATCTATTGGCGCTAATTAAAGACATAGGTCAACTGGCTGCTAGCCTTCAATATAACGTATATATGGTAGGCGGTTCAGTACGCGATATACTGCTCAACCGTCCTACTGTGGACATTGATATAGTCGTAGAGGGCGATGCCATTGTATTGACACGCAGCCTATCCAAGTCACTCATAGGTCAGGCTAAAACCCACCCTCGCTTCGGCACTGCAAAACTGAGTACGGGCAATATGAATGTGGACATGGTCAGTGCGCGCTCAGAAACATACGAAAAACCCGGCGCTTTACCAACAATAAAGCCGGGGTTGGTAAAAGACGATCTTGCTCGCCGTGACTTTACAATCAACGCCATGGCAGCAAGTATCGCCCCAGATAGCTTCGGCGAGCTTGTTGATTGCCACAACGGATTAATAGACATAAAGTCAGGCGTGATTCGGATATTACATCCAAATAGTTTTACAGACGATGCCACTCGTATTTTCCGGGCCATACGCTACGAACAGCGCTTGGGCTTCAAAATCGAGCCCGACACCGAAGCGCTGATCAAGCGAGATATAGCTATGATAGACACCATCAGCGGTGATCGTTTACGGCATGAGCTTGAGCTTATATTTAACGAAGAACTCACCTCAACAATGCTTAAGCGAGCCGGCGACTTAGGGGTTCTCAGGCAACTTCACCCGTCGCTGAAAGATAACGGATGGCTTGGTGCCAAACTGAACGAAGCATGCAAACAAGAGACGGATTATAATCCTACCATGCTTTTTTCACTACTTACCTATAATCTCAAAGAGGAAGAATGCAAGGACACTCTAAAGCGTTTGAACATTGCCGGCAAAAACGGGCAAATTATCAAAGAGGTTCAAAAAGCCAAAAAAGAACTGGGTGCGTTATCCGTGCCCAATCTTTCCTTCAGCCGTATTTATAGAACGCTGGAAAACTTCTCCAACGAGGCTATTGGCGCTATAATTATGGCTGAAGAACCATCCATAGCAAGGCAGCGCCTAGAGTTATATATAGAAAAGCTACAGAAAATTCGGCCAATATTTGACGGCAATGACCTGAAGAAAATGGGTATAACAACCGGGCGTAAAATAGGCAGTATCTTAAAGCAACTGTTAAACGCTAAACTTGACCAGAAAGTCAGAACTAAAAGCGATGAGCAGAAACTGGTGAAATCGTTGGTTAGAGGAGATAAGCCTTAGACTGATTTCACAACAGAGATAAGAGGCCGCTCAGATTAACAGCTATTTCTCTATACTCAGCCATTTCGTCACCGCACGGGAAAGGTCTTTAGACAAACCGCTAACCACGGCAACTGGTGGCAGTGAATTTAAGAAAGAATTTCCATAGCGCTTGCTTTTAATGCGTTTATCAAGTACAACCATTGCTCCTTTATCGGTTCTGGAACGGATGAGTCGGCCAAAGCCTTGCTTAAACTTCAAAATTGCCTGAGGTAAAGCATATTGGCCGAAAGAATCATCAAACGTCTCAGAACGAGCGGCAAAGACGGGGTCAGAGGGAACATTGAAGGGTAGCCTTACCAGAACTAACAAAACTAGGGCATCCCCAACTACATCTACGCCCTCCCAGAAACTGGCTGCACCCAGCAGGACTGTATTGAGGTGAGCCTTGAAATGCTCTAATAGTCGCTTCGGCGAACCATCTATCCCCTGACCCAGAACTAGTATGGATTCCTCTTCAAGCGCAGGGCGAATAGCAGCGTAAGTGGTTTGAAGCGCAGCGTGTGATGTGAACAAAATTAAAGTTCTCCCACGGATGGTTTCGCAGACTTCGATGATGGCCCTTTCTAGAGCCTGCTGGTATCCACGCTGGTTTGGCTCCGGCACATCACTGGGAACATAAACCATAGCCGCATTTTTATAGTCAAACGGAGCATCTAAAATGAGCTCACTCACATACTCCAAGCCCAATCGCTCCTTGATATAATCGAAAGCACCCTCAGTGCTTAGAGTAGCGCTGGTAAGCACAACAGTGTCTTTTTGAGAAAAGATCGAGTCCCAAAGTAAGCCTGCCACAGACAAGGGTGCTCCTTCAAGAGAAATAAAGGCTTCCTTTGCCGCCAATGTAGCCCAGTGGATGTAGTCCGTATCAACGGAAAATATGGACTGCTTTAGTTTATCGCTTAACTCAGCGCACAACCCTATAATAGATGCCATTTCCATCGCAAGAGCTTCATGATCCGTATCTGTATTGTCAGGTAATTGATCGAAAGTTGGAAGCACCCTGTTTAATCCTTCCTCTATTTCCTTAAAAACAAGAATCAGGTTTTCACAAGCGGCCTCCACCCTGTACCACGCGGGTTGAGCTTTAACATCCTTGGTAATACGCACCTGTCTAGCATATCTACTAACACTATTATATTGATCCTGAGCATGAAGCTCCATAAAATCTCTGAAAACGCCAAAGAACTCGTCGATACGCGCTCTAGTCCGTTCGACCTTAGCCTGCACAGCCTCAACCAGCCCAACAGCCTTCTTCCGCGCAGTTGATGAAAGCCCGCTACCAGCCAAACCAGCTTTAATCAGATGGAGAACGCCGGTATAATGCTGTCCTCCTACATCTTTACTAAGCTGATCGAGTAGGTCAATTGTCGAGCGCTGAGTGAGTTTAAATCCAAACTGACGTGTGGCTTCCTCCTCCAAATGATGTGCCTCATCAATAATAATGTGGGCATACTGAGGCAGAACGTTGCCACCGGATGCCACATCCGAAATCAGAAGCGCATGGTTTATAATAATAATATGAGCGCTTTCGGCGGCCTGCCTTGCCTGCTGCAAAAAACAAAGGCCCTTCTTTAAATGAGTACAATTGCCAAAAAGACAGCTTTCTGCTTGAGCGCATACCCTACTCCAACCGTAATCCTGCTTTGCGCCCAAATTAAGTCCAGCCTTGTCACCGCTTGCAGTTGTTTTGAGCCAGAACAATGTACGAATTATTAGCCTAATATCATCGTTTGAGAGACCTTGACTATTCCTTAACACATTGAAGCGGTGCCGGCAAAGATAATTGCTGCGGCCTTTTAATTGAACGGCCTTGATATTCGCGCCAAGAGCGCCAAGAAGTTGAGGGATGTCCTTTTCCAAAAGCTGCTCCTGCAAATTTATGGTGTTGGTCGAAATCACCACATGTGCATTATTGCTCTGAGCATACGTAATCGCGGGAAGCAGGTAAGCTATTGACTTTCCCGTACCTGTACCGGCCTCAACCAGCAAATGCTCGTCATCATTGAAAGCTCTAACTACGGCATGCATCATATCAACCTGCTGAGTGCGGAACTCATATTCATCAAAGGCCTTCGACAAGACACCATCTAATTTGAGAATACTATCCAGTTCTACTGTATCAAGCGCTGATTTTTCATGATTTGGCGTTAAAGGCGGTACTTTTGTGAAAACTTGAGCAGCCTCTGCCGTCATTTCGCCAATACCGCTATTTGCCTCAAAAGCAGTTTGTGCTTTAAGCTGTTTGATATCTTCCAAAAGCATTTCAAGAGACATGCCTGTACCGGAAACCAAGCGCTCTATCTCTGCAATATCCTCAACAGAAAGCCTTGATGCAAGCTCCAGAATGGCCAAAAAAACGTGCTTAGTAGCCTCAGCATCAGCCAGCGCCCGGTGAAATCGATAGCTATACCCAAAGTAGCCAGCTACGCCAGCTAGGCTGTAATCGGAAAGGCTAGGCAGAAAAATGGTGGCAAGTTCGTGTGTATCATGGGCTGGATTGGAAAGACGAATGCCATTTTCGGCTAAAAAGCCTATATCAAAAGCAACGTTGTGCCCGACAAGTGGATGCACACCCAGAAATAATTTGAGGTTGGGAGCAACAGATGATAAATCAGGTGCCGCATCAACCTCATCCTGTTTGATTCCACACATCTGCTGGATATAGTAGGGAATAGGCCGATGGGGATTGATCAACGAATGGAAAGTACCGACTACCGTACTCCCCTCAAACTTTACTGCCGCTATTTCAGTTATAGCATCAGTTTCGGGATTGAGGCCGGTGGTCTCCAGGTCAATAGCGATGTAAGAGCGTGTCTTTGTCATACTTATTTATAATATCCAGGAACTGGGTTGTCGACGTTGTCTATCAACCCACTGGGTCACGACGATTTCTTCTCGGCCTTAATATTAAAAGGGCAACAACGCCCGTAAGAGCAACTACACCTAAAATAGTTGCCCTGCTAACCAGTGTTGCTAACACAGCTTCCTCAAGGGAAATGCCTGCCCATATAACGGTTAATCCTATTAGTGCGCCCTCAGTAGCTCCGAGTCCACCAGGCGAAAACGAAATGCTCCCAGCAAGCGAAGCCAGGGGGAAAGCCGCCAACGCCAAAAGAAAAAGAAAATCACTACCTGCTACCCCAACAAAATATAGGCTCAAAGCATAGATTGCAACTTCAAAAACCCATGAACAAATACCAAGTGAAAAGTTAAGCGCTAACAAACGCGGAGAAATCAACGCGGCCTGACTCCGTTTAATTGACTCCAGCGTAGTATCAGCTTGAGTGCTCATCTGAAAACGCTTGACCATCTGCTTGAATACCCAATTAATCAAAGGCCTACTAAACAAGATAAGGGAAACCACCGCAAAGAGGATAATAGCCATAATTACAAGCTGAGCCATTTGGCCCATGATTAACAAACCAATACTTGAAAGCAGCGCCATAACAACAACATCACTAGCTCGCTCCATAACTATGATAGGTAAACTTTTGGTTATAGATATGTTCAAGAAATCACGTGCAAAAATACTTTTTGCAATCTCACCAACCCGTGCCGGTGTAAATATAAGCAGCGATCCAGCTAAAAACACTTTAGTCGAAGAACCAATACCGCAATTAGTGCGAGCAACCCTCTGTAGCAACAAATGCCACCTAAGGAACCGTAACCCGTGGTTTATAAACCCCAACAGAATAACAATGGGCAGAATATTCCAGCGCAGGTCCTGATAAATAACGCCTACATTTTGAAAATCCATATAAAGGAATACAGCTGTAACAACACATATGATTAATCCAGCTGCTACAATCAATTTCGCGATACGCCCAAAACCGGTCATTTTCATTGCTTAGCGCTTCTATTATTCGTCATAAGTAAGTACCATCATACTATCGTTCTCGTAACTGTTTATGAAACCAGCCTCAATTAGTTCAGTGACCGGATTTTCCAGAGTCTCCTTATGTAGGATTAATATGTGTATATCATGGGCCTGTACCAGCATCTGGATTTCAGAAGAGTTTGTTTCTGCCAACAGCATTTCGTGTGCTATATCAGCTTGCACCCTCTCGTCTGTAAAAACAAGCCAACGTGCATCTACTGCCAAAAACGTCGGGATACCCGCATAACCCTCAACCCACCATCCGATTATACCGCCCCGCGGCGTTTCATTCGCAACAGCTACATCACCCACTGCACTATTATCCCGCGCCCAATCCAGTGCGGCCAGCACGTCCGTATCCAGAACCCTGTACCAGTTGAAGGCAACCTGAGCCCTCCTTTCACCGAGGACTGCAACACCGCATGCAACTATGACAATAGCTGCCACCAAAACATAGCGAAGAGAACGACGTTTAATTTCTACAAGTCGCGGGCCAAACTTATCCCAGGCCAGCTTGACCATTATGCCAAAACATAATAATATTCCTATCTCAAGTAAGTGTATCGACCTTATTTCAGAAAGGGCTACTAGTCCCAAAACCGAAGCTACACCAAAGGCCAGTGCGGCTTCTGCCATAACATAACGGCGAACAACAACCGCCCACAACGTGAAGACACTACCAAATATTGCCAATAGAAACCATATGTAGTACTCAAAACGCCAGGCACTGATGTTTCTGAATGTTTCCAGCATGCTGAATTGTTGGGGATTTAACGGACTATCTCCCAACAAAGATAGCGTTCTGATATAGGCAGGGATAGCAGGTGCAGTTACAGCAATTGTTATAAGTACCCATACCAGAGCTAACCACAACAAACGACGTATGTGCACCTGAGAATCAGTGCGCCGCGCTCTATATGCATAAATCGCAAGCAATGTTAGAAAAATAATAATCAACTGTACGGTCGCCAGAATATGTGACGCTACCGCAAGACCGCCAGTTAAGGCAGATATGACAACAAAGCGTCCCCTGTTTGTTCTTAAACCCAAAAGTATGAAATAAGTAGATAATAGAACAAGCGTAGCACCCAATAGCTGGGGATATCCACCCCAAGCCAGTATCTCAGAATTATAATCCAGCGCCACTACCGCAACTGCTATCAGTGCAGCAAGCATTGAGTTGAGTGTCGTTCTAAGCAGCAGATATGCCGATATACTAAGGCAAGATACGACCAGTATGCTCAACACTTTAAGGGCGGCCAGTGGTGAGATAAATAAAGTGGTAAACCTAAGCAGTAGCGGGAATAACGGCGGATACGCCGCATCTGCTGCCCGTATCTTGCCGCTGAACAGTTCAGCGCTAAACGCAAGCCAGTTGCCACCGTCGGATCCGGGAGGTGCAGCCTGCCCTGATAGTATGATCCAGCGATAAACAGCGATTGCAATAAGCAAAACGAAGAGAATCAGCAAACTGTTAAAATCGCGTGACCTGGGCCATCGATTACGAATGGATGGGAACAAATATATTAACCTCTTATTTGTTTATCAGTCAGCAGTCCCTGACTGCTCCAAGATGTTTTCTATGAGTTCTATGACCTGCCATCCGTCCTGTGCTGTTACCGGGGGCTCGGTATTGTCAGTAACCGCATCTATAAATCGACGAATGAGTACGTCGTGGCCGTATAATAGCCTGCCACGCAGGTAACGCAGCCCTGATATACTAGAGCCAGAAAAATGCTGCAGTATACCTCGCAGCGACGAGTTGATTACATCTAGCGGCCCGTGTGACCGCTCGGAGGGCATACATATAAGCACATCGCGAAATAGATCCAAAACCAGTACTGCCTTGGAACAAAAAAGCGTAAATAGCCATTCCGAGTACGGCGCACCAAACCAGCTGGTAAGGTAACCGTGGCCATACTCTCCCCGAAGTCGGGTTTCAACACGCTCCATATCTTTGAGCAAACCTTTTCCATCAGAATAGCGCCAAGCATTTTCAACCTGCAAATTCCCCAAAAAATGTCCCATCAGATAGAGGAGATGCGGTGCCTCATCAAAGAAAAGCCCTCCGGGAAGTTCATTTGACCATGTCGGCAACCGGCGGCGCCAACTGCTGATCTGCATGCCCATTGCCCAACAAATCTCACCAGCTTTCCCGCTCCTCAGCATCCCTTGGGCTTTTTGCATCGATCGGGAATACAAAAAATTATGCGTTGGACAGACTAGCAATCCCTTTTTTGATGCCAGTTGCTCAAGCTCTTTACCCTCAGATGAGGTCATAGTCATAGGTTTTTCCACAAGAACATGTTTGCCCGCAACCAGTGCGGCTCTGATTATCTCGGCGTGTGTAAAAGGAGGTGTGCAGATAGAAACGGCGTCCAAAGGCTCTTTTAGAAACGCATCTAGTTGATCAAAATACAGAGGGATATCATATTTCTTAGCTGCCAATGCTGCTTTGTTTATATCCCTGTCAAAAAACGTAGTAATTTGAGTACGTTTATCAGACAAGAATGAAGGTATATGTCGCGTGGTAGCGACCCATCCTCCCCCGATTATGCCAATCTTTAATTTCGAATTTGAAGAATTCTTCAATATACACCGGCCTCCTCTATGTAAACCTGCTCTGTCCTGTCCACAACTGCATCCCATCCATATTTACCCTTCACGATATCGCGGCTTCTTTGCCCCATCTGCGCAGCTAAGGGTTGATTTTCAAGCACCGAGTTTATTTTTTTTGCGAGCATCTCAAAATCCGATATCGCTACTAGATAACCATTATAACCATCTTTGATTAATTCCACAGTACCTGTTACAGGAGTCGCTATTACGGGCAGCCCAGATGCCATAGCCTCTAAAATGGTCAACGACATACCCTCGAGCGAAGATGGCCTGGAAAAAACCGTTGCCTTTCGCATTATATCAGCTACGTTTTTTCTAACACCAAGGAACTTAACGGCACCAACCACATCCAATTTGCCAATCAGGCGCTGTAAATCATCTTTTAAGGGTCCGTCACCAACTATCCAAAACTGAGCTTGCGGATTCTTGGCAAGCACCAATGGTATAGCCCTAACTAAGGTCTCAGGTCCTTTATTTCGCAGTAAGCGCCCTACAAAAAGTACAATCGGAGCTTTGTCGGGTGAATTCTTATCGGGGCAGAAAACATTGGTGTCAACACCATTGGGAATAACAGACAGGTTGAATGAATCACCGCAAACAGCACGAGTGTATTCCGCAACACCGTCTGAAACAGCAATGACGTGATTGCTGCCTCTTATGATATGCCGCCCAATTGTACGGTCATAAGTTCCGAAGATTGCATTTAGCTTATTGTCATCCTGAAGGTTTCCGATGTGTAAAGTTGTAATGATAGGAGTGGTAAGAAAAGGCCCCAGAAATGATAATGCCATTGTTGTGGAAAAGTATCGATTATTTGCATGGATGATCGCAGGTTTTAATCGTCTTATCAATTGAATCAGCCTGGGGAGTGTATATAAAGATATTGTATACTGCCGCTTGAGTACGTTGGTAAGCGGTATAGATGGCAACCGATGTATTGTTGCCTCGTCGGTCTCCTCTATTGCTGGCGCCGAATGGTAATTATAGGTTAGCACAGAAAGGCTATGGCCCTTCTTAGACAACCCTCGGCAGAGCTCAAAAGCTACTTTTTCAACACCGCCGCTGATATGCGGCGGATAGTAGTCACTGAGCATCAAAACATGCAATACAACTCTCCCTTGTTTTTGCGGATCGTCTAGTATATTGCCACAGATATAATAGCGTATTTCACATACGCAAACAACATAGCTGTAAATGAACTTAGTCAGACCTTACGAGCATGCATATATGACAAACAAGGGCGGGGTAATGAATGATACTGAGGGCAGTTAATTTAAATGCGGTTTCTTGTCTTATCGTCTGATTAGCCTCAAGCGCAGCAGGTGAAACAGATTAATAAAACCGTCACGCCAAGGGCGCAGCTTGGGAGTACCAAATCTATTGGCGTAATGGATTGGGAATTCTGTAACTTTCGCATTAAGATCACATGCAGTGCGAACTTTTATTTCTTCCGATAGGGCCATACCACCAGAGCATAGTTTTAATTTCTTTAGAAGGCTTTTCCTGAACACCCACATCCCAGATTGTGAATCGCGGAACGGGAATCTGAAAAGAAGACGGCTGACAAAAGAGAGGACGGCATTCCCGACGCGATTTACCCCGTTCATTGCTCCGTCTTTAAGGAACTTCAGCCTATCAGTACTGATAAAGTCAAGGTCGTCATCCAAAAGATGATTCACGTAATCCGGGATTACGTCTGTAGGATAGCTGCCATCGGCATCTAAGGTGCAGATTATGCTTCCCTTAGCCTCAGCAAACCCCTTTTTATAAGCGTAACCGTACCCCGTTCGAGGCTCAAAGACCACCCGTGCACCGGCCTCCAAAGCCTTTTCTTTGGTGCCATCAAGTGAGCCGTTGTCCACCACCAGTATTTCAACATCGTATCCCATATCGGCAAATACATCGATGGGGATATTTCGAATAACACCTGGGATCGCTATCGCCTCATTCAAGGCAGGCATTATTATGCTAACCAATTTACTCAAATTACACGATATCCTTTGCGTACTATATTAAAGCATCTGTCGATTTCTATAATAAAACCGCCTACTAAGACTCAAATGTGCCCCTGCTAGAGATATAATGATATACGTCCGAAGAAGCTTTAGCACTGGCTATAAATGTAATAATCTGGGAATTCGTGTAATAGGTACTGTATCTTGAAAGAGCTACACGTAATGGCCGCTCGGTATCAGTATAGTACCCGTATTTATCTATCCGCCCTTCAAGGCCGGGGTATTCCTTAATGAAATACGAAAGTATATTTATTTCACCCGTATATACATAATTATCAGCCAACTGATCAAACGGACCATCGTAATAGTCATTGCGCGATACGCTCAGCGAGCGAATACTGGCCAAGATCTTCCTGTTATCATGTGCGTCATCCACCCAAAAGGCAAAACCGCTCCGTCTCCCCACTATAATGTCATCCTCCGTATATGTGTCACTGCTGACATTTTCGAACACATCAGGGACTCCATCTTCTTCATTTAATACCCAGAAAAAGTAATTGTTTTCTGGAACCAACTCATCCTCATGGAACATCAGGAAGAACTGATAGCCAGATTCATCGAAAGTCCGCTCAACGAATACCTCATTCTCTCCTAAATCGAATAACGCAGGCGGGTCCTGTCCTGTCTGATGCATATTGAAAGTGACTGCCTTGCCTCTGTAGCGAACAATCCATTTAAATGGGCCGACTTCCTCTATAGTCAAGCCATCGGTATAATCGTAAAGTTTGGAGTAAGTTGCGCCGTCCTCATCCTCACTACTGGGAAACTCGTCAAATTCAAAGTAGGCGAAGGAAAGTATGCCGTTTTCCCGTCTGCCGGCGGGCAGGCGAATGTTTCCCCAAAATTCGCGTCCATTTACGTAGATGGCAAAGTAGTAGTAGTTCTCAGAAGGATAAACCGTAATCTGCTCCGGCAATCTTGAAAATACCTTCCCAAAAACCATATCTATGTCCTGGGTATCGATATCTTCAGAAATGAGCCCCTCTATCCACTGCTGATTGGTACGCATATAATAACTGGTATCCGTTGGCGCACTGTTACTACACCCCCCTGGTAATATAGCGCCAAGAACAAGCATCAATAGAAAGGCTGGTATTAACCAGCCCCTCATTTTTCTTTTATTCATAATTCAGTTATCAACCAATCTATTTTTCTATGTTGTGTCGTATGTCCCGCTGCGATCGATATCCAAAATAATGTCCTCGCCATCATCCCAGTCTCCGTTAGCATTATCATCATCGAAGAAGATGCCAAGAAGGTCACCTACGAGATAAAGCTGGTAATCGCCCCAATCGCTTTCAGAAACCGAAGCACCGTTAGCTACTATCACCCTGTCATCGGCATCTACAATACCGTCGATTGTGCCGTCTTCAAGTACTAAGGCATCCACATTTGCCGTCCATTCATTATTACCATCAACGTCGATCATCAGTATGTCCAAGGTTCTAGTGGATAAATCGGTGAAGATGGATTCAAAGCTGGTTAGAGTGCCACCAACCTCCACTTGCTGGTCAGGATCAAGTCCCAGTGTTCCAGTAGTACCATCGGCTGTACCGTTGGCATCGATGATAATATCCGGAGCCGGAGTGTAAACCACCGAAATGGCAGGGTCATGTGCCCTGGATGTTGCCACATCATGATTCAGCGAGGTGGCCGGGTCATGGTCTCCCCCAGAAGAATCAGCCGGATCGTGCCAGCCAGATGCAGCACCGTCATGTACCCAAGAGGTCGCCGGATCATGACTCTTCGAGAAGAATGGGTCATGATATAGAGACTCAAGCGGGTCGTGAACATCAGTGTTAGATACTGCCGGGTCGTGCCAATCCGAGAACATACCGTCATGCATCCACGAGGTCACTATGTCATGGTTACTCGACAGGAACGGATCATGATCCAGTGAAAGATTGGCATCATGCCCACCGCCTGTCGAAGTCACTTCATCATGATACTCGGAGAACGCTCCGTCATGGATATCGGACGTATCAGGATCATGCTGCCTCGAGAAGAAATCGTCGTGGCCCAGCGATATGGCAGGGTCATGAGATCCAGACGAGGTCGTATCATCGTGATATTCAGAATATACCCCGTCATGGATATCCGAGGTAGCCGGGTCGTGGTTAGCCGACAGGTAAGGGTCGTGGCCCGTCGATATGTCAGGGTTGTGTCCGCCCTTTGAATCCGCTTCAAGGTGATAGTCCGAATAGGCTCCGTCATGCGTGTTGGATGTCGCCGGATCATGCTGATTCGAGAAGAAATCGTCGTGGCCAAGCGATATGGCGACATCATGGAAACCCTGGGAGAGTGCTTCGGTATGATATTCGGAATATACCCCGTCGTGTACGGACGAGGTAGCCGTGTCGTGGTTAGCCGACAGGTAAGGGTCGTGGCCGGTTGACATGTCAGGGCTGTGT
>Ga0187833_10004965_pt1 | contig 12774 bp, 3 predicted proteins | sample ETNtaG_37_FD_167968 | JGI IMG/M metagenome (GOLD analysis project Ga0187833, IMG submission 167968) | Marine microbial and viral communities from oxygen minimum zone, Eastern Pacific Ocean - ETNP2014_SV_400_PacBio MetaG (Illumina Assembly) | ecosystem: Environmental > Aquatic > Marine > Hypoxic... | reverse complement strand
TGCATTCATTATCATAGCTACATCACTGATATCATCAAGTGACCCACCATAATCAACAGAAATAATTGGCGTTGGCAGGGCTCGTTCATCCCAGGTAGCAGTCACAAGAATAACCGAGTCTTCAGCGCCAAATAATTGATCAAAAGTCAATGTAACGATCGGGGTTGTAGTATCATAGCTTACACTCGCGATTGTATCTAAGCCTATATTTCCTGCTGTATCAATACTAGTATAAATAATGTCGTAAATCGTTCCATCAGTTAATAAAGGATCACCAACCGTAAAAGTACCAGGTGCATGGACACCTGCAACCAATTCAGTAGCATCCAGAATAATACTAGCATCACTCCCTGGACCGGATTTTTGTTTAAATTGAACGGAGCCAGATTCAATTGTTTCTGAAAGCGACCATCCAAATGTATTTAAACCATTTATAAATGCACCTGTATCAGGAGAGAAAGATGAGAATACTGGTGTCGTATTATCAACTCTCAATACAGATAATCCTGTGATACTATCAACGGGAACACTATTACCAGCTAAATCTGAAGAATTAAGCGTTAAAGCAATCACCCCATCAATTGCTTCCAATCCGCTGGTGTTTAATGGAATATTATAGCTCCAGGTTGTTGTATTCACATTAGTTAAGGTTTGTCCTGTCAAATCATTCAATGTCCCTTCAGGATAATTTACATCAACTGTGGGAGGGTTCGTGGCATCATCCATTTCTTCACTAAATGTAAATGTTGCCACAGATTGAGCATCTGAAAACTTTACCAGTGAGTCCCCATCAAAGGAAATAATTGAATTTGGGATACCAAGGTCTATTGTGACACTTAAGTCTGCACCTTCTCTTTCATTCCCTGCTGTATCGCTGGCAACCGGGAAAAATGTATAGCTACCTGTTGTCAGGACTGATGATGTAAAGGTAACCGATTCTGATGAAACAAATTGTGTGTTAATATGTGTTGTATCATTTGCACCATCTATATAATACAATTTAGCTTCATTACCTGATAAAATACCTGTAACTGTGAATTCTGGCGTTGCCAAGTTTGTCAAATTATCCGTGGAACTTTGTCCAACATCCGAAGCATCAACTAAATCTGCAACATTGGGCACAGATGGGGGTGACACATCAACAACCAAAGATAAAGCAGTACTGGTATTTGAAACATTTCCTGCAGAATCAATAATTACATAGGTAAATGAATAAGTATCTCCACCCAGAGAAGAACTTGTTTGAATTGTATCTGTTACACCTTGGCTCATCCGCATCGCTTTGCTTAAAACATCACCGGTTCCTGTATCATAAAACAATCTAATCGAATCAGGCACTGATGGGAGATCAACTAATTCAAATCTCGGTGATGTTTTATTTGTTTTATTATCAGTATTGTCAAACCCTGCATCATCTTCAACCAATAAATCTGGCGCACTTGATGATATGGATGGCGGTTGCGTGTCCACACGGATCGTTAAAGTAAATGCGGAAACTGCAGATAAATTCCCTGCCAGGTCCCTGGCGTAAATAGAGATCACGTGAGTATTATCGCTCAAACTATCTGTTGTGATGGACATAGTTGTACTGGTCGCTTTCAAGCGCTGGTTAAGCACACCATCTACATGGAGATAAACAGAATCTGTCACCGTCAAACTAGAGACACTGAATTCAGGCGTATAATCATTAGTCAAATCATCATTATCTTTCGTACCTGAATCTGAATCAATGGCAAGATCGATTTCGACCGCTGAAACATCAGGTAACTCTGTGTCTACTGTTACAGTTAAACTGGACGACGCAGCCGAAGTATTCCCAGCAGCATCCATTGAAAAAGCTGTATAGGCAGCTGTCTCTGCATCGGTAATGGTAATCTCTTGTGTCGTGGTTACTATAGCAACATAGTCATCCAACGTGTCGGCACCTGCTTTAAGGTAAAGTCGATCTCCAATATCGAGGGACGCTACAGAAAATCCAATGGTGGTATTATTGGTTATATCGTCTGAGGTAGATACGCCAGTATCTGTCCCGGATGTTAAATCTGGTGTAGCTGGCTGGCTCGGACTCGTAGCATCCACTGTTACAGTCAATCCCGAACTTTCTGCGGATTCATTCCCGGCAGAATCAATCACTATGTAGGTGAAGGAATAGTCATTATCGGACAATACGGAAGAAACCAGCACAGTATCCAGCGTTCCTTGACCCATGCGATAGGCGCCACTTAGTACATCACTGGCTCCGATATTATAAAATAATCTAATTGAGTCAGGAACTGATGGAAGCCCCGATAATATCAGTTTTGGTTGTGTTATATTTGTAATGTCATCAACATTTTCAAATCCCAGATCATCTGATTCCAATAAGTTGGGAACAGTTGTAATCGTCCAGGGTGTTGTGTCCACTTTTACGGTAATAGCCGTAGATAAGGAAGATACATTTCCCGTAAGATCCATAGAATAAACGGATACTGAATATCCAAGAACCTTTTCAGCCAGTGTTGTGGATGTGAGAGACAAGGTTCCGGAAACAGCTTTATCTTTGCCAGTTATGTCACCATCAATCATAAGATAAATAGAATCACTTATTGCTAATCCCGTCACTGTAAAGGTGGGCGTTACATCGTTTGTCAAATCATCTTCATCATCTACGCCCGTATCAGAACCGCTATCCAAAGCAACAACAACACCAGTCATCACGGTTGCTGTTTTATCAAAAGTAACACTAGACCCACCAATCGTGGCTATAACATCTGTACCTGCATTTGCTGCCAGGTCTTCAAAAGCAATCAAAAAAGCAACCGTACCTTCAGTATCCCCATCTTGCATGATATAGGCTCCTTCCCATGTAGTGCCTGAACCTGTAGGTACGACCGCATCACCGGCTATGGTAAAAATGGGCAAACTCTCTAAAGCTTCACTCGCTGTAATTTCAAGTGTAATCTCGTCTCCGGTTGTAGCCCGGGCAGGGCTGTATGTATTATTGGATGAAATAGATACCGCCGATAATGTAGGGGTTGTCCTGTCAAAAGTGACATCGCTTCCACTTAAGATTGCAGTTGCAGTTGTCCCGCTATTTCCGGAATAATCCACGAATGCAACCGAAATAGATACCGTACCCTCTGTATCACTGTTTAGCATGGTATAAGTACCTGTCCAGGATGACGCAGTACCGCCCTGAACGACAGTTGCGGTGTTTCCACCTATTAATATTGTTGGGGTTTGCAGGATTTCGTTTGCTACAAAGGTAATAGTAACATCATTAGTCACTTGACACAAGGTAGCATCATTGGTATTATTTGATGCGATGGTCAATGTTGTGGCGGTTGGGTCTGTTTTGTCAAATGTAACCTCCGTTCCATTACTGGTTGCGGTCACCTGATCTCCTGAATTACCATTTATAGCATCATAATCAATTGTGAAAGGAATTGTATATCCTGCCCCCCCATTATCATCAGTCACATCTGACATGGTGTAATTAGCTGCCCAAGCTTCATAGGTACCATTATGGGATAATGTTTTTGATGGAGTTACATCAGTTCCGTTAATGTTTATCAAGACTGTGTTAGGAATTAATTGTTCACCCGATCTAAATGAAAGTGTAAGAATACTTTCATCTTTTGCATAGGCGGTATTAAAAGAATTATCAGAAACGAATACAATATTGCTTAACTCAGGTTCTGTTTTAGAAAACTGTACATTATTTCCATCATCATCATTGGCAATTGTAGAATGGTCAGCTCCTGCATTGCCGGCACTATCAGAAAATGAAATAACAAACGCAACTTGTCCATTGGGTTCATTCGCTGTCATCGTGTAGGTTCCGGTCCAATTTTTTGCTTCTGCCCCCATGGCAACATCAGCTGGGTTGGTCGCTATTGTGATGGTGGGTTCGGCAATATTTTCATTTGTAGCTACTGTCAATGTTATAATATTCCCTGGGACTGCCAGATCAGCACCATTTCCGTTATTTGAGGCAATAGAAGCAATTGATATCGTCGGAGCAGATCTGTCAATTGTTACATTCTTACCGCTTATCTTTGAAGTAACCACCGTCCCACTATTCCCAACCAAATCTGAAAAAGTAATACTCAATGCAGTAGTCCCTTCTGTATGACTACTGGTAACGGTCTTTGTTGCTGTCCATTCGCTGGCAGTCAACCCTGGAGTTACGGATACATCTGTCGCAGAACCGATTAAAGAAACTGTGGGCGTTTGAATACTTTCGCTTGCACCGATTGTTAAGGTGATTACATCAGTTTCTTTGGCGTAATGGGAATTAGTGTTACTTGATGCGATAGTAACAGTTGATAAAGTTGGAGCTGTTTTATCAAAAGTAACTGCGCTGCCATCATTGGTAGCTGTAACGTTCGTTCCCGAATTTCCGGCTGGGTCAGAAAAATTTGAAATACTAATAGGTATTGAGGAGCCGTCATAGGCAGCATCTGTACTGGACATGGTATAGACTGCTGTGAAACTGATTGTAGAATTTCGAGTAACATTGGCTGTATTCCCGGCAATTGTTACTGTAGGATCAACGCCGGTGATAATAGCCTCACTGGTGGTAATGGAAACTGTAACGACATCATTCACTTTCGCTAAAGTATTATCGGAATTACTGGATACCATAGAAACAGCCGTTAAAGTTGGCGCTTCCTTGTCAAAGGCTACATCACCATCAGAATCGTTAACTAATGCTATGGCCTGGGTCCCGGAGTTACTGGCTATATCCTTAAAGTCAACCGTAAATGGTATTGCCGTTGTAGCAGCATCCTCACTTACCATGGTGTATGTTGCGGTATATACACTTTCACCATTACTTCCTGAAGCAATCGTTGCCGATTTTCCGGCAATGGTTACAGTGGGCGTTTGAATATTTTCACTTGCAACAATCGAGAGAGTAATCTGATTCCCCGTTGTGGCTAAAGTTGCGCTATTGGAATTATTGGATGTAATAGATACTGTTGACAGGGTAGGAACTGTTTTATCGTAAACAACTGCGGAACCGCTTGACAATGTGGTTCGTTGTATCCCACTATTCCCAGCAATATCTTTAAAATCAATAGTAAATGGAATGGCACCTTCAGTGTCTCCACTTTGCATAGTATAAGTAGCAGTCCAATTAGCATCGCTTCCGGAAACATTAGCTGCAGCTGTGGCAATGGTAACGGTTGGAGAAGCAATTAAATTTTCAGTACCTACAAATGTGAGCGTAATTATATTGCCTTGTTTTGCATAGACTGTATTTGTGTTATTTGATGCAACTGTAACAGTACCTAAGGTTGGGACTTCACGATCATAGGTAACGGATGAACTATTTGTCGTAGATGTATGAGTTGTTCCAGCATTCCCTGCAAGATCGGCAAAATCAATTGAAATTGCAATATTTCCCTGAGTATCTGTACTGCCCATTGTTAATGTTGCCGTATAATTTGTTGCATCTGTCGTAGCAACGGCTGCCAGTTGCCCAGCAAGATAAACAGTGGGCGCTGCGGTTAAAGCTTCGCTTGATGCAATTGTTAAAGTAACAATGTTATCTTTTTTAGCATAGGATGTATTGGCATTATTGGAAACAATTTCAACCGTACTTAATGTGGGTGCCGTTTTATCATAGGTAACAGATGTTCCATCATCGACGGTATTTCGCGTGGTAGAATTGCCCGCAAGATCATTTGCTGTAAAAGCAAAACTCACTGCGCCGTCTCCATCTGAAGGTGTCATATTATAACTAATTTTCCAGGATGTAGATGTAAGGGCACTGATATCGGTGTTAGAAATAGTATTTCCGGCAATGGTTACACTGGTTAAACTGTATAATGCTTCGTCAGATGCAAGTGTGATGGAAACTTCATCCCCGGATTTAGCCAAGGACGTGGTTGAGTTACTTGAAGTGATAGAAACGCTACTGATGGTTGGCGCTGTCTTGTCAAAGGTTACATTACTTCCCGTGAGTATTGAGGTTGCCTGGGTACCTTGATTGCCTGCTAAATCATAGAAATCAATTGTAAACGCAACTGTACCATCAGCATCATCACCATCCATTTCTTTCACGGCAGACCAAGTTAGCAGATCTCCGTTGGAATTGGACTCCACTGATCCTTCTGTGGCAATGGTTGCCACGGGTGTTTGAGATTTTTCACTAGTATAAAAAGTAAGTGTAACATTATCTCCCGTAGTGGCTAGTGAAGTGGACGCATCACTATCGAAATTATTATTGGAGGCAATTGTTAACCCTGTTATTGTAGGTACAACAGAGTCAAATGTTACGGAAGAGGCATCGCTGGTGGTTGTCACATTAGAGGTTGTATTCCCGGCTCTATCTACTACGCCACTTATTATAAAAGCAATGGCTCCTTGCGTGTCGCCAGCTTCCATTGTTCTTGTGGCTGTATAACTGGATGCGCCTATCGTAGGGTTTGGTGTAACTGAGTTGCCATCAATTGTGATGGTTGGCGCAGCATTCAACAATTCATTTGATGAAATAGTTAATGTTACAATATTACCTATTTTTGCAAGGGAAGTTGTATTGTTGTTGGAGGCAATCGAAGCTGTAACAGTCGCAGCCGTTTTATCGATTGTAACAGAAGATCCATCATTGGTTGCACTTATGGCAGATACCCCAGGATTCCCGTTCGCATCATAATAGGTAATATTAAAGGTGGCCCCCCCTTCTGCATGGGTCGAAACAGTATTCCTTGCTGACCAACTCGTACCAGAGCCGGTTGCTGTTATAGAAACACCGGCAATGTCTCCATAAATAACATTGGTGGTATTATCCAATGTTTCACTGGATGTAAAGACAATTGTGATGATGTCGTTTGTCGTTGCATAGTTAGAATTTGTTCCATTATTCGAAGAAATGGTTACACCCGACACTGTAGGGGCTTCTAAATCCAAGGTAAACTCAGAACCCGATGCCCCCGGCCAAAATGAATTTTGTGCAATATCACTTGCACGAAGATTAATGGTGCCATTATTTCCAGGCCAAGCACCCAAGTTGGAAAACCTCGTATGTTGAAAGGCAATCTGAACTATCCCAGCAGCATTGGGCTGAAATAAGCCTGAGCCCAGGAAAGTTCCCTCTGTCGCAGTCCCCGCATCTATATTATAAAAGCTAGTTCCTCCATCAAAGGAGACCTTTACATAATAGGTAACCCCTGGGGTAAAACTAGAACCTGAAAAACTAAAACCACCAGTACCGTCTACACTTGAGGCTGTACTGGCAGCTAGATTATAAGTTGTTGATCCTGAAGCTTGCCCCGCGGGTATAAATATAATACTTGACTGCCCAACGAGAATCGTTAAGAACAGCAGGGCAACTGTAATTTTTTTCCGCATCATCCCAAAGTATTTAGTCTGATATGTGATGGTTTTCATTTTTCAGAAAATAAAATTAAAGGTTGATTCCTAGTACAATGATTCCATCCACCCAGCCCGTATGTCCAAGTTCCAATGCCTCCTTCGTTGTTGCATTGATGACTTCAGTAGAACGAAATCCACCACGAATATCTAAAATCCCGCCAATCCTGAATCCGTAGGTTGCTTCCATGATAAAGCCGGGAGATGATCCCACAATACCAGTACCAAGTTTGATTTTACCGGGACCAGCCGGGAAAGCCAATATGCCCATTGCTGAAATCCCTGCATATGTATCGGTACCAGGGGGCAAATTATGCTTAAAGTTGAACGTACCAATCTCAGCACCAAATCTGAATTTCATACCCAAAACCTGCATGAGCACAGGAAATTCAACGCTGCCCCTTAGGTCAACATTTGATGCCCAATCAATTATATTTGAATTTACAAACCGCGGTGATCCACCTTGCAAATCAATCGTGTACCCCAGATTTTCAGCTTCGTCCGATAATACTTCATTGTCGTCACTTTCATCGAATTCATCTTCTTCATCTTCGTATTCTTCATCGTCTTCATATTCGTCATCTTCGTACTCTTCATCGTCGAGATATTCGTCATCTTCGTATTCTTCATCTTCGTATTCTTCATCATCGCCGAAGAATTCTTCCACATCGTCAACATCATCTGGATCTTGGGCATAGAGAGAGGACGTAGGTGCTAATATGAGCAGGCTTAAAAGAGCCCATAGTACAACTTGGGCATTACCAAATAGAAAAGAAAGGGTTATTCTTTTCGACATGTCGAACTCCAAAGAAGGTGTACCACTCCCGTGACCACCTAATGTTTGTTTATTTTTACTTACCTCGTGAGTATAAATACTCGCACCAAATATAAGGCAAGGGCCTCGTCGAAGGCAAATTTAAAATTAAGATTTATAATCAATGAAAAAAGCATCTTTTTAGATGCTTTTTTGGTGTACGCCCGGGAGGATTCGAACCCCCAACCTTCTGGTCCGTAGCCAGACACTCTATCCAGTTGAGCTACGGGCGCATATAATTATTAATAAAAATAAGAATTTTCTTATATAAAAGACTTCTGAATTTAAATTAGGATTGAGTGCTGGTAGTGAAAAAAAACAAACTTTTTCGTAATTCATCACCGCTGAATGTTACTTAATTAGAAATGAAAATAGAATTAAAAATCGATTTCAACCTTATCCTTCTTTTTGTTGTTTTTGGATTGACCCAAGTCTAATTCCTTATACGAAATACCAGACTTATCAAAATATTCCGTAATATGAGCCAGAATATCTTTTTCATCTCCCGGCAAATAACCCTGGTGACGATATATAATTGAACCATCGGTATCTACCAGGATGGTCGTGGGCATAAGTTTCACTCTCATTTTTTTCATAACTTGGTTATTAGGATCTACGGCAACCATAAATTCAAATTTTTTAGACCGAACATAGGATTTTACTTTGCCCATACTTTTGGGTGTATCCGTATTGATGGCCAAAACTTTGAAACCGGTGTCTTTAAAATGTTTATGAAATTTATTTAAATAATGCATTTGTTTTTTACACGGTTCACACCAAGTTGCCCAAAAATCAACGATTATGGGGCCATCTTTGAGAAAGTCATACAATTTAGCATATTTCCCATCCAGCATTTTTAATCGGACATTTGGTACTTTTCCCTGTCCCCATAGGATAGTCACCATTAATGGAATTAACAATATTTTTCTGATCATAATTCTCTCCTTTTTAAATTTTCAATTTTTTTTCTTAATAACCACAAGCGTAATATCATCATCATTCATTAAACCTGACATCCAATTATCACCTAAATCTACGAGAGCATTTTTTATACCTTCTGCCGATTTACTACCATTATTTTCTATGCATTTAAGGACAGGTTCATAATCTAACATTTCTCCATCATGGTTTGAACATTCAGGTAATCCATCTGAGATAAGAACTAGTGCATCACTTGAGTGCATTCTGAAGTTTTCAAGGTCAAATGACGCTTTTTTCATAGATCCTAATGGTAATCCTGGAATTAAAATTTCCTCTACTACTCCCGTATCTCCATGATATAAATAAGCTGGGGGCATTCCAGCAGATGTAAAATCAAAGGAACTTTTGTTAAACTTGGCCATGTTTAGAGACATACGCGTTGTTCCTAGATCAATTGCTTTAATAGTTTGATTTAATCTAGATGTTGTAATATCAGGGGATCCAAAATCAGAGCCAAATAAGCCAGCTTTTGTAATTGAAACCATCATACCTGCATTTAATCCATGTCCTGTTGCATCACCAACAACAATGTACAAGGTACCATCATCTTGCAGAAAAAAGTCGTAATAATCACCGCCTACTTCTGTGGATGTTTTCATATGAAATGCAAAATCATAATCTGGATGTTCCGGCGCCGTTTGTGGAATCAATGACATCTGGAAATCCCGTGCCTGTTTTAATTCCTTGATCCGTCTTTCTTCTTCTAATTCATGTTTTTGTTTTTGAACACGATGTTTAATAAAAACATAAACACCCAATATCCCTAATACTGCATAAATACCAAAAGCCCAATAGCTTAAGAGTGGATGGGGAATAAAAATGATCGCGAGTACGACAGGTTGACTCCAAACACCATCGTCATTGGATCCTTGCACTTTGAATTGGTAAGATCCTCTACCCAAATTATTATAAGAAGCAAATCGCAGGCCACCAGAATTAACCCAATCCTTGTCCAGGTTTTCCAGTTTATAGCGATATCTATTTTTTTCTGTTTTATGATAGTTCAAAGCAACAAAATCAATGGTAAAAGATTTGATCCGATGATCAATTTCAATGCTCTCGCTCAGACCCCCAAAGTGTTCTGAAACAAGATCGTCAAAAGATGTCTTTTTAATACGGGTAATCACACAGGGCGGCTGATAGTTATTGTATTGAATATTTCCAGGATTGACCACCGTGATTCCTTTGGGTCCGCCAAAAAAGAAATTTCCGTCTTCACTAATCGAATAGCTATTCCGGAAATAATCAATATTTCCAATGCCATCGGTTAAATTAAAATTCGTGAATGTTGTATTTGATTGATTAAAAAGTGAAATACCATTCTTGGTACTGATCCAAAGGTTTTTTTCGTCATCAACTGCAATGGCAGTTATATAACTACTGGGCAGGCCATCCTGAACAAAATAGTGGGAAAAAGTTTCATCTTCTTTTTGGTAGCGGTTCAAACCACCATTGGCCGTCCCAACCCAAATGACACCATTTTGATCTTGTGTAATACAGGTAATCCTGGCAGAGGACATTCCATCGGGAATATTTTCATCAAATACATGCCCAACAATTTCAAAATCATTCCCATCCATGATGCTTGAGATCAAATCAACAGGCATGAAGTAAAGACCATCCATCTCGGTTCCTAACCAAATATTCCCATCTTTATCTTTATATATCACTCTTGGAACCAACTCCGATTGATAATTAATAGTGGAATCATTTTCTGTATCTATAATGGTTAAACCTGATCGTGTACCCAACCAAACCATCCCATTCTCTTCCACAAGAATATCATAAATAACATCATCAGCAATGCGCTTGTTTTCAGGAATATTTTCCAAGGATGAAAAACGGGTTATTTCTTCCGTATTTAAGTCGATTCTTAATGCACCTTCTGTAGAAGCGACCCAAAGGATTTCATCATTTATAATTTCCAAATCCATAACTTGATTTATGCCCAATGTGGATTTTTCCATTTCATAATCCCTGATCCCATCCGGAGATAACAATTCAAGTCCATGGCCCGTCCCGGCCCACAGATACCCGTCTGAAAGTGTTGCTATTGAAAAAATCTGGTCACTTTTTAATCCCCATTCATTTTCCCGGTCATATCGGATGGATGAAAATTTTGGCTTCACAAACGAATGAAAACTTATCCCATTTTGGCGGGTTCCAATCCATACATTACCTGCTTTATCTTCAATGAAGGCTGAAATGTTATTATCAGCTATAGAGTTTGGGTCCACCGGATCATGTTCAAAATGAGTAAAAGATGTATCCAATTCTCCAAAATAAGGATCAAGGGTGATAGATAAACAATTGATCCCCGGATAATTTTCGGTGGTAAACCATAGCTTTCCGGATTTCTCTGCTATGAGTATTTCATTAACATTGTTTTCAATGATACTATTGGCGTAGGGTGTTTCCTGAATATTATGGAATTTATTTTTTTTAGCATCAAACCGGGATAATCCATCATTTGTGGCAATCCATAATTCCTGCTTTTCATTATCCCAATTCAAATCATTGATCGTATTTGACAGGATTGAATTGAGACCTGTTTTTTTGATAAATATATTAACACTATTACTAGAACTGGTTGTGATTTTTCCCAAACCCTGCGTTGTCCCAATCCATAATTCCCCGCTTTTTCCCTTTGCAATGGCTGTGATTTGAGATTGAAATAATTCTGAATTTGCCTTAAAAGGGACAATTTCATCTTGGGTTCTGTCGAAATAAAATAATCCAGATTCTGATCCAATCCAGATCGTTTTATCATCATCTTCATAAAGAATTTGAATCGATATATTTTTTAGCAGATCATCCCTACCACAATTCATACATACCGTTGTATCCTTTTTTGAATTGAGTTGAAAAATAGAATTACTATTCAAAAGTTTAACCCAAATATTCCCATTATGATCTTCGGCAAAAGTTTCTGGATTAATGAGTGCTATTCCACTATTTTTATCCAATTTTGCAGGACGTATAAAAGTTCTTGTATTGGGATCAAATTTGCTGATTCCCAATTCTGAACCAATCCATATCTTATTCTTTGAATCTTCGTAGATACATGAAATCGTATTCCCAAGGATTGAAGTTTCATCAAAGGATTTCATTTGATAGTTCAGGAATTCATATCCATTATAATAATCCAAACCATTTTCGGTGCCAAAATAAATAAAACCATTATGATCTTCAAAAATGACCTTAACGGTACTTTCAGATAATCCGTCTTCAACAGAAATATTCCTGAAGGAAAATGGGTCGGATTGGCCCAATAAAAACTGAATTAGGACACCTGACAAAATAGATATCTTAGCAAGATAGGGTTTAAATATCAAACGTGTTAACCTTGTTCATTTCGATGTTGGATAAAAATTAATAGGATTTTTCCTAAGGGCTTCGATTTTAAAAAATGGCACTGTAGGAGAATTTAATGCCATCGTTAAAGGGTGCAATCAGACGACATACCCCATTACTGCAAAACAGACCGCCTTGGATGGATCCATACATAATTGAAATGCGTTGGGACGATGTCAAATTGTAGGCCAACTCGGCGGAAACCCACTTTTTTTGAATAAAAGGAGGCGGGTCTGTGGGATTTCTGTCCCCTGTAGAATATTTTAAAT
>Ga0187833_10004964_pt1 | contig 12775 bp, 12 predicted proteins | sample ETNtaG_37_FD_167968 | JGI IMG/M metagenome (GOLD analysis project Ga0187833, IMG submission 167968) | Marine microbial and viral communities from oxygen minimum zone, Eastern Pacific Ocean - ETNP2014_SV_400_PacBio MetaG (Illumina Assembly) | ecosystem: Environmental > Aquatic > Marine > Hypoxic... | reverse complement strand
CTATTTTGTAATTTTTGTTCTAAAAATTTATCAAATTTTATTGTAGATTGATAAACTTTCTTAAATTGAGATAATTCACTTTTATTTATATTGTAATATTTCATACAAGATCAAAAACATTTTCTTTTATTGTTTATATAATTTCTATATAATTCTCTATTACATATAAATCTAACATCAAATTTAGGAAAAAAACCTAAAAATGATAGTATTACAAATAATTTTTCTGGTAAAATCTTTGTTAGAAGCCTTTTTAAATAATATATATCTTTATCCATATGTTGATATACACTAGCTTGTAAGTTTCCCAAATGGCTAACCATAATTTGAGGTATATTTTTTTTTTTTAGATAAAAAAACAATCTGTAATGTCTAAATTCTCTACCTGTATCATTTATCATTATAGGTTTTTTTTCTCTAAGAAAACGATCTAAGGAATTGAAATCAATTGGATTATAAAAAATTATTTTTTTTGGTAAATTAATAAAAAGTTTTTTATTGTAATTTTTTGTTTTATTACTTTCTACCAAATTATCAGCATTTACAAAATAGACTTTATGAAAGCTATTACAAACTTCTTTAATAAATAATTCAAATGTTGTTTTATAAAGATTTACACTTTTAAATTTAATTAAAAAAATAATCTCTTTTTTTTTCATGATCCTACTAACCACATATTCAATTAATTTCCTTATAATTTATTTGAAATAAAATTTTGAATCAATTATTTACTACTTTTTTTCAATTAAATATTGATCTTCCAAATAAAGATATTTAAGACCTGAAGCTTTAAAAGTATTTATAACATCTTCTAAAGAAGAACTAATTGGATTTCTATGTTGATTTAAATTTGTGTTCAAAACTGCAGGAATGCCTGTTATATTGTAAAAACACCTTATTAAATCATAAAATTTTTTATTTTTTTTTTTCAGTATTTGAGGTCCGACCGTCATATCATGTTGATGTGTTCTACCTTTAATGTAGTTGTAAAAAACTTTTTTAGCATCAAATCCAATAGTCATGTGATCGCATGCAATTCCCTTACTATTACAAATGATTTTATTTTGCTTTTCAAATAATATAATTAAAGCAAAAGGCATCTAAAAATCTCTATTTTTTATTGCTTCGTTAGTTTCTTTAATACAATCCATATTTTGTGGATTATTATGATATCTAAATTTAGGTTTTATGGAATTAGATTTCATTCAACAATAACAGTTATATTTTTAAAAAGTTATATAATAACTGTTTTCCTCCTTCCGAACTTTTTTCTGGATGAAATTGTGTACCGAATATATTGTCACGATTTATCGCTGCTACAATATTCACATCATGGTAAGTAGTTGCTATGATATCTTCTTTATTTGAACAGTTAATTGAAAAAGAATGGTCAAAATAAAAATCGGTATTATTTTTCACACCTTCAAAAAGTTGATTATTTCTTTTAACTGATACATCGTTCCATCCGATATGTGGAATACTTTGTTTACAGCCAAAATTATCAATTCTTTCGACAGTTCCATTGATTATTGATAGTCCTTGAATTTTTTTGAATTCGAGTCCAAAGTCAGCTAAAAGTTGCATTCCAAGACAAATACCTAAATATTTAATTTTCTCATCAACGATTTTTTTAATTAAAATTGAATACCAACCATTAGAATGGATCGTATCCATTGCTTTCGGGAACGAGCCTACGCCAGGAAATATAATTTTTGACGCATTATTAAGTGAGTTTGGTTCTTTAATTATTTCATACGCAAAACCTAATTTTTCAACACATTTTGAAATAGAATTTATATTACCCAGTCCACAGTCTATAATGCTAATCTTCATAATAATTTAACCTACTTTCTCAAAGGTATATTGCTATTTAGTATTTGAGCTCTTGTTTGGAAAATATTTTGATCTTTATTACTAAAAAAATTTCCTGCAGCAATACCCTGAACTTTTGTTTGTTTAAAACAATCAATAAAATGTTTTGCTATTCCACAACCACCAGAAATAATAACGGGAATTTTTAAAGTTTTGGAAATTAAATTTGCAAACTCAATATTTAACCCTGAATTACATCCATCCTTGTTTATATCTGATAAAATAATTTCGCCTGCACCCAGGTCTTCGACTTTTTTGGACCAATCTAAAACATTTAAATTTGTTGCCTTTTTTCCATTTTTGTAAAAAACTTTAGCTTCGTGATTTTCATCAACTTTAAAATCAATTGAAACAACCACACATTGGGATCCAAAATTTTTTGCTGCATCAGTAATAAATTTTGGATTTAAAATTGCACTAGAATTTATCATGACTTTATCTGCCCCAGAACTCAAAAGTTTCTTAAAACAGTTTAACGAAACTACTCCACCACCCACTGTCAATGGCATAAAAATATTAAATGAAAATTGCTTAATAAGGTCTAAGATAAATTTGTTTTCATCAATTGGTAAAGATTCGATATTGATTAAAACTAATTCATCAGCTAATTGAGCTTCATAAATTTTTGCTTGTGATATTGGATCTCCTATTATTTTGTAATGCGTGTAATTAAACGAATTTACTAGTATTGGAATATTATTGCCATTTTTTTTCTTAAATTTTAATAATAATTTAGGAATAATTCTTCTTTTTAACATCTTGGAAAAAATTTATTTAAAGAACCGTTGTTCTTTTTTCCATTTCTGAAATTCTTTTAAACTTTCCTCGCGATTAGCTTTTCCATCTGATGACCATTTATCAAAATCCTTTGATTTCTTTGCATTTTCTGTTGCACCTTTTTGGAATTTAAAGGGTGAAATTTGATGGCCCATAGCTACTTCATAAAATTCTTCTTCATTTAAACCAATAAAATCTAAAAAAAGATTTAAACTTTGAGGTTTTTTTCCTTCGTAAAGTTTAACTTGTTCTTTTGCTTTGTTAATATCAATTCTTCCATTCCTGAGATCTAAAGCAACTAGATGTGATGGTCTGGAGTATCCTCTTTTAATAAATTTAATATAGTCTCTTACACCTTGCATGTAACATTCGATTTTTTCATAGTTATATTCAGGCGGCACGTTTTCAACTTCATCTCCCTTCCAATCTAATTCGTCCTGAATAATTCTAGATTGTTCCTTAACGTCCCATTTAATATATGACCCTAAGCAAACCGATCTTAGATTTAGTTCTTTTAAACTTTCTTGAGGTGGAAACGTATAAGGTTTCAATCTTTTTATATCTATGTCTTGATCTAATCTTAAATACATGTCTTCAGATTTGATTCCTAAATTAACAAATCGATCAAATCTTTTTTCATCCACTTCTTCTTCTTGATCATATCCAAAATAGCCTGCATATTCTGAGGATTTTTCACCCCAAAATATTAATGGTATTTTTTTTTCCAAAGCTATCCACATTGGATAAGAAAAAATTCCTGCGTGACAGTGCCAACAAAAATCCCCTTTATCTAAGAAAGATCTTAGCATTAATTTCTGCACAATTTTCCAATCCGGGGTAAATGTGATCATATCAAATCCAATTTTTCTAGTTAGTTTCTTAATATTTTCTTCAAGATTTGGTCTCATAAAACCATGATCAAATCTGACTACGAGAGGGTTTATTTTATATTCTTTTTTTAAGTAATAAAGTGTCCAGGTACTATCTTTTCCTCCACTAAAAGGAATTATGCAGTCGTAATCATTTTTTCCCTTAAATTTTTCAATTAAGTCGTTTAGTTCCTTTTTTTTAATATTCCAATCAATATTGGTATTTTTATATTCGTGTTGAACACAAATATTACATTTGCCTTCCTTACTAAATTCTATTGTTTCATGAGTTTCAGGTAATAAACATTTACTGCATCTTTTCATGAAAAATCACTGCTTTTTTTGTATTAAATATTTATCTTCTAAGTAAAGATATTGTAAACTTGAATTTTTAAAAGTTTCAACAACATCCTTTAATGTTGAGCTGATGGGATAGCCATGTAGATTTAAGCTTGTATTTAGCACCGCAGGTATTCCTGTCATTTTATAAAATTTGTAAATTAGATCGTAATATTTTTCATTAGTTTTTCTTTTAAGTAATTGAGGTCTAACGGTCAAATCATAAAGATGGGTTCCAGCTTTTATATTATTATAATTTTCTTTTCTTGTATCAAAACATATACTCATATGATCACATTTAATATTTTTTTTATTAAATATTACCTTTTTTTGTTTGTCTTCTAGAATCGTTAGGGCAAAAGGCATCCAAAAATCTCTGTTTTTTATAGCTTCATTTATCTCTTTTATACAATCTAAGTTTTTTGGATTTGCTATTATGCTTCTATTACCAAGGGCTCTAGCACCAAATTCTTCTCTGCCTCTAGCCATAGAAATTACTTTGCCTTCTTTTAGTAACTTTGCAATATAATTAGATTTAACTTTTTTAATTTTAAAATTTTTACTATTAAAAAATTTCCTTAAATTATTTTCATTAATATCTTCAGATAAATTATAACCAAGATAAATATTATCTAATTTTTTTGCATTGAATTTTTCTAAATAATAACAGGCGCCAATACTTAATGACTCGTCTGAACCCGATGGTGGTACAAATAATTTTTTTACAAAAGGCAATTCTGATAAAATTTTATTATTCTTAACATTCATAGATACCCCTCCACTTAGTGCAAAATTTTGCAATTTTTTTCTTTTATTGATTTGAGTCAAAAGTTCTGAGGATAATTTTTCTATGAAGATTTGTACTCCTCCGGCGATATTGTCAAATCTATATGGTTCAAATTTTTTGTTAAGATAATCATAAAGATCTTTGGGTCGATTTTTCCTTACTATTCTAAAGTTTTCTACTTTTAGTATGTCTTTAAATACATCTTCATATACTTCATTTGCATATTTTTTTTTTGCGTAAGGAGCTAAACCCATTACTTTATACTCATGTTCCATAGGTTTCATTGAAAGTAATAAAGTTGTCATTTTATATATTCTTGCCATATCACATTCTGATGATAGACCAATTTTATGAAGAACTTTTTTATCATTTTTAGTAATCCAAGTTGTTTGATTCGTAAAATCACCCTCATTATCAAAAGTTACAACAGCACAATTCAAAAATTTTTCAACATAAGCAAAATAAGCATAATATGCATGACAAGTGTGATGATCAATAAAAAGAATTTTATTTCTATCAACGTTGGTTTGTTTACTTATGTATTTAATTTGTTCCTCTTTAAAGTCTCTAATATTTTCAAAATTATGTCTGTATAGAGTCTTAATATTTTTATATTTTTTATAATTAAGGTATAGATCTATATTATTTCTTTTATCTTTCATTAATTTTTTAACATAATCGTCCGTAGAAATGTTTTTTACTCTTTTTCCATAATAGTCTTTTCCATAATAGTTTTTAAAATCTTGAATTGAAAAAAAATGGTTTACAGGTACCATATATGTAAAAGGTGAATTAAATTTAGTACTAAAAGCTATACAATCAATTTTTAATTTTTCTTTTTTTAAAAACTTAACAATGTAATCTATTGCTTTTTTTGGATATCCTTCAAAATTTTTCTTTCTTGTAAACCTTTCTTCTTGTACTGCAATTGTGATTTTTCCATTTATCATCAAACAAGCACTTGCATTATGACTTAAATTTACACCTAAATAGACCATTTAATTTATACTTTTTTTAATAAATTCTTCTTTACCCATTTGTTGCAGTATATTTTTACCTGATTAATTGGTAATTGATATTTTTCTGCTATCTCTTCTACTGTTAGAGCTCTTTCGACATCATTCGGCAAGCAGTTCATTAGTAGATTCCATTTTTTTTTTATTTTATTATATTTTTTTTTATCAATACCAGGAGATTTTGCATCTAAGTATAGTTTGTACTTAGGATTAGATAACGATATTAAACCTTTGAAATTAACTCTAAAAGTTTTTTTTTGCTCTAATTCTATTTCTTTTATTATTAACAAAGTGTAATTTTTTATTTCTTGTAATTTTTTTTCAGATAATTTTTCAGGTACATCCTGATTAGTATGATATTCTTTAAAAGGATATCTAGTAATTGTTATAGAGGGAATGTTATATCCAGGTGAGTCAAAAACCGTTTCATCATTACCGTAAAGTTCTCTAAACTTACCGATTTTAAATTTTTTAAATTTTTTTCTTATTATCCTATCTGCAATTCTATCTAATTTAGTATTTCCCACATAAGATTTTTGAATCTTAATTATATTTTTATTTCCAACAGATTTTAAAAGAATAGCATATTTAAGTTTTCTCTTTTTTTTGTTTAACCAAAAAACTGTTCCTGTCAGCTCTGGTGCAATTAATAATTTGTAGGTAAAGTATCTATTTCTTATTTTTTTTAGGCCTTTTAAAATATCTATTCCAACCGCACATCCAGAGATATCGTCATTCGCTTGGTATGGATGACAGTTATGAGCATTAATGATAATTGTTTCATCAGATTTTCCTTTAAGTGTATATTCCAATACTCTCATTTTTGATCTTTTTTTTTCGGTTTTTATTTGAACTCTGTATTTTCCTTTTTTTAATTTCAAAAATTTTTTTTTAGTCATACAAAATCCCCAATTATTAGAATTTTTCCTATATAGACCAGTCCAATTGTAAGGTATGGCATTTGTTAGGGTATCAGAATAATAGATATGATTTTTAAGATCTTTGTAATTTACGTAGCCAGAAAAAGTTTCCGAATGTGATGGGACTCCAAAAGGATTAGTTTTTCCATCGTAAATAGTTTTTCCATTGTAGTCTAAATTTGCTTTAATAACTTTAAATGCTCGTGGAATTTTCCATCCATTTAATAATTTATCAGATTCAAAAGAATAAATTTTAAATGGAAGGAAAGATTTAAATTCTTTTAAAGCTCTATCGTTTCCTGGACCTACTATAGAATATTCAAAAGGAAATAATTTTTTTATAATGTTTAATATTTTCAAATTAATTCAATCTTCCAAAGTTTTCGGTTGCTGGTTGAGTTTTTAAATGATTAAAAATATTTTCTCCATTTTCAAATTTTTTTATCTTTCCAAATATAATATCTAGTTCTTTGAAATATTTTTTAAGGATTTTGTTATTATGCGAAACCGATGCATATATGGCATTCGACGCTAGAAATCCTTTTTTTAACATTTCTTGAGTTAAAAATGTTTTGTAAGCATTATTATTTTTACTTAAAAAAATAAACGAACAAAGTGAAGGTATACCTGTAATCTTTATTTTTAGACTATATTTATTGGCTAATCTTTTCCAATTTTTTATTATTCTTTTCCCAATTTTTGTAATTATTTTCCATGATTTCTGTTTTTCCATTATTTCTAGGGTTTTTAAGGCAGCTGCTGGACCTACTCTTTCAGTCCAGAAAGTACTACTAATAAATGTGTTTTTTATATTATTCATAATTTTATCTTTTCCAAGAACTGAAGTAATTGCGTAGCCGTTACCCAAAGCTTTTCCAAGTATCAAAATATCAGGATTAACTCCATACATTTTGTGAATCCCTCCAAATGTTTGTCTAAAACCAGTTGTACACTCATCAAAAATTAAAATTATATTATTTTTATTTGCTAAACTTCTAACTTTTTTTAAGAAATTATTTTTTGGCATTTCATTTCTAACTACTTCCATTTTTATAATACCAATTTTATTTTTTTTTATTATTTTTTTTAACTGGTTTAGATTGTTATACATAAAAGGATATACAGTATTTTTTAAAATTTTTGGAACTCCATCAATATCCAATCCTTTTAATAAATGATTTGTTAAATTTTTTTTTGATTTAATATTTGCTGCTAAATACCAATCATGCCATCCATGGTAACCACAAAATGCAACATTTTTTTTCTCTGTTGATGCTCTTGCCAATCTAATTGCTATAGCATTTGCTTCTCCACCTGTTCTTGCGAATCTAATTTTATTTGCCCAAGGATGTAATTTTAACAATTTTTTTGCAAGATAAACTTCTTCCGGACAATTTAGAGTGGAGATATTGCCATTTTTTATAACTTTTCTTACAGCATCATCTACATTTTTATTTGAGTATCCAAGAGTGTTAGTGCCCACAGACATATTTGAAATATCAAAATATTTTTTATTATCTAAATCTACAACTGTGCATCCTTTAGTACTTTTAAAATATGAAGGCCAATTTTCTGGTAAAAAAACATCTGGTCTTTTTGAGAACAACATATTTCCACCAGCAATATACTTTTTAGCTTCGTGCCATAATTTTTGTCCTGAACCTAGTTTTGAAATGTCAGTATTTCTGTAGTATTTTGTATTTTTATTGAACAAATTTTTATTTGATTGATAGAGTTTAACTACATCTTTGAATAAAAAGTTTTTTTTCCTAGTACTAAAATATTTTAGAATTTTTTTTATCAGTAACAGATCAGCATGGTTATCAACCGTTAATCTTAAAAAAGAATAATCTTCAGTATTTTCATAGTTGAATTTTCTAAAATTTTTATTTTTTAATATATATCTAGTAACATGCTCCCTATCTTCTTCTAATTTTGATTCATCAAAAGCTTTCTTTAAAGCTTTCAAAGAGAATACCTCTACATCAAATCCATCAGGATAAGTTGGCGGATCGATGTTACTTATATAATCGTAGTTTGAAGATTTAAATTTTTTTATTAATTTGCTAACTAAGTCGGGATCGACTAGAGGACAATCTCCCGTAATTCTAACAATAATCTTTGCTTTATATTCTAAGGCAGCATAATAATATCTTGAAAGAACATCATGTTCACTTCCTTTAAAAACGTTAAAACCTTTGTTATTTAAATTATTGTGTAGCTTGGTATCTTTATCTGGAATAGCTACCACTAAATCATCTATAAATTTGGCTTTATTTATTCTATCAAGCAAAGTGAAAATTAATTGTTTTTTTAATAATTTTATTAACACTTTATTTTTAAGTCTTGTAGAACCCAATCTAGCTTGAACAATACAAACAACCTTCATTAATGATCCCATTTTCTTGGGTTTATTAAAGAATCGTTGTTTCTTATGTAAAAATCTGGAACAGACTTTGTGTTTTGAGAGCAAGAATAAACTATATCTTCTAGTTGTAAATGATTGCGCAAGCCAACAATTAGTTTTTGAAACTTGATTTGAGAAACCATACTTATGCAAGCTCTAAGATAAGTAATTTTATTTTCCTTGGTCCATTTATGAAAGATAGATAATTTTTTTTTGTATTTTGAAAATTTTTTAGTCAAATTATTTTGTTCAAGTAGCAAAAGTCCTTGAAGGAAAATTGATCTTAAATGCAGTTTTATTTTTTTTTCTCAAGAATTCTGGATAGTCCAGAAGTGAGTATTCTTCTATCAAAAATATTAAATGGAGCTTGTACAATATCAAAATTATATCTTTTAATTAATTTATTTAATTCAGATGGACAATAAATTGAACAACCAATATTTTTAACTAGTTTATTTTTTCTTAATTCATCAAGGGTTTTGTATATTCTGTCACCAGTTATTTTATTTAAAATAGTGTTGCTGTCATGAATCAAAATAGTATTTATCTTAGACACTCTAAGGTTTTTTAATGAAGTTAAAAATATAGAATATAACCATTTTTTTTCATCAACTATTTTTTTTGGCATAGGAGGTATTTTTGTAATAATATTCCATTCATTAACTCCAATAATACCAAGTTTAGTTTCAGCATCTTTGTATGCATAGGCTGTATCTAAAGTGTTTATTTTATTTTTTTTAGCAAAATTTAAAATTTTACTTATTTCTTTTAAACTTACCGCTGCCTTTTTTTTAATACCATAATTTTGTCCAAATTGAGCGGTTCCGATAGCTAACTTACTTATTTGCATTGATCTACTTTCAAATGAATTTAGTTATTTTTTCTTGATTTTTTAAAATAGTTTTGGATCAATGTTTCTTTCCTTTTGATGAATACATTACTCTATTTTTTTTAGCATACTCAAGTTTATTACTAGGTGTAAAAAATCTATCACCCGGTTTTATTAAAGAAAGTATATTTTTACCTTTGATATCTAAAACTTCTTCAATTAGAAGCATATGTTTGCCTGAAGTGCTAACTACAATCCACCTAGTATCGTGACGAGTTACAATTCCTGCCATAAATGGGTGATTTGAAGAATCGCCACCATGTAAATGACATTTTTTTATGAATAGTTTTCCAAAATTTCCATTATTTAGATATGTAGAAGCACCAGTGTAATGTTCATCAAAAGCATTTATAAAATTAATTAAATCGTAAGAATTAAAATTCCAATCAATGAACCCATTTACTTTTGTATTTAATCTTGGATTATACCTACGCAAATAATTTATTTGGGGTTTTAATTCAAACTTTGTTCCTTGAACTATTTGTTGAATAAATTTCTTATAAAAGTTTAAGAATTTTTCCATATGGTATTTTTTAAAATCCATAGGAATTTTACAGTTTGGTGGAAAAAGACTTAATTCATTATCTATGATTGGTCCTTTGTCTATATGTTCGTCTATTAAATGAACTAGTTGATTATCTATTCTATCCTCTCTCATTATTTTCCAAGAAAGTACACCGCCACCAGAATCTAGTGGCAGTCTAGTTCCATGAAAATTAATCAAATTATTTAAAAAAAATTTTTCTATAGTATTTTTTTTAAAAATATATCTAGCGCCCAGTGATATAAATAATGTATTTTCAATTTTACAACTTTTATTAATTAATTTCTTAAATTTATCATTTATATTATCAAAAATATTTTTTTTAATATTTTTTTCAATTGCATGAGCTTGGTGGGAACTTGTTACTACCAATGTTCTGATATCAAAAGTATCATTTATTTCTATAAGTTCTTCAAATACTTCAGACTCACCTAGAAAAACAACATTTTTTAGATTATCAATATAAAACTTATTATTTAAAATCATTTCGTTATATAAATTAACCAAAATAAATTGGGCATTTCAAGATATTTATTATATCGTTCATTTATTGAACAGTAAAGTATATAATATTTAATTGTATTAATGATGTTTGTACATATTTATTATTAAAAAGTTGAACAGAGATTGAAAATGAAATGAATATTATTTTATTTGATACAGAATATTTTTCCTTAAGTAAAAAAAAATCAAGTATCCAAAATATAAAAAAATATCAAAATTTACTATTTCCTGAAATTATGCATTTGGGTGCCTATAAATATTCAAATTTTTTTTTTAAAAAGAAACCAAGAAAAATAAATATTTTTTTTAAAACTAAGCAAAAAATACCTGAAAGGATTAAAAATTTAACTGGTATAAATGAAAAAATTTTGAAAAATAAAGGCAAAGATTTTAACAAAAATATATATAGCTTTCTTAATCTTATTGATAAAAAATCAATCATTTTTTCCAATGGCAATGATCTTGAAATTATTAAATTAAATATGAAGTACAACAATTTAAATGAGGTTAACAAAATTGTTACATTCGTAAATTTAAGAAAGGTCATTGGTAATATTGATACGGAAAAAAGGTATTTAAAATATAGTTATACAAAATTAAAATTACACAATGCCTTAAATGACTGCTTTATATTAAAACTTTCAATTGATGACTTTATCAAAACCTATGGCAGGGATGTGTTTATCAAAATAGTTAATAAAAAGAAGAAGTTAATTAAACTGTAAAAATATTAACTGCCTAATTAACTCGTTAATTAAAGTTGCTTTGTACTTTTTATCTTATAATGGTGTGAAAACGATACATAACTCGTCGTAGATTACGGAAGTGGGATCGGTCGTCTTTAAAATTTATTTTGAAGGAGATACTGGTGAAAATTGGATATTTTTGTAACACCACTAACTGGACAAAAAAACCATATACATTAATTTTAGATGAAGCACGTGAAATTTCGGCCAGAACTAACAAAATAAGAATAGGACAGGCCTGCTCTTTGGTAATTTAGAAAAACATGGAACAAAAAATTTAACTTTTTATGCACCCAAAGTAATTGACGAGATCATCGAAAATTATATTTTGTCTGTCAAAGTATTTAAAAATAATAATTTTAAGATTTTCAATATTGATAATATTTCTTCTGATATAAATAAGTTGTGGGTAATTTGTTACGAACCGGTCATGAATTATAATTGTAATATTCCGACTGATATACAAAAAAGTTGGACTTTATATGAAACTAAAAAACTATGCTCTAAAGAAATTATTAGAAGCTAAATTAATCAAAGTGCATAAGCGTAAAGGTAAGAATATTCAATGCAGGTTGGTGCTTAAATGATTCAGCGTAACAGTCAAAATGTTTTCGGCCGCTGTCAAAGAGGGCGTAAGATTATGCTAATTGGTAGACAAGATTATACAATCAGCCCCCAGCTTGCAGCTCCCAGCCTGTCCAGTCAGCGTGCAGCGTTTGCAGTAGGTGCTGGGTATTTGGTGCAGGAGGTGTGGTGGTAAAAGCTAGAAAAAAGCAAAAAGCTGCCAGCTGCAATGGACCCCTGCAGCCTGCAGAATTATTCGGGAGGCAAGTACGATGAAGCTAACACAAAGAGAAAAGCAAAAAGCTGCAAACTGCTGGGAGCAGGGAAAACTTCTTGCTGCTGAAATCAATTTGAAAAAGACAACAAAGAAACAGTTCCTGCATGCACTAAAAGAGGGTGAGCGCATAATGCAGGATCAGAAGCGTAGGCTGAACTTTCAGGATGCTGCTTACATGGAATTATGGAGTGATGCCTATAAATTAAAACAGGCTTATGAGGATCAAACAAAAGAATTAGAAACAGCTTACAAAGATCGAAACGA
>Ga0187833_10004963_pt1 | contig 12778 bp, 11 predicted proteins | sample ETNtaG_37_FD_167968 | JGI IMG/M metagenome (GOLD analysis project Ga0187833, IMG submission 167968) | Marine microbial and viral communities from oxygen minimum zone, Eastern Pacific Ocean - ETNP2014_SV_400_PacBio MetaG (Illumina Assembly) | ecosystem: Environmental > Aquatic > Marine > Hypoxic... | reverse complement strand
ATACAATGCCATCAGAATTGAATATTCATTCAATATTATTAATATCATTTTGTTCAATATTGGTAACAATAATTGTTTCAATCTATCCAGCGGCTCAAGCATCAAAACTAGATACTGTAAAGTCTTTAAAATATGAATAATTTTATTAATTTAATAAATATCAGTAAAAAATATTATAATAATAAGAGCATTAAAGTATTGAATAATCTAAATTTTACATTTGCACTTGGAAAAATTTATTCAATTATTGGACCTTCCGGATCTGGTAAATCGACTTTATTAAATATTTTATCATTAGTTGATAGTCCCACTTCTGGATATATTAAAATTTTAAATAACAAAATAAATTTTAGTAATAAAATTAATAATGATCAAATTAGATCTGAAAAAATTGGTATTATTTATCAAGATAAAAATTTACTTAATGATTTCACGGCATTGGAAAATGTTTATTTTCCAAAACTTCTTTTAACAAACAATAAAAAACAATCATTAAATGAAGCTAGAAGAATAATTAAAAAGTTAGGTTTAAGCTCAAGAATAAATCATTATCCTTCAGAACTTTCAGGTGGAGAATGTCAAAGAATTGCGATTTCTAGAGCGTTAATTAATGAACCACAAATTATACTAGCTGATGAACCAACAGGAAACTTGGATATTGAAAACGCTAAAGAAGTTTTTAAGTTATTGTTTGATCTTAAAAATAAGAATAGGGTAATTATATTTGCAACCCACAATAGATATTTTGCTAATATGGCAGATTGTAAAATTCAAATGATTGGTGGTAAAATGAAAATCACCAATGCAAAAATCGGCTAGAAATTCTTATAATCATATTAAAATTCATACACAGTATTCTATCTGTGAAGGTGCGGTAAAAATAGATCAACTAAAAGATTATTGTAAATCAAATAAAATAAAGTCATTAGGATTGTGTGATAGTTATAACTTATCAGGAGCCTTGGAATTTTCTGAAAATTTATCATCAGTTGGGACTCAGCCAATTATCGGTACACAAATATTATTTAAATTTAAAGATAGTTTAGGTTTTATTCCTTTGATTGCTAAAAATATTGATGGCTACAAAAATATTATAGAATTATCATCAAAATCTTTTTTAGAAAATGATAACTTAACAGATCCTCATTGTGATATTGATGATTTATTAAAAAAAAATGAAGGAATAATAGCGCTATCTGGATCTATTAATAGCCTATTAGGAAAATTGTTCTACAAAGGATTGTTCGAAGATATTGATAGTATATTTAAAATTTTAAGTGAAAAATTCAAAGATAATTTTTATATAGAAATTCAAAGACATGGTGATCAAAATGAAAAACAATTTGAAATATTTAATTTAAAGCAATCAAATAAATATAATTTACCCATTATTGCAACTAATGAAGTGTATTATTTAGATAAATCTATGCATGAAGCTCACGATACTTTAATGTGTATAGGTCAAAAATCTTATGTTAACGACCCAAATAGAGTTAAATTAACAAATAATCATTATTTAAAGTCATCAAATGAAATGTGTGAACTGTTTTATGATCTGCCAGAAGCATTAGAAAATAATTTAATTTTACCTTATAGATGTGATTTTAGACCGCTACCATCTAAGCCAATTCTGCCAAATATTTCTTCTAATGAAATAGATACAAATGAAATTTTACAAATAGAGTCTGCTCAAGGTTTAAAAGAAAAGTTTAAAACTTATTTTAATATAGAGAATAAAGATTTATCTACAAATGAAAAATTTACTAATTATAAAGAAAGATTGGAGCATGAAATTAATATTATTTCAAAAATGAACTATGCAGGATATTTTTTGATTGTATCTGACTATATTAAATGGGCAAAAAAAAATAATATACCAGTAGGACCAGGGAGAGGTTCGGGAGCCGGATCACTTGTAGCTTGGTGTCTATCCATTACAGATATTGATCCTATTAAATTTAATTTGATATTTGAGAGGTTTTTGAATCCAGATAGAATTTCAATGCCTGATTTTGATATAGATTTTTGCGAGGAAAAAAGAGATCAAGTCTTTAAATATTTGACTACAAAATATAAGGATAGCGTAGCTCACATAATTACATTTGGTAAATTAAAAGCAAGAATGGTAGTAAGAGATGTAGGTAGAGTTTTAGGTTTACCTTACGGTTTCATTGATAAAATATGTAAAATGATACCATTTGACCCCTCAAGACCAATGAAACTTCAAGAATGTATTAATGTAGAACCTAGATTACAAAAATTAATTCATGAAGATAAAAGAGTTGAAAGATTAATCGAGTTGTCACTTAAACTCGAAGGGTTAAATCGAAACGTAGCCACACATGCGGCCGGTGTCGTAATTGCAGATAAAAAATTAACAGAAACAGTTCCTTTATACAAAGATATGTCTGCAGATTTATTATTACCTTCAACACAGTTTGATATGTATTCTTGCGAAAGTGCTGGTTTGGTAAAATTTGATTTTTTAGGCCTAAAAACATTAACAGTTATAGATAAAACTCAAAAATTAATAAATAAAAAAATTCAAAATTTTAAAATAAAAAAAATTAATTATAACGATCAAAATGTTTTCAATCTTTTATCTAGTGGAAAAACAATTGGTTTATTTCAACTTGAAAGTTCTGGAATGAAAGATGCCCTAATTAATATGAAACCAAATAGACTTGAAGATATTATTGCTCTCGTAGCCTTATATAGACCAGGACCAATGAGCAATATACCTATATATAATGACTGCAAGCATGGGAAAAGAGAACCAGATTATTTACACCCAAAATTAAAAAAAATTTTAAAACCAACTTATGGTGTAATAATTTATCAAGAACAAGTAATGCAGATTGCTCAGATATTGTCAGGATTTACAGCTGGTGAAGCAGATATTTTGAGAAGAGCAATGGGTAAAAAGAAACGAGTTGAACTAGAAAAACAAAAAGAAAGATTTATAGAAGGAGCATATAAAAATGGTATAAATAAAGATATAGCCGCAGGAATATTTTTAAAAATTGAGCCATTTGCTGAATACGGTTTTAACAAAAGTCACGCAGCAGCATATGCGGTAATTGCTTATCAAACAGCTTATTTAAAAACATATTATACTCATGAATTTTTTGCAGCATCAATGTCAATGGAACTTTCTAATCAGAAAAAATTAAGTGAATTTTACGAAGAACTTAAAAGATTAAATATTAATATTGTTCGACCAGATATAAATAAATGTTATGCTGATTTCACATCAAATGGAATAGACTTTTTATATGCATTAGGTGCAATTAAAAATGTTGGCTATGAAGCAATTACAAATGTAGTTAAGGAAAGAAAGAAAAATGGAAAATTTAAAACCTTAACCGACTTTGCAAATCGAGTTAAACCTAAAGATATAAATAAATTACAATTAGAAGGTTTGGTAATGGCAGGAGCTTTTGACAATCTTAACAATAATAGACAATCATTATTTAACTCAATTCCAAATATAATTTTAAAATCAAAAAATTACTTTGAAAATAATTTGCTAAATCAAATTGATTTATTTCAGGAAGAAAAAGAAATTGATGATACTTATTTAGAAAAAATAGATGATTGGAATACCGACACAAAACTTTCAAAAGAATTTGAAACTTTAGGTTTTTTCATATCTGATCACCCATTAAATCAGTATAAGACAATATTTAATCAATATAATATTATTGATTATGAAAATTTTGAAATTAATAAAGATATATTAAGTTCTAATATTGCATGCACAGTACTTAAAATGCAGGAAAAAAAAACGCAAAAAGGTAATTCTTATGCAATTGTAAAATTTTCTGATCTTAGTGGAGTTTTTGAACTATTTATATTTTCAGATATTTTTGAAACGAATAGAGAATTACTAGTCGAAGGAAATTCGTTAATGGTTACATTGATAAAAAACTATTTAGATGAAAATAAAACTAAAAAAAAAATAAATGTAAAAAAAATAGTCTCGCTTAAAGAAGTATTAAATAAACCAATAAAAGAATTAAAAATACAAATAAATAATATCGATGAACTTAATAAATATAAATCATTAAACAAAAAAAAGGGGAGTACTAAATTAACAATCGAGATTGTTGAAGACAAAAAAACATATATTTTTCAACTTAATGAAGGCAGAAATTTAGATCACAAGCTCATAAATTCGCTAAAAATAGACGAAAATATTTTTATAAATTAAAAAAAACTTGTATTTTCCTAATAAATTTGTAATTACCTTCATAAATTAACACGCACACAATTACTGGTTTTATACCTCCGGTCCTTAACTGGCAGCAATTGTGGTGGCATAACCGGGAAATAATATGAAGATACCAAACGTAACAATCGAGCAATTATTAGAAGCAGGAGTACATCTGGGACATAAAACTTTAAGATGGAATCCAAAAATGAAAAAATATATTTTTGGAAAAAGAGATTCAATTCATATAATTGATCTTACTCAAACATTAGAATTAACAAATGCAGCTTTAGAAAAAGTTTATTCAACAATTACAAATGATGGAAAAATTTTATTTATATCTACAAAAAAGCAAGCTTCAGAAGCAATTGCAGAATTGGCAAAAAATACAAATCAATATTTTGTTAATTATAGATGGTTAGGGGGAATGTTAACTAACTGGGGAACAATATCTAACTCAATTAAAAAATTAAATAAAATTAATTTAGATTTATCATCAGAAAATAGAGGTTTTACAAAAAAAGAACTTCTTAAAATGAGTGGACAAAAAGATAAATTGCAAAAATCTTTAGGGGGAATTGCAGATATGAAAAAATTACCAGATCTTGTTTTTATTATAGATACAAATTATGAATCTTTGGCAATAAAAGAGTCAATAAAACTCAGAATTCCTATTATAGCAATTTTAGATACAAACTCAAATCCAGAAGGTATTGATTATCCAATACCAGGAAATGATGATGCCAGAAGATCTATTGATTTATATTGCAATCTATTAAAAGAAACTATTATTAATGCTATAAAAGATGTATCTGATAAAGTAGAGAAAAAAGCAGAGAACAAAAAGTCTAATGATGTAAAAAGTGAAAATAACTCTATAACTATAACACCAGAGAAATCTTCTGATAGAAAAATAGTTTAATAATTAAAATAATTAATGAAATGGTTGATATAGAAAAAATAAAACAATTAAGAAAATCAACAGGGGCTGGTTTTAAAGATTGTAATTCAGCGTTAAAAGAATCCAATGGAAATATAGATAAAGCTGTTGAAATTTTAAGAATAAAAGGAATTACAAAAGCTTCAAAAAAAATGTCTCGAGAAACAAAAGAAGGTGTAGTTGTTTTATCTGGTGATGCTAAAAAAACTTCAGTTATTGAAGTTAATTGTGAAACTGATTTTGTAGCAAAAAATGATGATTTTGTTAATTTTGTTAAAGAATTAGGTGAATTAAATAATAAATGCTCATCAGATTTGGAAAAATTAATTAAATTGAATATGTTAAATGGTAAAACTGTCGAGGAAAATCTTGTTGCTTTAATTGTAAAAATTGGAGAAAAAATTACTATTGGAAGATCTAAAACAATTGATAAGCAAAATTCAAAAAATTTTACTTATCAACACTCAGTTATAAAGAATAATGTATCAAAATTATCAGTGATCGTGTCTTTGGAAACAAATAAAAGTTCTAATCAAATAGATATATTTGGAAAACAATTATCAATGCACATAGCAGCTTCAAACCCGATAGCCTTGTCTTCAGAAAAAATTAATCAAAAAGTTTTAGATAAAGAACAAGAATTAATCTCAGAAGAGTTAAAAAACTCAGATAAACCGGAAGAAATTACAAAAAAAATTAGTTTGGGTAAACTAAACAAATTTAAAGATGATAATAGCTTAATGACTCAAGATTGGGTTATGGATCCTAAAAAAAAAGTGAAAGATATTTTAAAAGAACTTAATGTAAATGATTTAAAAATAACTGAATATTATCGATTAAAAATAGGAGAGTAATGTTCAAAGATAGTTTGTATAGCGAAAAAATGTCTAAAACATTTGATGTTTTTACTAAAGAACTTTCTTCTTTAAGAACAGGCAGAGCAAATGCAAGCATGTTGGATTTAGTAAAGATTGAAGTCTACGGTCAAAAAATGCCAATAAATCAGCTAGGCAGCATTACAACTCCAGAACCAAGAACGATAAATATACAAGTTTGGGATTCAAATAATGTTATATTAATAGATTCTGCAATTAAAAAATCTGAATTAGGTCTCAACCCACAGATTGACGGTCAATTGATTAGACTTCCAGTTCCCGATTTAAGCGAAGAAAGAAGAAATGAAATAAAAAAAATAATAAAGTCAATGGGGGAAAAATGCAAAGTTTCAGTTAGAAATATTAGAAGAGACGCAAATGACGAACTAAAAAAACTTCAAAAAAATAAAGATATTTCAGAAGACGATGTCAAAAAAAATGAAAAAGTTGTTCAAAATCATACAGATAATCATATAAAAAAAATTGAAGAAAAGGTTATTTCTAAAGAAAAAGAAATAATGACAATATGATAATTCCTAAACATGTGGCCATAATAATGGATGGTAACGGTAGATGGGGTCTAAAGAAAAAAAAAACAAGGAAATATGGACACATTCAAGGAAAAAAAACATAAAAAAAAATCATTAATGCAGCGTCAGGAAAAAATATAAAATATTTAACATTATATGCCTTTTCTACAGAAAACTGGAAAAGACCCCAACAAGAAATTAAATTTTTAATAAAATTACTCGAAAAGTATATTGATAAAGAATTAAAATTTTTTATAGATAAAAATATTAAAGTTAAAGCAATTGGATTAATTAATAAATTCCCAATAAAATTAAGAAAAAAAATAAAGAAAACGGAGAATCTGACCAAAAAAAAAAGTAAAATGCAAGTTAATATTGCTTTAAATTATGGATCTCGAAAAGAAATATTACACGCAATGAAATGTATTAATAAAAAATCTTTATCTATTAATGAGATTAATTTATCAAAATTTTTATACACCAAATGTATACCGGACCCGGAAATAATTATTAGAACAGGAAACACAAAAAGATTAAGCAATTTTTTATTATGGCAATCTATTTATTCAGAAATTTTTTTTGAAAAAAAATTGTGGCCAGATTTTAATGAAAGAGATTTTAATAAAATAATTATTAAATATAATAAAATTAGAAGAAATTTTGGTGCCATATAATGAGAGAATTACAAAAAAGAGTAATTACATCAATTAGTCTGATTATTATTTTATATTTATCTTTTGTTAATAATTTAATTCTTTCTGCAGCGTTGTTAGCTATTGTCTTCTTATTATTTAATGAATTTTATAATATTATTAAAAGAATATTAATAAATAGGAAAAATTATCAACTAATTTTACTTTTTTTAATACTTTTATATTTAATATATTTTTCATTAGATATTTGGTTTTTATTAAATACGGATTCATACAATAATAAAAATCTTTTATTTTTTACTATAATCATCTGCATTTCGACTGACATTGGCGGTTATGCTTTTGGAAAAATATTTAAAGGAAAAAAATTAACTTCAATTAGTCCGAATAAGACATATGCAGGTCTTATAGGTTCATATTTATTATCATTTGTTATTTCCTTAATATTTTTTAATGAGTTCAATAGCAAAGTTAATTATTTAGTAATTACATTTATAATTTCATCATTATCACAAATAGGTGATTTAATTATTTCTTATTTAAAAAGAAAAGCTAAATTGAAAGACACAGGCACAATATTACCAGGACATGGCGGTTTGTTGGATAGGTTGGATGGTATTTTGTTTGCTACTCCTATTGGGTTATTTTTAGTTACTTTATAATATTTTTTTAAATGGATAATGATATCATAATACTAGGATCAACAGGTTCAATCGGTACTTCAACATTAAATATAATAAGAAGAAATAAAAAAAATTTTAATATTAAATTATTAACTGCTAATAATAATATTAAAAAAATTCTATCTCAGGCAATTGAATTTAAAGTTAATAAAATAGTTATTCAAAATAAAAAAAAATATATTAAGTTTGAAAATCAATTTAAAAGAAATAAAATTCAGGTTTTTTTTGAATTAGAAAAAGCATTGAAATCAATAAATAAGAAAGTTCATTATACAATAAATGCTATATCCGGAATTGATGGTTTGGAACCTACTATTAAAATTATAAAATATACAAAAAATATTGCGATCGCAAATAAAGAATCCATAATATGTGGATGGAAATTTATTAAAAATACATTAAAAAAAAATAAAACAAATTTTATTCCTATTGATTCAGAGCATTTTTCAATTTGTTCTTTGATTAAAAATGAAAAAAAAAAAAATATTAAAAAAATTTACTTAACAGCTTCTGGCGGTCCATTTTTATATAAAAAATTATTAAATATAAAAAATGTTAAAGCAAAATTGGCACTGAAACATCCAAACTGGAATATGGGCAAAAAAATTTCTATAGATTCAGCAACCATGATGAATAAAATTTTTGAATTAATAGAAGCTAAAAATATTTTTAACTTAGATATTAATAAATTTGATATAATCATTCATCCAAAATCATATATACATGCAGTAGTACATTTTAATAATGGATTAGTAAAATTTTTAGCTCATGATACAAATATGGAGATTCCAATAATGAACTCTCTGTATTTAAATAATGAATCATTCATTTATAATGATAATAATTTAAATTTCGAAATTCTAAATAGAATAAATTTTATTAAACTTGATAAAAAAAAATTTCCATTATTAAACTTAATAAAGATTATACCTATTAAAAATAGCTATTTTGAAACCATTTTGATAACCATAAATGATGAACTTGTGATGAGGTATTTAAGAGAAGAAATAAATTATTTTTCTCTTATTAATAATTTGCTTAACATGATAAAAAAACCATATTTTACTAAATATTATCAATCAAGCCCTAATAATATAAATGATATTAAAAATATGGTAAATAAAGTGAAAAATTACTTGAATAAATATTTTTTAACGAAATGAAAAAAAATCACTTAAACAATTTTAATTGCAAAAATTTCCTATTAATTTTGATATTATTTTTTATTAAAATAAATTTTTCATTTTCAGAAGATTTAAATTCTATAAAAATTTTTGGTAACGATAGGTTGTCAAAAGAAACAGTCATATTATTTTCTGAAATAGAGATTGACAAAAGTATTAAACCTGATGATCTTAACGTAGCCATAAAAAAACTCTATAAAACAAATTATTTTGAAAATGTTAAAATGAGTTTTGAAGGCGAAACTCTAAAAATAACAGTAGTGGAGAATCCTATAATTCAATCGATAACAATTCACGGTATTAAGAATAAATCTATTTTAAATAAATTGGAAGAATTAACAAAAAAAAGTGAAAAATATCCCTTTTTAATCCACAGGATCATTGAACAAAAGAATTTATTAACAAACATAATCAGATCTAATGGATTTTATTTTGCTAAAATTGATACAAAAATTAAAAATAATATTAATAATTCTGTGGATATTATTTACGATTTTAAACTTGGTGAAAGAGCAAAAATAGAGAAAATTAATTTTATAGGAAATAAAATATTCAAAAATAGCAAATTAAGAAATATAATTGTTTCTGAAGAAAACAAACCATGGAAATTTATTACTAATAATAAATATTTAGATAAAAACAGAATTAAACTAGACAAAAACTTATTAACAAATTATTATAAAAACAAAGGTTACTATAATGTTATAATTAAATCTTCTTCCGCAAAAGTTGTCAACAATGACTTTTTTGAATTAACATTTAATATTGATGCTGGTCAAAAATATTATTTTAATGATATAACTTTAAGTACTACCGAGCAATTTGAAAAAGAAAGTTTTTCTAACATTTTAAAAATATTTATAGAATTAAAAAATGAAACATATTCATTAAATGCAATAGATAAAATTATTAAAGAAATAGATAAAATTGCCTTGCAAAAAGAATTTGTTTTTATAAATGCTAAATATAACGAGTCAATAATTGAAAAAAATAAAATCAATATTGATATTTCGTTTGATGAGTTAGAAAAAACATATGTAGATCAAATAAATATATTTGGAAATTTTATTACTGAGGAAAAGGTCATTAGAAATTCTTTAATTGTTGATGAAGGTGATGCATTTAATAAAATATTATTTAATAAATCCATAAATAACATTAAAGGTAAAAATATATTTAAATCGGTTAATACAGATATCAAAAAATCAACCAAAAATTATAATAACAAAATTATAAATATTATTGTTGAAGAAAAACCAACAGGAGAAATATTTGCTGGGGCAGGAACAGGTACTTCGGGCACTACTCTTGCTGGAGGCATTAAAGAAAAAAATTATTTAGGAAAAGGTATATTGCTAGATACCAATCTTTCTCTTTCTGAAGATCGAATTAAAGGTAAATTTACAGTAGTTAATCCACACTATAAAAATACTGACAAATCACTTAACACCACTTTAGAAAGCTCAAGCTCAGATTATATGTCAACAAGCGGATACAAAATTAGCAGAACTGGAATTAATATTGGTACTGGATTTGAACAATATTCAAATGTATTTGTAAATATTGATTTTTCAAATTATTATGAAAAATTGGAAACCTCAGATACAGCCTCAGATATAAAAAGAAAACAAGAAGGTGATTATTTTGAAAATTTATTTTCTTACGCAATCAGTTTAAATAATTTAGATCAAAATTTTCAACCAACAGATGGCTATATAGCAAAATTTTCCCAAAAATTTCCTATATATTCAGATGATCTTACTATTGAAAATTCATTTAATGCATCAAAATATTATTCACCTAGTGAAAATTTAGTACTTTCAGCAAAATTATTTATGAAAGCGGTAAATTCGATCGACGATAATGTTAGAATTTCAAAAAGAGTATATGTACCATCAAGCAAATTAAGAGGCTTTGAAAGTGGTAAAATTGGACCAAAAGATGGAAATGATTATATTGGAGGAAATTATGGTGCAGCATTAAACTTAAATACAACATTACCAAGTGCAATAAATTCATTTGAAAATTTAGATTTAAGCCTATTTTTAGATGCAGCCAATGTATGGAATGTTGATTATGATAGCTCACTAGATTCGGACAAAATTAGATCAGCAACTGGAATATCAGCCAATTGGTTTACTCCTGTTGGACCTTTGTCTTTTTCATATTCCATACCTCTTACTGAAGCATCTTCTGATAAAACTGAGTCTTTTAGATTCAGAATAGGCACATCTTTTTAAATGAAAATCATATTTTTTTTGCTACTCTTTTTTGTAAAAATTAATTATTCTTTTGCAGATCTTAAAATTGCTTATATTGATATTAATTATATATTAATTCACTCTTTAGTAGGCCAAAAAATAGAAAAACATATAAATAAAATTGAAGAAGAAAACACAAAAAAATTTAAGGAACAAGAAAAAATATTAAAGGATAAGGAAAAAATAATAATTGCACAAAAAAATATTTTAGATAAAAAAAATATTGAAAATAAAATTTCTATTTTAAAAATAGAAATCAATAATTATAGAAATGAAAGAAAAAAAATAGCTGATGAACTAAAAATAAAAAAAATTGAATATACAAAAAAAATATTAAATCAATTAAATCCAATAATTACTAGTTATGTTGATGAAAATTCAATTTCAATTGTTTTACCAAAAAAAAATATTATAATTGGAAAAAAAAAACTTGATATAACATCAGATATAATAAGTTTGTTAAATAATAAACTTAAAGAAATCGTATTTTAAAATGAAATCGAATCCATTTTTTAAAAAAAAACCAATCGTTAGAATAAATGATATTTTAAATATTTTAAATTTAAAAAAAAATTCTAATAATTCTATTATAAATGACATAAAAACCTTAGATGTTGCTAACAAAAATGACATAACTTTCTTTCATTCCATCAAATATAAAAATTTATTAGATAAAACTAAATCAAATTATATTTTAACTACGAAAAAAAATTCTAATTTAATTCCAAAAAAAAAAAATTCAATTATAGTTAAAAATGTATTGATTTCTGTATCAAAAATAACAAAACATATTTATCCGAAAAGTCTAGATGACATTACAGATGATAATTTATCAAAGTTAAAATTACAAAATAAATATAGAAATCTTAAATATGGTAACAACGTGCTCTTAGGAAAAAATGTTTTGTTAGGAAGTAATTGTTATATAGGTCATAATACTATTATAGAAAGTAATGTTATAATTGGAAATAATTGTCTCATAGGCTCAAATGTAATTATTAAAAATTCAATCATTGGAAACGGTGTAAGAATACTTGACGGCGCTATTATTGGAAAAAAAGGCTTTGGTTTTTTCCCTAGTAAAAACAAAAATTTAAGATATCCTCATATTGGAATGGTTATAATTGGTAATAATGTTGAGATAGGCTGTAATAATACAATTGATAGAGGATCATTGTCTAATACAATAATAGGTGAAAATACATATTTAGATAACCAAATCCATATTGCTCACAATGTTCAAATTGGAAAGAACTGTATTATAACAGCGCAAGTTGGTTTTGCTGGCAGCGCAAAAATTGGAAATAAAGTAATGATAGGTGGACAAGCTGGTATTTCTGGACATCTTAATATTGGAAATAATGTACAAATTGGTGGAGGAAGTGGTGTTATAAAAAATATTCCTGATAATTCTAAGGTAATGGGTTATCCAGCTAAAG
>Ga0187833_10004961_pt1 | contig 12780 bp, 12 predicted proteins | sample ETNtaG_37_FD_167968 | JGI IMG/M metagenome (GOLD analysis project Ga0187833, IMG submission 167968) | Marine microbial and viral communities from oxygen minimum zone, Eastern Pacific Ocean - ETNP2014_SV_400_PacBio MetaG (Illumina Assembly) | ecosystem: Environmental > Aquatic > Marine > Hypoxic... | reverse complement strand
GGAATTAAATTAAAATTATTGTTAACAACCGGATTAATTCCTGCAGGATTATTAGCATTTATTTTAAATGCTACCCTTCCTAAAAAGTAATAAATAATTTATAAAGTTGTAAAATTGGGGCAAGTGGCGGAATTGGTATACGCGCTAGTCTTAGGAACTAGTGCCGCAAGGCTTAAGAGTTCGAGTCTCTTCTTGCCCACCAAATAATTATGAAAGTAACAGTAGATTACAAAAAAGGATTGAAGATCGATCTAAGAGTTACAGTTGATAAAAAAACAATTAATGATCAAATGCTTGGAAGATTTGAGGAATTAAAAAAAACGGTCAATTTAAAAGGATTTAGACCTGGCAAGGTTCCAATAGAAATTCTAAAAAGACAATTTGGGAAAGCGGTTTATGGTGAAGTTCTCGATAAAGTCTTGAAAGAAACTTCAAGTAAAGCTCTAGAAGATAAAAAAATAAAGGTCGCAGGACAACCCAAAATAGAGCTAAAAAAATATGGAGAAAACAAAGACTTAGAATACACAATTCATGTTGAACAATTACCCAAAATAAACATTAAAGAAGTAGGGGAAATTAAAATTACAAATTATGAAATCAAAACAACTAAAATAGATATAGATAAAAGAATCAAAGATATTGCTAAAAATCAAAATAATTTTGAAGACAAGAATATCGAAGAAGCTGCCACAGAAGGAGATTTGGTTATTTTTGACTACAAAGCAACAATTGATGGAAAGGATTTCAAAGGAGGTGAAGGAAAAAATACTCAAATTATTTTAGGGAAAGATTTATTCATAAAAGATTTCGATAAACAATTAATTGGTATAAAGAAGCAAAAAGAAAAGATTGTGGAAGTCACTTTACCGGACAATTATCCCCACAAAGAGTACTCAAATAAAAAAGCAAAATTTATTTGTAAAATTATAAATATCAAAAATCAAAAAGTAATCGAAATTAACGATGAGTTTGCAAAAACCCTTGGTGCAAAAGATCTTAATAATTTAAAAATGATCGTTTCAAAACAGATACAGGAACAGTATAAAAATACTCTTGACACAATAACAAAAAAAGAAATTATGGACCAATTAGATAAATTTAAAGACATTCAAATTCCAAAAAATCTCATTCAACAAGAAATTGAACTTCTAAATCATGGAATAAAAAAAGAAGAAATAGAAAAAAATAAAAAATTAAATGAAGAAACAGCAAAAAAAAGAATTAAAGTTGGATTAATTTTAAATGAATTTGGAGAAGAATATAATTTAAAAGTCAATGAGGAAGAAATTAAAAACGAAATTCAGAAACATATTCAAATGGTGCCTAACCAAGCTAAACAAGTTGCGAAATATTATCAACAAAATCCTTCAGCAGTTGCAAGTTTAAGAGGAGGAATATATGAAGATAAAATTATTTCCTTGATAAAGGAAAAAGCTAAATCCACTAAAAAAACTATTTCTACAAATGAAGCAGAGAAAATTATATTGGATAAAAATAAAGAACTTAAAAAGAGCTCAGTAACACAGTCTAAAATTAAAAAAACTACAATAAAAAGCGATAGAAAACAAAAAAAAGTTAGCAAAAAGTAATCACTAGTTGTATAACGATCGAATCACCATATGACTGATAAAATTCAGGAACACATGAATAATCTAATTCCAATGGTTGTTGAACAATCAAGCCGTGGAGAAAGAGCTTATGATATATATTCTAGGCTTTTGAAAGAAAGAATAGTTTTTTTAGTAGGTCCTATTAACGACAATGTTGCAACATTAATAACTGCACAACTTTTATTTTTAGAATCTGAAAATCCTAAAAAAGAAATTTTCTTTTATATTAATAGCCCAGGTGGATTAGTGAATGCTGGACTTGGAGTTTATGATACGATGCAATACATCAAATCACCGGTTTCTACGTTGTGTATTGGACAGGCTTCTTCTATGGGTTCTTTTCTTTTATCAGCAGGGGAAAATGGAAAGAGATTTTCTCTTCCAAATTCTAGAATTATGGTTCACCAACCTTCCGCTGGTTTTCAAGGACAAGCGACTGACATTGAAATTCATGCAAATGAAATTATGTCGTTAAAAAAGAGATTGAACGAAATTTATTCAAAGCATACTGGACGCAGTGTTGAAGAAATAAGAGATGCTCTTGAAAGAGATAAGTTCATGACACCCCAAGAAGCAAAAAAATTTGGATTGATAGACAAAGTTGTTGAAAAAAGAACCTAACCCACAACATTTAGTTTTGTCCATAACTTACACTTGCCTATAAGCAATTATATATAATAAAGTCAATTTGTTGATTCGTTTATAAATTTATGAGTACCAAAAGTAATAAAAATATTCTTTACTGTTCCTTCTGCGGAAAAAGTCAGCACGAAGTAAAAAAACTTATTGCAGGTCCAACTGTATTTATTTGTGATGAATGTGTTGAACTATGTATGGATATTATTAAGGAGGAAAGTAAAGATATATTAGTTAAATATCAAGAGGGCGTTCCATCGCCAAAAGAAATTTGTAATGTATTAGATGATTATGTCATTGGTCAAAAGCACGCAAAAAAAGTTTTGTCTGTTGCAGTTCACAATCATTACAAGCGATTAAATTATGAAACAAAAAATAGTAAGGAAATTGAATTAGCAAAATCAAACGTATTGTTAGTTGGACCAACGGGATGTGGAAAAACCTTACTAGCTCAAACGTTAGCAAGAATTTTAGATGTGCCATTCACTATGGCAGATGCTACAACTCTTACAGAAGCAGGTTATGTTGGAGAGGATGTTGAAAATATAATTTTAAAACTTTTACAATCTGCTGATTACAATGTTGAAAAGGCTCGAAGTGGAATTGTCTATATCGACGAAGTCGATAAAATTAGTAGAAAATCCGAAAATCCATCTATTACAAGAGATGTATCTGGTGAAGGTGTTCAACAAGCTTTATTAAAAATTATGGAAGGAACAATTGCAAGCGTCCCTCCACAAGGAGGAAGAAAACATCCTCAACAAGAATTTTTACAAGTTGATACAACCAATATTTTGTTTATCTGTGGGGGAGCTTTTTCTGGATTAGATAAAATTATTTCTCAAAGAAACAAAGGAACTTCAATTGGATTTGGTGCCGAAGTCAAAAGTGTAGATGACAAAAGAACTGGAGATCTCATTAAAGCTTTAGAACCAGAGGATCTTTTAAAGTATGGCCTGATTCCAGAATTTATTGGTCGAATGCCAATAGTTGCAACTCTTGAAGATTTAGATGAACAATCGTTAGTAAAAATTTTAAAAGAACCAAAAAATTCTCTAATAAAGCAATATCAACAAATCTTTAGATTTGAAGGGGTAAAACTAACTTTTAAAGAAGAGGCATTAATAGAAATCGCAAAAAAAGCAATTACAAAAAAAACTGGAGCAAGAGGATTACGCAGTATACTCGAATCTCTTCTTTTGAAAACAATGTTTGATTTACCAAACTACGAAAATGTGGAAGAAGTTATTATAAATCAAGGCGTGGTACTTGATCAAATAGAACCTATCATCATTTATTCTAAGAACATAAACAAAACAGAAAAGCCTTCAGCTGCATAATTTTTGTTGAAATATTCGTAATTATATCCATATTTAAGATATGAGTAACGAAAATTCATTCCCCCTTTTGCCTTTAAGAGATGTAGTGGTGTCACCTTATATGATGGTACCTTTGTTTGTTGGAAGAGAAAAATCAATTGCTGCATTAAACGAGGTAATGAAAACTGATAAAAAAATTGTATTAGTTACTCAAAAAAATTCTGAAATTGATGATCCAGGAAAAAATGATGTTTTTATTTACGGATGCAAATGTTCGATACTCCAATTGCTTAAATTACCAGATGGGACGGTAAAATTACTAGTAGAAGGGATTAAAAGAGTAAAAATTATAGACTTTAATGATGATGGTAAGTTTATCACCTGTAAAGTGTCGTACTGTGAAGATATTTTGAATAAAAAATTGGATCTTTATCCTTTAGCGATTACTGCTCTAAGAAAGTTTGAAAAATTAAGTTCAATTAATAGAAAAATTCCAACCGAGATTTTAAATAATTTAAAGTTGTTAAAAGACCCTTCCCGGATCGCTGACAATATTGTGTCGCATTTAAATATATCAATTCAAGAAAAACAACAATTATTTGAAGTTTTAGATGTTGAAAAAAGAATTAATGATATTATTGAAATTCTAAACAACGAAGTAAGTATTATTGGTGTTGAGAAGCGAATTAGAGGTCGAGTTAGAAATCAAATGGAAAAAACACAAAGAGAATATTATTTAAACGAACAATTAAAAGCGATTCAAAAAGAACTTGGTGAAATTGAGGAAGGTAAAGATGAATCGAGCAATCTTCACAAATCTATTTTAAAAGCAAAGATGCCAAAAGAAGTGACCAAAAAATGTTTGACAGAGCTTAGAAAATTAAAGTCAATGGGCCCGATGTCCGCTGAAGCTACTGTGGTTAGAAATTATTTAGATTGGATGATTGAAATACCCTGGTACAAAAAGAATAAAATTTATAATGATCTAAATAAAGCTACAAAAATTTTAGACGCAGATCATTATGGTTTAGAAAAAGTTAAAGAAAGAATAATCGAATACTTGGCAGTTCAAAAACGAATAGATAAAATTAAAGGACCTATCTTATGCTTGGTTGGTCCACCTGGAGTTGGAAAAACTTCGCTTGGCAAATCTATCGCAAGAGCGACAGGAAGAGAATTTATACGAATGTCTTTAGGTGGAATTAGAGATGAAGCTGAAATTAGAGGTCACAGAAGAACTTATATTGGATCTTTGCCAGGTAAAATTATTCAACAGATGAAAAAAGCTGGCACTAAAGATCCGCTCTTTCTATTAGATGAAATCGACAAAGTAGGTGTAGATTACAGAGGGGATCCGTCCTCAGCGTTGTTGGAAGCATTGGATCCAGAACAAAATTCAACTTTTAATGATCATTATTTGGAAGTTGACTACGATCTGTCAGATGTGATGTTTGTAACGACAGCCAACACATTAAACATTCTTCCTGCATTATTAGATCGCTTGGAAGTCATTAGAATTCCTGGTTACACCGAGGATGAAAAAATAAATATTGCAAATAATTATCTTCTTCCAAAGCAAATTAAAGATAACGGAGTTAAAGAGGGAGAGTTGGATATAACAGAAAACACGATCCAAGAAATTATTAGAAGTTACACTAAGGAATCGGGCGTTAGAAATTTAGAAAGAGAAATTTCGAAAATTGCAAGAAAAGCAATTAAAAAAATTGTAGCTGGTGAAAAAAAAGAGATAGATGTTGATCTAAGCAACTTGCCAAATTTTTTGGGTGTTAAAAAATTTAAATTTGGTGAACTTGAAACCGAAGATAAGGTTGGAGTTGCGACTGGATTAGCTTGGACCGAATATGGAGGTGAAATATTAAAAATCGAAACAGTACATATGCCTGGAAAAGGAAAAATGCAAATTACAGGTAAACTTGGTGAAGTTATGCAAGAGTCCGTAAAGGCAGCAAAATCTTACGTTAGATCTAAAAGTTTAGATTATGGCATTATTCCACCAATGTTCGAAAAAAAAGATTTTCATATTCATGTACCGGAGGGTGCTACGCCAAAAGATGGACCATCCGCTGGTATTGGAATGGTAACATCTATTGTCTCTTCTATAACAGGGATTCCAGTGAAAAAAGATATTGCTCTGACTGGAGAAGTAACATTAACAGGTCAAGTGTTATCAATTGGAGGTTTGAAGGAAAAATTGCTTGCTGCTCATAGAGTGGGTATCAAAAAAGTAATAATTCCTAAAGACAATGAAAAAGATTTAACAGAAATTCCAAATAAAATTATAAATGAGATTGAAATAATACTTGTTTCATCTGTTGATGATGTTCTGAAATATGCTTTGACAAAAGAGCTAAAACCTGTTGATTGGGCTGAGATCGATACTCTACCTAAATCTAGCAAAGATGAGAAAGCTCAAGCACAAACACATTAACTGTTCTCAAAAAAATAATTTAATTTAATGAGTCTAAAGACTAAAGAAATTTCAATTTCAAACTATGAAAAAGTTATTCATGCGACAAATGAATCTACCAATTTGAATTGTATCATTGCGATCCATAATACAAAATTAGGTCCAGCCTTGGGTGGAGTTAGAAGTTGGGCATATAACAATTTTGAAGAACATTTAAACGATTCACTTCGTCTTTCAAAAGCCATGAGTTTAAAAAATAGTATTTGTGGAATAAATTTTGGTGGTGGCAAAGCTGTTATAAATTTAAAAGGTATAAAAAAAACTCCAGATCTTTACGAATCTTACGGTGAACTTGTTGAGCAATTAAATAATACATATATTACTGCAGGAGATGTTGGGACTTCAATGAAAGACTTAATTTCGATAAATAAATCAACTAAGTATGTTAGCGGCATTAAGCTTGAAACATCTGCACCAACGGCAAAAGGAATTTTTAATGCAATAAATACTACTTACAAATTTTTGACTAATAAAGAATTAAAAGAATCCACTATTGCAATTAGTGGGTTGGGTAAAGTTGGAAGCAAGTTATCAAAACTTTTATTTAGAAGAAATGCGAATTTAATTGTTTCAAATATTGGAACTGATGCAATAGATCTATTGAAACAAGATAAAATATCATTCAACGAATCTGATATAAATTCAATTTTTGAGCAAAAGTGCGATATAATCTCACCATGTGCTTTAGGTGGAGTAATTAATTCACAAACTATAAAAAAATTAAAATGTAAAGCCATTGTTGGTGCAGCCAACAACCAATTGGATAAACCAGAAACAGCTTTATGGTTAAAAGAAAACAATATTTTTTATGCTCCAGATTACCTAGTTAATTCTGGTGGAGTAATTGCAATTTCTTGTGAAATTAATAATTCTGAAGATACTCTAGATGATCAATTAAATAAAATTTGTGATAAAGTTTTATCATTATTGAAAGAGTCAAAAAAAAGCAGTTTATCTACAGATAAAATTGTGGAAGATTTAGCATGGAAAAGAATAAATATTTAAAATTCCATGTTTAAAAATCGGATAATATATTAATCATATAACTTAAATTTTTTTTTTAATTTTTTATCCTGAAAAATTGAAAGTATTTTTGTCGTGATTTTTAGAAAAGATTTATGAGAAGAACTTTTATTTTCTTTTATTAGATATTTATTAAATAAAAATTCTAATTTACTTAAAAATTTATCTAAAAATTTTTTATCATTATTAAATCTTAGGTCTTCTGCGTTATCACTAATGCCTTTATTAGATATTTTTTCCTGAGAAAAACTATAATTACAATCAATATTAAAAACAGCTATTGATTGGTAAAACTCTACAGAAAAAATTTTTTCTTGTAAAAAATTCATTTTTTTTTTGCCAAAAATTTTAGATCTTGAATTTAATTGATCTACAATTATTTTACTAAAATTTATAAAAGAGTATTTCGATGGGTTACGAAATTTTGTCATATAACTGGAATGTACATCTTCAACCACCAACATTCCATTATCATTAATATTAGGAATGGTTTCTAATAAAGTAAAAACTTGCTGTTTATTTGTATGTCCACCATCATCAATTACAATGTCGACATTGCCAACCTTTTTAAAAAAATTCTTCCAAAAATTTGGATCAGACTGATTTCCAATAAAAATTTTAAAACCATGTTTTTCCCATTTTTTTGCATTAGGATTTAGATCTACTCCAATGATCTCTGCATTCCCATCAAAAAAATTTCTCCACATAAAAAGTGAACCACCATTTAATACTCCGATTTCAACTAAAATAATTTTTTTTCCTATATATTTTTTAAAAATATGATCATAAATTTTAAAGTAATTTTTATGTTTCGTTGAATAGTATTTTGAAGTCTCAAAAGATTTGAATGAATCGGGCATCATTTTATTATTATAAAACTAAATCTAGTTAAGTATATTAAAAATTTTATCCAAGCTTTTTTCAATAGATTTATTCGAGTGTTTAAAATTTTCAGAAATTTCTTGTAATAAAGTAAAACAATATTTTTTATTATCTAGAAGCTGTTCAACTAAGGATATTAGATTTGATAAATTATTGAATAAAATTTTATTATGAATATTTTTCCACACTTTTTTACTATCACTTTGAATATTTTGAATAATCAATCCACCAGACTCAATAATTTGAATTGATCTTGGATATAAAGAGATACTTCCCTCAATGGATCCTAAATCTAAACAAATATTTCCTTTATACATTCTTTTTATTTTTCTTATATTGTAATTTGAGGGTAATGAATTAAAAGGAAATATAACCCAGTCGTCTCCAATAAGATTTATTTTTTTATTAAATATCTTTTTTAAGTTTTCAATAATCTCAAATCTTAAAAGAAGTTTTAGTTTTTTATATAAAGCAAATGTTTGGTTTTCATTATTATTATTTAATAAAATTTCCTTCCAAAAATTACTATTATCAATTAGTGTAAAATCTTCTATAAGTTGAGTTTTATATTTATCCCAAATTTTTTTTTCTTCAGCATTAGTGTTAATATCTATTCTTGACATATATATTATTTTTAAATCATCTCGAATCTCGGTTTTTTTTATATTTATAGGATACATTTGAAAAACTTTTTTATTTTGTACAAAAGGATTATCAATGGTTACAAAATTATTATTTAAATTTTTAAAATCATTTGGAATATTCAGGGTAGTGCCCCTCATCCAGAAATTTATACCCTTTGATTTGTCCGAAATAAGAGGTCTGCCATCACATGAAATAGTCTTTCCTATCTTTAAAAACATCAATATTTTTGCAACAAAATGTTTAAATGGACCACCTAAATTAAGGATAAAATATTTTCCATAAATTCTAGTGGCCAAGAAATTATTTAACTCTTTTTTTCTATGACTATGTTTAAATGAAAAAAAAACTAATTTCATTGAATGTTAAGATATATGTTTCTAAGAAAATTGACTAAAATAGTTTTTCTAGTCATAAATTATCATATATTTCCTTTCTTTGTCTAAAATAAATTATAACTTTCATAACTTTTCGGTGTAAAACTTTATCAATTTTGTTTCGTGAGTGGTTAGCTCAACTGGTAGAGCGTAACGTTTATACCCAACTAGTTAAATACTCAGCAATATTTTTTGTCTTATCATTAATTGGCTCGTTCAAGAAAGATGATTTATTCATAATTTTATAGTAGCATAAAGTCTATTGACTAAGTGATGTTTCATTAAACAACATGATTATTCTTGATAACAATGGATATTAAACACTATATAAGAGAAGCTTACCAAGACGATTGGTCGGATCCTCTCTATTTGAATGGATTGCTAACAGAAGAGGAAAGATCAATTAAAAAAACAACAAAAGAATATTGTGTCTCAAAATTATTACCTAGAGTTATACAAGACAATAAAAAATGTTTTTTTGATAAAAAAATTTATCAAGAATTTGGTTCATTGGGCTTTCTTGGCATTACTACAAATGGTTATGGAGCTGCCAATGCCTCCAATGTTGCGTATGGTTTAGTTGCAAAAGAATTCGAATCAATCGACAGTAGCTATCGTTCAGCCATATCAGTTCAATCTTCTTTAGTAATTCATCCAATATTTTATTTTGGATCAGATGAACAAAAACAAAATTATTTACCTGAACTTATTAACGGTAGCTTAGTTGGATGTTTTGGACTAACCGAAAGTGAAGCAGGATCCGATCCATCTTCTATGAAAACAAATTTTATTGAAGTATCTGATGGATACATAATTAATGGTATAAAAAATTGGATTACTAATGCTCATATAGCTGATGTTTTTATTATTTGGGCTCTAAACAAAGAAAAAAAAATTCATGGATTTATTGTTGATAGAAAATCACAAGGCTTGACAACTTCTATGATAGAAAAAGCTAGTTTAAAAATTAGCCCTACGGGTCAGATAATTTTAAATAATGTAAAAATTTCAAAGAACAATATATTACCTAACACTCAAGGTTGGAAGTCTGTTTATTCGTGTTTAAACAAAGCTCGTTATGGAATTGCATGGGGAGTGATGGGTGCAGCTGAATCATCATGGTTTATTGCCAAAGATTATACAGAAAATAGGATTATGTTTAATAAACCGTTAGCTGTTAAACAATTAATTCAAAAAAAATTAGCAAATATGCAAACTGAAATTTCACTTGGTCTTGGAGCATGTCTACTTACTGGAAGAGCTATGGACAATAATAAAGACACAAAAATAGCTATTAGTATGTTAAAAAGAAATAATTGCCATAAAGCTCTTAAAATTGTTAGAGATGCAAGAGATATGTTGGGTGCTAATGGCCTTCTGGATGAATACCATATTATTAGACACCTAATTAACCTTGAAACAGTTAGCACATATGAAGGAACTGCAGATATTCATGCTTTAATACTTGGAAAATTTCAAACAAAAATTGATGCATTTTAAAATAAATTTTTCTAAAAAATATCTAAAATGAAAAATTATTTCTACACCTGTTTATGATTTTGATGTTAAGATTATAAATTTTACCTTGCAAAAAGCATGACAAACACAACAATAGAAATTATGGCACCAGCGGGTTCGTGGACATCTTTACAAGCAGCAATACAAGGCGGTGCTAACTCTGTTTATTTTGGTATAGAGCAATTAAATATGAGGGCCAAGTCTTCTAATAATTTTACTTTGAAAAATTTAACAGAAATAGTTGAGTTTTGTAATAAAAAAAATATTAAAACCTATATTACCCTCAATACTATTATTTATGATCATGATTTAATATTAATGAAAAAGATAGTGGATGCAGCCAAACAAACTGGCATTACCGCCATTATTGCTTCAGACCAAGCGGTAATTAGTTATGCTGCATCTATTAGTATGCAAGTTCATATTTCTACTCAAATTAATATTACAAATATAGAAACGATACGTTTTTTTGCTCATTTCGCAGATGTGGTTATTTTGTCGAGAGAATTGTCCTTAGCTCAAATAAAAGAAATAACAAAAGAAATAAAAAAAAAAAAGATAAAAGGGCCTTCGGGAAAATTAGTTCAGATCGAAATTTTTGCTCATGGAGCGCTGTGTGTGGCTATTTCTGGAAAATGTTATATGAGTTTACATACGACAAATTCTTCTGCAAACAGAGGTGCCTGCATGCAAAATTGTAGAAAAACCTACATAGTCACAGATAAAGAAGATGGACATCAGTTTGAGATTGACAATGATCACATACTATCACCAAAAGATTTGTGTACTATCGGATTTTTAGATCGAGTTTTGGATTCTGGTATAAATATCCTTAAAATCGAAGGTAGAGGAAGATCCCCAGAATATGTAAAAACAACTACCCAGTGTTATCGAGAAGCTGTTGATGCACTTTTAGATGGCACATATAATAAAGAAAAAGTGAAAAGATGGATGAACAAATTGGAAACTGTTTATAATAGGGGTTTTTGGGATGGTTATTATTTAGGACAAAAATTGGGTGAATGGTCAGAAATCCATGGATCTAAAGCTATAAAAAAAAAAGTTTATTTAGGTAAAGCTAAAAAGTATTTCACAAAAATACATGTTGCAGAATTTAACTTAGAAACACAACAGCTTAAAGAGGGGGATAATATTTTTATTACGGGGAGAACAACAGGAATAATCGAAACAATAGCAGGAGAGATGCGGCTTAATGATAAGCAAGTTAAAAGTGTAAAAAAAGGGGATAACTTTTCAATGAAGTTAGATTGTATAGTGCGGCCAAGCGATAAACTATACAAAGTTGTTAATAGTAAATGATACAGATTGCTTATCAAAGAAGTAAATGCATAGGATGTAGCTATTGCATCGAGCTAGCACCGCAAAGATGGAAAATGAATAAAAAAGATGGAAGAAGTGTACTTTTAGGAGCAAGAAATATAAAAGGCCTCTACATAGTTGAAGTAGATAAATTTGAATATGAAACCAACAAAGCATCCGCCAAAATATGTCCGATGAAAATAATACGTATTAATAAATTAAATAAGTGAAAAAACGTATAGAGATAGTTTTTTCATTTATCTCAAAGTTTTCTTGCAAACAAAAACATCTGCTCCTGGAGACCGAGGTTTGCAATTTAGTCCACACTCATAATCAGCATTTTGATAGCCCGCGTTTGAAATTATTCTTAAACAGGCGTCTCTACAATCTTCCAAAGATTTAAAATCTTTTCCCGCTATCACAGAATTTGTTAAATCATCAGCATTAGGATAAACCCATCCATCCCATTTTTCCTTATGAAATAATGCATAAGCTGAACTAACACTGAATAAAAAAATTAACGCGTATAGAGACAGTTTTTTCATCTTTTTTTAAACCTTGCATCTTTTGGTAATTTAAAAATTTTTTCAAACATATAATGAACGATTAAAAAAATTATTATTGTATAAAAACCAATTGCAACTCCTGCGTGCCAAAAAACAAATATGCCATAAGCAGGTATTATTGCTAATAAGAAGTTTCCAAATTTAACTCCTTCATATTTATTTGTTCTTTTTTCTTTATCTAATTGATATCTCAACCAAAATGTATTGATGAAAGCTAATAATATTGCAAATAAATAAATTTTTAAATCGTCGCTCATAATATATTAAAAAAATAATTGAATATTAAAATTAGAATACCATAAGTGAGGATATTGATTAAGCCTGCAAGTGGTAGAGCAACAAAAGTATCGTTCTTGCCCTTTTTGTATTTCCATTTTTTGGTTGGTTAATAACAATTAA
>Ga0187833_10004960_pt1 | contig 12784 bp, 15 predicted proteins | sample ETNtaG_37_FD_167968 | JGI IMG/M metagenome (GOLD analysis project Ga0187833, IMG submission 167968) | Marine microbial and viral communities from oxygen minimum zone, Eastern Pacific Ocean - ETNP2014_SV_400_PacBio MetaG (Illumina Assembly) | ecosystem: Environmental > Aquatic > Marine > Hypoxic... | reverse complement strand
AAATTGGCATAATGAATGTAGATTTTTTAGAAAAAAAGAAGAATGACATTCTTTTTTCTACATTCCCTGATAAAATTAAAGCTCTACAATGGCACTCGTATGAAGTAAAAAATCTTGAAAAAAATAAGGATACAACTTTATTGGCATCTTCTCCAACTACAAAATACCAAATTTTTAAATACCAAAATCATGCCTATGGGATTCAATTTCATATCGAAATCAAAAACACAACAATCAATGATTGGGGCTGCGTACCAGAATATAAGTCAACTTTAGAAGCTCAATTTGGAGAAGGTGCTTTAGAAAAATTTGATCAAGAAGCCAAAAAAAATATGAAACAAATGAATATTTTTTCAACTATTTTATACTCAAAATTTAAGAAAGAAATTTTAATGTTATAATTTTGGCTTATTTCTCGAGTATATTATACAGGTTTATTCATTGAAATAAAAAAATCTGCATTATTTTTTGTAGCTTTTAATTTAGAAAGAAGAAATTCTATTGCATCCATTGTTCCCATGGAGCTTAATATTTTTCTTAAAACATTCATCTTTAATAAATCATCATTTTTAAACAACAATTCTTCTCTCCTTGTCCCCGATCTGGTAATATCAACAGCAGGAAAAATTCTTTTATCAGAAATTTTTCTATCTAGAATTAATTCGCTATTTCCTGTTCCTTTAAATTCTTCAAAAATTACTTCATCCATTCTGCTTCCTGTATCAATTAATGCTGTTGAAATAATCGTAAGAGAACCACCTTGTTCTACTTTTCTTGCTGCTCCGAAAAATCTTTTAGGTCTCTGAAGAGCATTGGCATCCACGCCGCCTGTTAAAACTTTTCCCGAACTTGGCACTACCGCATTATAAGCTCTACCAAGACGTGTGATCGAATCTAATAAAATAACGACATCTTTTTTATGTTCGGTTAGTCTTTTTGCTTTTTCGATAACCATTTCTGCTACCGCCACATGTCTTGAAGCGGGTTCATCGAACGTGGAACTTATTACTTCGCCTTTAACTGTTCTTTGCATATCAGTCACTTCTTCTGGACGTTCATCAATAAGCAAAACCATTAAATAACACTCTGGATGATTAGCAGCGATCGAATGAGCAATATTTTGTAGTATTATTGTTTTTCCAGCTTTAGGAGGTGAAATAATTAAAGATCTTTGACCTTTACCAATGGGGCTTATTAAATCAATTAATCTTGCAGTTTGATCTGGTTTTTTTTCAATTTTGCTTTTTTCAACTTCCATTCTAAGTTGTTCGTCTGGGTACAAGGGGGTTAAATTGTCAAATGCAATCTTGTTTCTAGCCTTTTCCGGATTATCAAAATTTATTTTATCTACTTTAAGCAAAGCAAAATACCTTTCGTTATCCTTGGGCCCTCTAATTTCACCTTCAATAGTATCTCCTGTCCGTAAACCAAATTTTCTTATTTGACTTGGGCTAACATAAATATCGTCTGGACCTGGTAAATAGTTCGATTCTATAGCTCTCAAAAATCCGAACCCATCTTGTAAAACATCTAGAACTCCACCGCCGGTTATTTGTTCATTCTTTTGTGCAAGTTTTTTTAAAATCGCGAATAAAATTTCTTGCTTACGCAAAGTGCTAGGATTTTCTATTTCTAGTTTTTCAGCTTCTAAGATAAGCTCGGCCGGCGTTTTCTTTTTTAATTCTTGTAGGTTCATATTCTTGGTGATTTGTTAATGAGAAACTTATATTCATACTATATAATAATTCATTAAATAATTACAAGTGTCATATCGGTTTAAAGACTATTATAAATGCAATACCTATGAGCAAAACTGTAGGTATTTCGTTGATTATTCTGTAGAATTTGGGTGAATATGAATTGCTATTTTTTGAAAATTTTCTCAAACACTGAAATAAAAAGAAATGATAGATGGTTAAAATCGTAACAAAAAGCAACTTTAACTGCAGCCAGAGGGAGCCAAAATTATCTATACTGGCAGAGTGAATTAATAAGCCTCCCGAAACCCAAGACATAATCATCGCCGGATTCATGATATAAATAAAAAGCTTTTTTTCCATGATTTTGAAAGTGGACATTAGATCTTCAGATTTATTATTCTCAACAGCTTCGCTATGATAAACAAATATTCTAGGCAAATATAAAAGTCCTGCCATCCAAGAAATAACTGCAATTAGATGAATTGATTTGAATAATAAATACGTGTTCATGCCTTATGATATACCACAATTAATACACCATCCTTTAAAAATTAATTAAATGGAATGAAGAAAAATTTACAATGATTAATATCGCGATTCTTGATATTGTTAAAACATCAAATAAAAAAGGAGAGATAATTATGATAGGCTTATTAGTGCTTGCGTGGATAGTGATTTGGTACGCCAACCAATGATTAATAAATTTACAGGTTATTGTTAATTTAAAAAAAGTGGCGGTCTGGGACACCGAACAACAGAACGCCACTTTATAAACAAGGACATTTAACAAACTTATTTGGGCATGTTATTGGCGAAATAAAGTTACTTCTTGCTTGTTTTTTTAAAACTAGTTCTTCCAAGCCTTTTATAAAATTTTCGTCCACTCCTAAGGTTGGTACTCTTTTATAAAAACTGCAACCATTTTCTCTAGCTAATTTTTTATATTCAATATCCAATTCTACCAGTGTTTCCGAATGTTCCGATACAAATGCAACAGGAACTATAACTATTCCTTTTTTTTCTTTAGAATATTTAATAATTTCTTCATTAGTAGAAGGACCAATCCATTTCATCGGGCCCACTCGACTTTGGTAGCTAATAACATGATTTATATTTTTATTATTTAATTTGGATATTATTTCTTTTACCGTTTCCTCTACCTGCCATTGATATGGGTCTCCTTTTTTGATTTTACTTTCTGGCAAACTGTGCGCAGAAAAAATCAGTTTGAAATTACTATTTTCTACATTTTTTGTGGTTTTTTTAATAAGAGAAACGTGTGACGCTATAAAATTGCTTTCTGTAGGATAGCAGCAAATAATTTTAGTTTTAACTTTATAATTTTTCTTTTTACATAAATCATTCCATTCATTAATAGACGATCCTGAGGTCGACGCTGAAAATTGAGGATAAAGAGGCAAAAGTATTATTTCTTCAGGATTATATTCTTTAACTTTTTTAATTACATCAAAAGCCCGCGGATGCCAACATCTCATCACAACAAAACATTTATAATTACCTTTTTTTATTAAATTATTTTCCAAGTTCTTTGCTTGATTTTTCGTTAATTCGAGAATTGAAGATTTGTTTCCAATTTTTTTATATATACTTTTTGCAATCGAAACTCTTCTTTTAGAAATAAATTTTGCTAATGGATATCTGAAAATTGATGGAATACTAATTACCGCTGGATCATTAAATAAATTAAAAAGGAATGGTTCTACACTTTCCAATTTATCAGGTCCTCCGAGATTAAATAGAACAACAGCTTTTTTCATTTTTTATTTCTAATAATTTGGACAATATACTCTATTGTTTCTGGTTTTGTTTCTGGCAAAACCCCATGTCCTAAATTAAATATGTAGGGGTAATCTTTAAATATATTTAGGTAGTTTTCAGTATTTTTTTTAATTTTTTCACTGTTATCTAATAGTATTTTTGGGTTTAATCCTCCTTGTATTGGAATGCCATTTAATTTCTCTTTTATCCATTTTGGATCAACTTCATAATCTATGTTAATGCAGTCGGGTTTAACTATTGAACAAAAATTTACATAATTTTTACCAATACCCTTTGGAAAACAAATTGCTGGTATTTTTTTAGATTTAATATGCTGCACAATTTTTAAAGTTGGAATATAGCAATAATTTAAAAGTTCTTTTTCAGGCAACAGCCCTGCCCAAGAATCAAAAATTTGAATTAAGTCTGTTCCCGCTTCAATTTGTTTATCAACATGTAGACATATAATTTCTTCTATCTTTTTTAATAGTTTATGAGTTACATATTTATCTTTATTAATTCTATTAAAATCAAAACTATTTTTTGGTGATTTTTTATTCAACATATACAACAATAGAGTCCAGGGTGCTCCAACAAATCCTATAAGATTTTTTTCTTTTAAATTATTTTTAACCTTTTTTATTCCCTCGTAGATAGGTTTTAATCTTTGAATAAAATTAACTGGATTTATATTAATAATATTATCAAGATTTACCTCTCCTAAAATTGGACCAGCTCCTTTTTTAAACTCAACTTTTTGGCCCATTCCATAAGGTATCATTAAAATATCTGAAAAAACTATAACTCCATCAAGATCAAATCTTTTTATAGGCTGAAGTGTTATTTTATTAATTAGATTAGAATTTAAACATAATTTTATAAAGTCAGGATTTTTTTTTCTTATTTCTCTAAATTCTGGTAAATATCTACCAGCCTGTCTCATAAACCAAATTGGGATGTAATTTGTTTTTTTTTGAGTTATGCAATTCAACAGATTGTTTTCCATATATTATATAAAGTAGGTATTAGTATTATTAGTGTATGTTAATAATGGTGATTAATTAGTTGTATACAGCCTGTTATCCAAATCTGTTATTAAAATATATTATAAATTATTGATTTTATTATATATATTATTTTTTGTTAGTTAATTTAATAATTTGTTTATAATTTATTAACATAAATAAATATGTTGGCAAATTGTTAAGTTTGTTTAGTTATTTACTGAATAAAAAATATTTTATGTATATTTGTTTTTAATTAAATATTTATTAACATTTTTATGAACAAAACTTACCAAGTTTATCAAGTTTCGGATTCAACCGGAGAGACATTGGATAGAATTTTTTTAGCTATTAAAGCACAATTTTCTAATTTTAAGTGTAAAACTATTCATTATTCTTTTACTAGAACAGAAAATCAAATAAACAAAATTATTGCCAAATGTAATTCTGAACAAAATGTTATAATTTTATATACTATAGTTGATGGATCGCTTGCCAAATATTTAACCGCCGAGTGTAAAAAAAACAACGTTCATTGTTTCGAGGTTTTGGGTGGCTTGATTTCCGGTTTTGCAAAATTGCTTAAACAGGAAGCAAGTCATAAACCCAGCGGACAGCATGCTTTAGGTAAAGATTATTATAATAGAATAGAAGCAATTCAATTTACCATGTCCCATGATGATGGAAAAGTTATATCAGATCTTGATAAATCAGATGTTGTTTTGGTCGGCATAAGCAGAACCAGTAAAACTCCAACCTCAATTTATTTAGCCAACAGAGGTTATAAAGTTACAAATATACCAATTATCCTAAACAAAAATTTACCAAAGGAACTTATAGAAAATTCCAATAAAATTTTTATTGTAGGTCTTGTTTGTGATGTGAAAAGATTATTAGATGTGAGAAGAAATAGAACTCAATCTATGCATGAAGATAGACAAGTAAATTATACCGATGAATTAGAAATCTCAAATGAGATAGAAAATTCAAAAAAAATATTTAAAAAAAACAACTGGCCAATTATAGATGTAACAAGAAAATCAGTCGAAGAAACGGCCGCATCTATTATAAAAATATTAGATATATTAAATTCTAAATGATTAATAATATTATTCTTGCATCAAGAAGCGAAGTGAGAAAAAAAATATTAGATCAAAATAGTATCAGATGCGAGGTAATGCCAGCTAATATTGATGAAGAACCAATTAAAGATTCATTGCTTAAAGAAAAAGCTTCTCCAGAGACAATTTCTAAAAATCTTGCGGAGTTAAAAGCAAACAAAGTAAGTGAAAAAAGACATAACCATCTGGTTTTGGGTGCAGATAGTGTTATAGATTTAAATGGAGAACTTATTTCAAAACCCACAAATAGAGACGAAGCTTTGGCTATTCTTGAAAAATTAAATGGTAAAAAACACCAATTAATCAGCTCTGTTTGTATATCTAAAAATGGAGCAATGATTTGGAATTATACAGACGCATCTGCTTTAACAATGAAACAACTTAATTTGGATGAAATTAAATCATATTTAGCAAAGATAAGGGATAAAGAATTATATGCTTACGGCGTTTATCAAATCGAGGCAGATGGAAGATCTTTATTTTCAAAAATCGAAGGAGATGAAGACACCATTATGGGTTTACCGGTTCAACAAATAAAGGAATATTTAAATACATTAAAATGAAAAAATATTTGGTAATAGGAAATCCAATAGAACATTCCCTCTCCCCGATGTTACATAATTATTGGTTTAAACAATATAATATACAAGCAGTGTATGAAAAAAAACAATTAGTCGAAAAAGATTTAAAAAATATAATTGCCGAGGTTAGAAATGATAAAATTTCAGGAATGAATGTAACTATTCCTTTTAAGAAATCGATTATTCCCTTTTTAGATAAATTAAGTACCGCAGCTAAAAAAACACAATCAGTAAACACAATATTTAAAATGAATAATGAGATATGTGGTCACAACACAGATAGTGCAGGATTTGTACATTCTCTAGCTCAGATAGGTTTTAAAACAAAAGGCAAAAAAGCTTTTATACTTGGTGCTGGCGGCGTTACTTCATCAATTATTTGGGCTTTAGAATCTACAGATGTGTTAAAAATATTTATAAGCAATAGAACTAAACAAAAAGCAGAAGAATTAAAAAAATTATTTCCTGAAATAGAAATTTTAGATTGGGGTAAAAAACCCTCAGATTTTGATATGGTTATAAACACCACAAGCCTTGGCCTGAAGGAGAATGACAAAATAGAATTAGATCTTAGTGATTGTAAAGATAAGCTTTTTTACGATGTAATATATAATCCTTCCCAAACCAAGTTTCTATTAGAAGCAGAAAAAAATTTTAAAAACGAAACAAAAAATGGCTTAGGAATGTTTGTTTATCAAGCACAACAGGCTTTTAAATCTTGGCATGCTTTTGAGCCAGAAATAGATGAAAAAATATATGATATGTTACATAAATGATTAGGGTTGCGGTAGTTGGAGACATTGGTTCAGGCAAAAGTTATGTAGCAAAACAACTTGGTTATCCAGTTTTTAATGCTGATGTTGAAGTTGCTAAGATATATAAAACAAGCAGAAAATGTTATAATAAATTAAAAAAAGCCCTTCCTGGGTATATATTTTCTTACCCAGTAAAAAAAATTGAGATTTCTAAAGCTATTATTGCTAGTCAACATAATTTACAAAAAATAGTTAATATTATTCATCCAGAAGTACGATTTAGTATGAATAATTTTATTAAAAAAAACAAACATAGGAAATTTGTTGTTTTGGATATCCCATTGTTAATGGAAAATAAAATAAATAAAAAAAAGGATATTTTAATTTTTGTTGATGCTCGTAAAAGTGAAATTAATAAAAGATTAAAGAAAAGACCAAATATTAACCTAGAAATTGTAAAAAAATTTAAAAAACTTCAACTACCTTTAAAGTTCAAAAAAAAACGATCGAATTTTATAATTAAAAATAATTTTAAGATTAATTCAGTTAAAAAAAGTGTTAAAAAGATTTTGGAAAAGATTTTATAAATGTTTGAAATTATCCTTGATACGGAAACAACGGGATTGTCAATTATACAAAAACATAGAATTGTTGAAATAGGATGTATTGAGTTAAAAAATCAACTTCCGACAAATAAGATTTTTCATGAGTATATAAACCCACAAAGATCTGTATCGGAAGAAGCTTACAAAATTCACGGATATTCAGATGAATTTTTGTCCGATAAAAAAACTTTTGCTGAAATTGCTGAAAGTTTTTTGGATTTTATAAAAGATAAAAAAATAATAATTCATAATGCGGCTTTTGATTTGTCTTTTTTGAATTATGAATTTAGACTTATTAACAAAAAGAAAATAGATAACAAAAATGTAGTAGATACATTGATAATCGCCCAACAGAAATATCCAGGATCATCAAACTCATTGGACGCACTTTGTAAAAGATTTAATATTAACAATTCGAGAAGAGAAAAACACAATGCGTTAATTGATTGTCAATTGTTAAGAGAAATATATATTAATTTAATAGATCAAAAAGAGCCCCGATTAAATTTAAAAAATGTAGAAATTTACAGTAAAAAATTTGGAGATAAATCTATGCAAAAGAATAATAATCTAAGAAAAATAATTAAACCTAGTAAACATGAATTAGAACTTCATAATACCTACCTAAAATCCCAGCTTAGAAAGAATTTTTTTAATTAAGATAAAGTTTTTTCTTTAATAGGATTTTTGCTTTCAGGATTTAGTTTTTTATCTAAATACATTTTTTCGAAATCAACTTCTTTTTCGATACTAATATTTTTTATTCCTGTTTGATTAAACAAATATACAAAAATTTCATACAAAGTGGGATATATTATTTTGGGAACTTCTACTAAAATTATTTTTTCTAATTTTTTTTTATCTTCAAAGTTTTCATCTATTGAAATTAAAGTAGCAAAATTTATCTCGGTTAATATTTTATGTTTAACTTCTTGGTTTGGTGTTAGGGTTAACATGGTATTTACTTCGATTATTCTATTCTTTAGAGGTATGCCCTTTATATCAAAGTTTAAATTATATTTTGAAATTTCCTTTTCTAGCATAAGAAAAGTTTCAGTGTTTGGAATTTCAAATGAAATATCTTTTATAAACTTTGATATAATTTTGTAACTCATTTAATTACTAATACTATTATCGTTATTTGGATTAATTTCTTCGGATTCACCTTCAATAACTTTTTTTTTTGTTTTTTTTGTATCAAATTTTGGCGAAATAATTTTAATAAGTTTTTTTCTTGTAAATGGTATTATCAATAAAAAACCAATTATATCTGTTAAGAATCCTGGGATAATAAGCAACAGAGCAGCGAACGCCAGAGTTGCTCCAGATATTATTTCATTTACAGGAATTTCATCTCTCTTTATTTGGTTTAAAGCCGAGCGTATTGTGTTTAATCCCTCTAATTTTGCGAAATATATCCCCGTTATGGCAGTAAAAAAAATTATGAAAATAGTATTTAATGCACCAATTACACCTCCAATTTCAATCATCAAATAAATTTCAATTAAAGGGACGACAATTATAAAAAGGAGAACAACATTCATTTGTTTGACTATTTGTATTTGCATACTATATCATTTAAGTATTATAATCAAAAATCATATGAGCAGCAGTTTCGGATTTCTGGATTTAATCTTGCTAGCTATGTTGGCTGGCTTTATTATTTTGAGACTCAGAAATATTTTGGGAAGAAAGACAGGATATCAAGGCAAGTCTACTAATAAGTTTTTCTCAGGCAAAATAGAAGCTCTTAAAGACATAGAAAATAATGAAGCAATTAAATCAGGCAATATAGAGGAAGATATCAAAAAACAATTTTTGAAAGGTGCGGAGATAGCGTACGAAAAAATAATTACGTCTTTTGCAAAAGGAGATAAAAAATCACTCAAAGGATTATTGGAAAAGAATATGTTTAGTCGTTTTTCCGAGGTAATTGATGAAAGAAAAGCTAAACAGCTTAAATATGAAACGACTTTTATAGGACTCAAGTCGACAAAAATATTAGAATATAAAAAAATTGAAAACATCTATAAAGTCACCGTGAATTTTATAAGTGAAATAATTACATGCACAAAAGATAAAAATGATAATGTAATAGAAGGTAGCACGGACACCATAAAGACAGTGAATGATGTATGGAAATTTTCAAAAAATATGTGGAGTCAAGATCCTACTTGGTATCTATTTGATACATCCAGCAAATAAGTGAAAAAGAAATATTCTGTCACATTTAAGGATGAAGCAGACTGGTTTGCTTTTACAAAAAATTTAAGAGGTGTTTATAATAAAGATGTAGATTTTGTTGAACAAAATATTCAATTAACCAAATTACAAAGATTAGATTTACATGGATGTTCGTTAAGTAAGGCAAATAAATTGGTAAAAAAGTTTATATTTAAGTCCTTTGAAAAAGGATATAAAAAACTTTTAATTATTACGGGCAAGGGCTTAAGATCAAAAGTTCATAAGAATCCTTATCTTTCCGAACAAATGAATGTATTAAAGCATTCTGTCCCAGATTTTATTAAAAATGATGAAGATTTATTTAGCAAAATTAACTCAATATCAACGGCGTCTTCAAAAGACGGAGGAGAAGGGGCGTTTTATGTTTTTTTGCGAAAAAAAAATTTATAAAATAAACTTCGATAGATCAGTATCTTTAGCAAGTGTACCTAGATTTTTTGTCACGTAATTATTATCAACTGTAATTGTTTCTCCACCTCGATCTGTCGCAGAAAAGCTGATTTCGTCTAAGACTTTTTCGATAATTGTGTGTAATCTTCTCGCCCCTATATTCTCTATACTTGAGTTAATTTCTGTAGCTAATCGAGCAATTGTTTCAATCCCATCTTTCGTAAATTCAAGATTCACTTTTTCTGTTTTTAATAAAGCAACATATTGTTTAATTAAGCTGTTATCAGGTTCTTCTAAAATTCTTTTAAAGTCATCACCAGTTAGTGCATTTAATTCTACTCTAATTGGTAATCTTCCTTGAAGTTCTGGCAGTAAATCTGATGGTTTAGCAAGTTGAAATGCTCCAGATGCGATAAACAATATATGATCAGTTTTTATTGGACCGTGCTTTGTGCTAACAGTAGTTCCTTCAATTAAAGGCAACAAATCTCTTTGGACTCCTTCTCTTGAAACATCACCTCCTATGCGTTCGCCCCTTGCTGAAACTTTGTCAATTTCATCTAGAAAAACAATTCCATTATTTTCAGTTGATACTTTGGCAGATTTTATAATTTTATCTTGTTCTATCATTTTATCAGATTCTTCGGCTATTAGGATTTCGTGAGATTCTTTTACTGTTATTTTTTTCTTCTTACTTTTTTTGATATTTTTTCCTAAGATTTCAGATAAATTTATCATTCCAACGTTCGCTCCAGGCATGCCAGGTATTTCAAAACTAGGCATGCTAGTTGCATCATTTACCTCAATTTCAATTTCATTGTCATCTAAATCACCACTTCTTAATCTTTTTCTGAAACTTTCCCTAGTAGCAACGCTTGCCTTATTCCCAACGAGCGTATTGAGAACTCTTTCCTCTGCAGTTAGTTGAGCTTTGGCATACACCTCTTTCCTCATCTTTTCTTTTTCAATGGCAATTGCGATTTCAAGCAAATCTCTAACTATTTGTTCTACGTCTCTTCCAACATATCCAACTTCCGTAAATCTTGTAGCCTCAACTTTTATAAAAGGTGCTTCGGCTAATTTTGAAAGTCTTCTAGATATTTCTGTTTTACCAACGCCAGTCGGTCCTATCATAAGAATATTTTTTGGCAAAACTTCATCTTTCATATCACCCTTTAACGCTTGTCTTCTCCATCTATTCCTAAGGGCAATTGCGACAGCTCTTTTAGCTGCATTTTGGCCAATCACATATCGATCTAATTCAGAAACTATTTCTCTGGGTGATAAAGATGAAACTGTAGATTTATCATCTTTTTCTTGTTTTAGATCTTTTGTGGGTAACGATGTTATATTTGATTTTTGTTTCATTTAAATTTTTTCTAGAGTTATATTATTATTGGTGAATACGCATATTTCAGATGCAACCTGTATTGATTTTTTTGCAATTTCTTCTGCCGACATTTTTGTATCCATTAATACTTTTGCTGCAGCCAGAGCATAATTGCCACCCGAACCTATACCTATAATTCCTTCTTCGGGTTCTAACACATCTCCTGTGCCAGAAATTATAAAACTTTTTTCTTTGTCTGCAATAGCCATGAGAGCTTCTAATCTTCTTAAATATTTATCTGTTCGCCAGTCTTTTGCCAATTCAACAGCCGCTCTTGTAAGGTTACCAGCGTGTTTTTCTAATTTTGCTTCTAGTCTTTCAAATAATGTTAAGGCATCTGCGGTTGATCCAGCAAATCCAGCAATAACATTTCTCTTCTCAATTCTTCTTACTTTTTTTGCAGTACTTTTAATTACTGTATTACCAAGACTTACTTGTCCATCACCCGCAACAACAACGTCTTTGTCCTTTCTGATTAGAACAATCGTAGTACCATGCCAATTTGAATTATCACTCATAGTACTAATCTATGTGGAGGTTAATTTGTTATCTTCAAGATCGAATATTCATTTTATTGCTATATTCTTGAATTATTTATATACCCTAATTATTATGGAAATGAGCTATGGCAAGAAAAGCTAAAATAATCAAAAAGACCAAAGAAACCAGTATCGCTGTAGAAGCAAATATAGATGGTAGCGGATCATACAAGATAGACACCGGAATAGGTTTCCTTAATCATATGTTGGAACAATTATCCAAACATTCTTTGATCGATCTAAAAATAAAAGCAAAGGGTGATACACATATTGATTTACACCACACAACTGAAGACGTAGGTCTAGCCGTTGGAGAATGTATTAAAAAAGCACTTCATTCTTCAAAAGGAATAAAAAGATATGCTAATAGTTTAATACCTATGGACGAAACTTTGACTAGGGTTTCTATTGATGTGTCGAACAGACCATATTTAATATGGAAGATTAAATTAAAAGTGGAAAAGTTGGGGGAAATGGATACTGAGCTTTTTAAAGAATGGTTTCAGGCATTTACACAATCAGCAGGAGTTACTTTGCACGTAGAAAATATGTACGGTGAAAATAGTCATCACATAATCGAATCTTGTTTTAAAGGACTTGCAAGATCACTCAGACAAGCTTTAGAAATTGATAAAAGAATTAAGTCGAAAATTCCATCCACAAAAGGAATATTATA